>PDWI01000741.1_pt1 | contig 62021 bp, 52 predicted proteins | sample 1430891 | NCBI WGS metagenome assembly PDWI01 (sample SAMN01162508, study PRJNA174530) | Oral metagenome, whole genome shotgun sequencing project. | biome: Marine environment; feature: Marine mammal; material: Swab sample of the gingival sulcus; isolation source: swab sample of gingival sulcus... | reverse complement strand
ATAAAAACATAAATAAAAAAAGTCGTTTTACCTTACTATGCCTTTGGGCTTGGTTTGGTAGAGCGACTTTTTTTTAATGATTAATGTTTAATTATTAATGATTAATGAGGGAATTAATCGGCATTGCAATTAATTAACGGCATTCTCATATATGCAATTTAAAAAAATGCCTTTGCTATCTTTTAGGTATATATTAAAATAAAAGCAAACAACCAAAACAGATAGCGTCATTAAACATTAAACATTAATAATTAACCATTAAAAAAACACTTCTGGATAAGCCGAAAACAGAATAAAAACAAAAGAGTAGGCAGTAATTAAAATTTTTAAACAATATGAAAAGATTTAGTAAATTAGCAATGCTACTAATTTTATTTAGCACAGCATTAGTGTCGTGTACCGACGACGACAAAAACGACGAAACCCCACAGCCTAAAATAGCCGATTTAAAACTATCGGACAATAAGGTAAAGGTTGAGGAAAACAAAAATGCCAAGCCACAGCCGAACTAAAAGGCAAACAAGTAATAATAACAGGTGTAGCAGAGGGCGAAACAAAAGTAACAGTAACCGACACTAAAACCGAGCAAACAGCTGAGATAATTGTAACGGTAACAAAAAAAGTAGCCGATTTAAAACTATCAGACAATAAAGTAAAGGTTGAGGAAAATAAAACTGCCACAATAGACATAACAAGTGGTAGCGAGAGCTACAAAGCCGAGAGCGGAAACACTGCAATAGCCACAGCCGAACTAAAAGGCAAACAAGTAATAATAACAGGTGTAGCGGAGGGCGAAACAAACGTAACAGTAACCGACACTAAAACCGAGCAAACAGCCGAAATTAGTGTAACGGTAATAAGTAAGTACGATGCCAAAGTATTAGTAAAAGCAGGAACATTTACAATGGGTAGCCCCGAAGATGAAGATGGTAGAGAAAATGATGAAGTACAACACGAAGTAACCATAAGCAAGGACTTTTACATAAGCAAGTACGAAGTAACCAATGCTCAGTATGCAAAATTCTTAAATGCCGAAGGCAACAAAGAAGAGGGCGGAGTAACATGGATAAATCTTGAAAATGAAAAATGCCAAATAGAAAAAGACGGCGAAGTATTTAAAGCCAAAGAGGGAAAAGAGAATTATCCAGTAATATATGTAAGTTGGTATGGAGCCAAAGCCTATGCTGAATGGATAGGCGGACAATTACCAACAGAGGCACAATGGGAATACGCTGCACGAGGCGGACACAACGCCACCCCAACCCTTTACGCTGGAAATAATACCATTACCGATGTAGCTTGGTATTTGGAAAATTCAAAAAATACCGACAACGAGATGTATGAAGGAAAAGGAACTCATATAGTAGGTACAAAAACAGCCAACGAATTAGGATTACACGATATGAGTGGAAATGTATGGGAATGGTGTGACGATTGGTACGGAGCTTACTCAACAGACGCAGTAACTGACCCAATAGGAGCAGACTCAGGTACTAACCGTGTTTTTCGTGGTGGTAGTTGGTGCGATGATGCCAAGTACTGCCGTGTAGCTTTTCGTTTCAACTTCAAGCCTGTATATCGTAGCGGCTACGTGGGGTTCCGTGTAGTCTTTCTATCTTAGGACAAAATTTTGTGCAAAAAAAAAGAAAAATATGCAAGTTTAACGATATAAGATAAAACGCCTTGCAAACTGTCAGACCTCACGGGTTTTTAAAACCCGTGAGGTCTTTTTTAATACTCAAAACTATCTTGGCTTTTGGCTGTTAGCCTCTTTTAACTTTTATCTTGAATCTTGAATCTTTTAATACTAAATACTTAATACTCAACACTACGCTAGTCTTGTATCTGTTATTATTTATTTCGTAACGAGGCTTCTTTTCTTTGGTGGAAATCCTTAGTTGAATTGTTTGTGTCTTGATATATTATGATAGCTCCATTTTTTATTGATTCTTCTGCATCAATATTACTTGGGTCGGTTGAGCCACCAGTTATATTATCAGTGCCTAATGAATAGTTGTACACTAATTTATCCTTATTGCCCTCAATAGCTTCGGTAGCCTCTTTGTTAACGTTACGATATAAACTATATCCTTTACCTGCGGTGTAATTTACAAAACCACCGTCAATATTCGCAGTTAAACGTTTAATGTTTTTTGCTCCATATTTGAAAGCTTCAACTCCGTCAATAACCCAATCAATAGGAATTTTTTTGCTGTAGATGGCTGTAGCTCCTGTGTAGGTATCAATATTTTCTTTACCAGAGGCAAACTCTTTTAGTTTTTGATTTTTTGTTGAGAATATAAAGAATCCAGGAGAATAATCACTTAACCACCAATGGTCGCCTTTGCTGTAAGGATATACTTTCATATAATTAGTAGCAGGAATTACTTCGGGTTTAACATACATTTTTGCATTATCCCAAAAATATGGATGATAAGTGCAGAAATATTCTGCGTTAGCAAAGTTGATTGATTTAGAGTATTTTTTTGTATTGTCAACCGCATTAGCTAAGGCTATAACTATTTGTGAATAAGGTTCTATGGTTATTTTTCGGGTAAAATGCCACACACCTTGTAGGGCAGGAATCCAACCTTCAGCTTCGTAAATTAACTTATTGTTCTGCATGTAGTTATTTCCGTTGTCCGAATTTTCGGGCATTACCGTTGCTAAGGCAAAATCTTTGGTAATTGTTGCTGTAGTAGCACTATTGTTATACAGAATTACATATTTATCGTGTTTAAACACCTCAGAGTTGTCATCGGTAGGTGTTCCGCCAGTAAATAATTCCTTTATTATTATTTTAGCCTGTTCTGATGAGCTTAATGCTATGTCAATTTCTTTATCAGAATCCCAATCTTTGGTTATGGTAAATGTTTTTGTTCCTTTGTATTGAATATTAGCCATGTCGTTTTTACGAGTATCTATTACAGTAGCATCGTAAGTTCCTGCAATTAATTCAAAAGTTGCAATGCCAGACGCTGCAGTTTTGCTCATAGCTGTTTTATCCGATTCTTTATGAGTAATGTTAATTTTTACATCAGTAGTTGGCAAAACATTGTTAGGATAAACTAATTTTACCTTAACATTATATATTGGGTTAGCATTATCATCGTCGTCGTTTTTTTTGCATGCAGAACTGAAAATAAGTAGAGTAATAAGTAATAAATAGTTAATTTGTTTCATAATATAATTTAAGTTAAAAATTAAAAAAATGCTTGGTACTTTAGTCTTGTATCTGTTAATACTCAATACTAAAAACTCAAAACTACTTTACATTCGGCAAATATAAAGATTATTTTTTCTATTTTTGGGCTTTATTGAAAAACAAATAAAACAGATATGGCACAGAAACCTACAATACCTAAAGGAACACGCGATTTTGGAACGCAGGAAACCTTAAAAAGGAACTATATATTTGATAGTATAAAACATATTTTTCAGAAGTATGGCTATCAGCCAATAGAAACTCCAGCAATGGAAAATTTAAGTACATTAATGGGTAAGTATGGCGATGAAGGTGATAAACTATTATTTAAGATTCTTAATTCAGGTGATTTTTTATCGAAAGCCAACGATGAACATCTTCAGCAAAAAAACTCGGTGCAATTAACAAAAGACATCTCGGACAAAGGTTTACGTTACGACCTAACCGTGCCTTTTGCTCGTTTTGTAGTACAGCATCGTAACGATATTCAATTCCCTTTTAAACGCTATCAGATACAACCTGTATGGCGTGCCGATAAACCACAAAAAGGGCGTTATCGTGAGTTTTTTCAGTGCGATGTTGATGTTATTGGCAGTAACTCCCTATTAAATGAGGTTGAGTTAGTTCAGATAGTTGATGATGTGTACAAGCATCTGAATATAAATGTAATAGTAAAGATAAATAACAGAAAAATACTTGCAGGTATAGCCGAGGCAATAGGTCAGCCCGATAAGATAATTGATATTACAGTAGCTATTGATAAGCTGGATAAAATAGGAATAGACAAAGTAAATAATGAGCTTTTAAATAAAGGACTTCCGCAAGAAGCGGTTGATAAGTTACAGCCTATTTTAAACCTTTCGGGAACAAATACCGAAAAATTGGAGCAAATAAGTAATGTTCTGCAAAATTCCGAAATAGGACAAAAAGGAATTGCTGAAATGCAAGTGATATTTAATACTTTACAGAACTTGTCAATAAAAAATACTGTGGAATTAGACCTAACTCTTGCTCGTGGATTGAATTATTATACTGGAGCAATATTTGAGGTAAAATCGGCTGACGTTCAGATAGGTTCAATAACTGGAGGTGGGCGTTACGATGATTTAACAGGAATTTTTGGTATGCCAAATATATCAGGCGTAGGTATATCGTTTGGTGCCGACCGCATATACGATGTAATGGAACAGTTAGATTTATTCCCCAAAAATTCAATGAGTTCAACACGTATTATGTTTGTTAATTTTGGCGAAAAGGAACAGAATTGGTGTTTGCCTATCTTACAAACTATACGCGAGGCGGGTATTAGTGCCGAAATTTATCCTGATTCTGCAAAAATGAAAAAGCAAATGAGTTATGCTAATGCACGTGAAATACCTTATGTGGCTTTGGTTGGTGAAGACGAAATTGCTAATAATCAGATAACTTTAAAAAATATGCTTTCTGGCGAACAAACAAAAGTAAATGTCGATGAAATAATAAAAGCAATTAACGATTAACAGACAATGTCTGCAATAATTATTGAGATACGTAATAGTATTATTAAACTGTTCATCACACTGAGACTTGGTCTTAAAATTTAAGTAAACGTGACAGACAATGTCTGCAATCATTAATTAAAAAATTATTTGCATCCGAAATTTATAAAACTTAAAAACTTTATCTTTGTAAGATTTACAGAAGCTAAGGGCTAAATGCAAAAAGCTAATAGCCTGTATTTTAATAAGTAATCATTATCCTAAATTATAAAATATTATTTAATTATAGAAACTTTCGGAAACTAGTAAAACAGATAAAAATAAATAAAACATAACAATATGAGTAAAGTACATCAAATAAGTCCTAAGAAATTAACCTTTGAGTTAATTGAGGAGATAGTAGAAAATAACTATAAATTAGAGTTGTCAGACGAGGCAAAAGGTTTAATAAATCATTGTAGAGAATATCTTGACAACAAAATGAAAACACAAAAAGAGCCAATTTACGGAATTACCACAGGTTTTGGCTCATTGTGTAACATTAGTGTATCAAACGATGAATTAAGTCAATTACAGTATAACCTTGTTGTTTCGCATGCTTGTGGCACAGGGGCTGAGGTGCGTCCGCAGATTGTAAAGCTAATGATGTTGCTAAAAATACATGCTTTGTCGTTAGGTAAAAGTGGGGTGCAATTAGTTACAGTTCAGCGACTTGTTGATATGTACAACAACGACGTTGTTCCAGTAGTATTTGAGTTAGGCTCGTTAGGTGCATCGGGCGACTTAGCTCCGTTAGCAAATATGTGTTTGCCATTATTAGGCTTAGGTGAGGTAAATTATAAGGGTAAAAGACAAGAGTCGGAAAAGGTACTTGCTGAACTTGGTTGGGAGCCAATTACCTTGCAGTCAAAAGAGGGGTTAGCTTTGCTTAACGGAACACAATTTATGAGTTCTCATGCTGTTTATTCATTGCTAAAAACCTTTAAACTTGTAAAACTTGCCGATATTATTGGAGCTACTTCGTTGGAGGGTTTTGACGGTCGTACATCGCCATTTACCGACCAATTACACCAAATACGCCCACATAACGGACAGATTGAAACAGCACAAAATATCCGCAAATTAGTTGAGGGTAGCGAGATAATGGAGCAACCTAAAAAGCATGTGCAAGACCCATATTCATTCCGTTGTATGCCACAGGTACACGGAGCAAGTAAAGATTCGGTACGCTATGTAGCATCGGTTGTTGAAACAGAAATTAATTCGGTAACTGATAACCCTACCGTTTTTCCTGAAGATGATATGATACTATCAGGCGGAAACTTCCACGGACAGCCTTTAGCTCTAACTATGGACTTTTTAGCAATAGCAGTGTCTGAGTTAGGAAATATATCGGAACGTCGTACTGCTCAGTTAATTTTAGGTTTACGCAACTTGCCAGAGTTCTTAGTAGCAAATCCAGGGTTAAACTCAGGATTTATGATTCCACAATATGCTGCGGCAGCTATCGTAAATCAGAATAAGCAACTTTGTACTCCGTCAAGTGTTGATTCTATTGTGTCGTCAAACGGACAGGAAGACCATGTGAGTATGGGGGCTAATTCTGCAACAAAGGCATTAAAGGTTGTGGAGAATGTTGAGCGAATATTAGCAATTGAGTTAATGAATGCTGCTCAAGCGTTAGATTTACGTAAACCACTAAAGCCATCGCCATTTATTGCTGATTTTGTTTCGCAATTCCGCAAGGCGGTTGCCTTTACCGACCAAGACCGTGTAATGTATAAGGAGATAGATAATGCAATTAAATTCTTGCAAAATCATATAATATAAAATTCAATAGGCAAGATAAAAGTATTGAGTGTTGAGTAGTTTGTTTTGCTCAACACTTAATACTAAAATAATTTGTAAATTTATTTGATTCTATGCCAAGTTTGTGTGCCGAACAGAAAACCTACGTATCCTCTTACTTTTAGGGTATTATTGTTTTCTAACCATATTTTACAATCATATATTTCCCCATTTTTAGGTTCTAACAAGGCTTTATCGGCTTTCCATTCCTTTCCGTCTTGTGTTAGTCCTGATATTATTATCATTCCTATTATTGGTTGGTTTTTTCTGTAATCTTTACATTCTTTACATACTGGGTTAGCGTCATCTTTTATATTATATATTTTTATAACCTTTCCGTAAATTTTACCGTTTTCTTCATAAATCTTCACTTGAGATTCAGCTTTGTTTGTTTCATGATTTACGGTTTTCCATATACCAATAGGACTTTGGGCAAATAAATAAAATGACGATGAACAAATTAATATTGTGATAAGTAGTTTTTTCATTTTTTTTCTTTTTATGCGTTGTGCTTACAAAATTAAATAAACATTGCAATATAAAAGACAATAACAATTTAAAATTTTATTATTTTCGCTGTCGTATTTATTAATAGAAATAAAAAATGAAACCAATACAATATAAATCAATAGGATACAATATACTACGAGCATATACAAAATTGTTCGCACGTAATTTTTACAAAAAAACAACAGTAGTTGGTTTAGAAAATATCCCTGACAATAAGCCTGTTTTATTTGCACTCAATCATCAAAATGCCTTGATGGACGCACTTAATACGCTTTATGCAATTAAGCAACAGCCTGTATTTATGGCTCGTGCCGATATCTTTAAAAAGAAACGCACCGCTGCTTTTTTGCGTTGGATAAAAATTTTGCCCATTTACCGCATAAGGGACGGAGTGAAAAGTCTGCAAAATAACGATGCTGTATTTGAGGAGGCGATAGGGGTGTTGGAGGACAATAAAATCCTTGCCCTTTTGCCAGAGGGAACGCACGGCGACAAAAGACGTTTGTGTGCTTTAAAGAAAGGTATTGCACGTATCGCCTTTAAGGCAGAGGAGCGTAATAATTTTGAGTTGGGCGTACAGATTATTCCCGTTGGCTTGGACTATTCCGAGTATATAAAAACAGGAGGGGAGTTATTGGTTAATTTTGGTAAACCATTTGATTTAAACCCATTTAAAGAAATCTATTTACAAGATGAACAGCAAGGGTTTAAAAAGTTCCTTGATGAATTACGACCACGCTTATTAGCCCAAATGTGGCACGTAAACGACAAGGAGAATTATGATGAGATTTATACTTTAAGCAATCTGTATGTAGTAGGGAAAGAGAAGTTGGGGCATTTAGAAAAAATGCACTTAAAACAAAAAGTAAGCGACCAAATAATAGAGTTGCAACAATCAGATAATAAGAAGTTTAATGGCTTAATACAAAATGCAAAACAAATACGAGAATTACTGAAAAAATTAAATCTGCGAGATTGGGTATTGCAAAAGGAAAAATATTGTTCTTACAAATTGCCTGTGAGGTTGTCAAAAAATGTAAAAGACCCACAGTTTTTAAGTTCATTCCGCTTTGTGTTGGGCTTTATTATTTTCACTTTGTTTTATCTTTTATACCTAATTATTCTGTTAGTTATGTTTAATTGGTGGATTGTTCTATTAATTTTTGTAAGTATTCCTCTTTTAGGTAAATTTAGTTACAGATATTTAGCTATCTATAAAAAGATAATGGCTCAGTTTAGGGTAAATCGTTTATTCCGCAAAAAGAATAAGGATTATATGAATTTACGGGCTTTATGGAGTGAGGTTCAGAGTGTTTTTGGTGGGTTTAAGATGCAATAAATTATGAAAAAATCATTAATAATATTGCTACTAATAACTGTTTCAATTAAAGCATTAAATGCTGAAAATATTGGCAATCAGCACATAATAATTGATAGTATTTATAGTAACTATCTGAATGAATATCGGAAAATAGCAATTTATTTGCCACCAAATTATTCAGATAGTAAAACATACCCTGTAATTTTTGCAACAGACGGACAAGAATTTGACAATTCCTATCAGCAACAATTTGATAGTTTGATAAATAATAAAATCTTACCGCCGTTAATTTTGATAGGAATATTTTCTAATGAAAAAGAGGTGAATAAAGCATCTTATACATTTCGCCAATGCGAATATATTGAGGGTTGGACAAAACGAAAGGATTGCAAAAAAATATTTGAACAACATTTTAATTTCTTTACAAAAGAACTGATAAATTATTCTGAACAAAAATATGCCATTTCTAAAAACAGGCAAGATAGATATTTTTATGGTTTTTCCAATGGGGCAGGATTTGGCGTAACTTTGAGTGTAAAAAATCCAGAATTGATAAGTAAGTATATCTTATTTTCAATGGCGGGGGGTAAGTTTAAACAATTAAAGAAAGGTGTTGTCAATTATCCGTATATCGATTTGTTATATGGCAATAAAGAACCATTACCCTTAACTATTCAAATTCAAGAGTTTGATGACTATTTAACAAAAAAAGGATATGCACATAATTTAACTATTTATGATGGAGGACACGATAGAAAAAAATGGCGAGTTTTGTTTTTTGAGCGTCTAAAAAAACTTATGGAAGAATGATTTTAATTATCAATACGGTTTTATAATAGTTAAAGCCAAAATAAATAATAACGAATATAACTTTTTATTTGATACAGGAGCAAGGACGTCAATTTCTAAAGATGTTGTTAATGATTTAAAAATTAGTCCTTTGTCTAATAAACCCTTTGTGAAATATTTGGTAAATATTAGTCTATCCGATAAAATATTAGAAACTAATTTTAAGGTAAAAACGCTTGATTTTTACTTAAAAAGTATTGCTAATGGCGGAATTATTGGACGAGATTTTATGAAAAATAAAATAGTTGAAATTAATTATACAAAGCATAAAATTTATTTTTTGCATAAAGTAGATTCTAAAAATCAAATTAATAAAATACCTTTTTATCATAATGCTTATACCTCTCCATATATTCACATATTAGTTAATGGCGTGAAAATTAATGCAACTTTGGATACGGGTTATTCAAATCAAAGTAGATTAGGCTTTTCTGTTGCGGAACAATCTTATAATCAATTAAATATAAATGAATTTAAAGAATTTAATTTTTATTCATATACAAAGCACGATAATATAACAAAGCAATATTTCAGTGCTAAAATAGAAATAGCTAATTTTATTAATCATAATTATAAAATAGGAGTACAAAAAACTTATAAGGAGAATTTATTAGGTAATTATTTTTTTCAAGACTATACAATAACCTTTGATTTTGTAAATAATATGTTTTATTTTGAAAATTAAATTTTACTTTAATCTAATATTTGTTTAAAATATTTTTAACAGATGAAAAAAATAATAAAAATATCATTTGTAGAGCCATTTACTTTAGAATGTGAATTCAACAATGGCGAAGTGCGATTGCTAAATTTAGAAAAGGCTTTGGATAAAAATAAAAAAATTACAAATAAGATTTTTGATAAAAAAGAATTTAAAAAAGCACAAATAGGCGAATTTGGGCAAATTTATTGGGCAAATATGGCAGAAATTACAAATCTTGACGGTACAATTGAAAGTTGTGATTATGATATAAGCCCTGAGTTTGCATATTTACATTCAGAAAAAGTACAAGAGTTAGTTTAATTAGCAATGTTTAAAAATCCATTTATACATAGTTATCTTATTGAAAATGGGAACTTGCAACAAACAAATAATCTGCAAACTCCAACAGATATTTCCCACACCATTTACGAAGTATTTAAAATAGTAGCAGGAAAACCACTATTTATTGAAGACCATTTACAACGCTTATCGCAATCAGTTAGTAAAATGGGGTTGCAATATTCTGTTAATTTTCAGATGATTAAAAACGATGTGGCGGAATTATGCAAGGCAAACGATGTGTATTTTGGTAATATGGAACTAATGCTTTGTTTTGATGCGGATAATTCGGCAAAATATTACTTGGGTTTTATTCCGCATAAATATCCAAATCCAACATTGTATTTGCAAGGAATTGAAACACAAACTGTTTCGGTCGTTAGGGATAATCCAAATGTGAAAATAAAAAATACAGCATCTCGCAAGCAAGCCGATAAGCATATTAAAGAAACTGCGGTTTATGAGGTGTTACTTGCTAATAGCCAAAACCAATTGACTGAGGGTAGTAGGTCAAACCTATTTTTTATAAAAAATGACACTTTTTATACTGCTCCAGATAATCTTGTTTTGCAAGGAATTACTCGTCTTAAAACAATAGAATTAATACAAAAACAAAATTGGAAATTAATTTTTAACCCTCTGTTAGTTAGTGAAATAGAAGAATGTGATTCCGCTTTTATTTGTGGAACATCGCCAGGTATCTTACCTATATCCAAAATAAATAATATAAAATTTGATGTACAGAATAACTTTTTACGAAAACTAATGTTATATTACAACGATATGGTTTCAGATTATTGTTCAAAATAAACATTATGCGAAAAAAAGAACGTTTTACAAAGGTTATAGATTGGTTTCAGACCAATATGCCAGTAGCTGAAACGGAGTTGGATTATACCAATCCGTATGAGTTGTTGGTTGCTGTAATATTGTCGGCACAATGCACCGATAAGCGTGTAAATGCTATTACTCCGCCTTTGTTTGAGCAATACCCTGATGCGTTTAGCCTTTCGCAAGCCACGTCTGACGATGTGTTTCAGTTTATACGTTCGTGCTCGTATCCGAATAATAAAGCTAAGCATTTGGTAGGTATGGCAAAGATGCTAACCGATGATTTTAAGGGGAAAGTGCCAGAAGATATTGTTGAGTTGCAAAAATTACCGGGAGTAGGGCGAAAAACAGCCAATGTAATAGCATCGGTGGTATTCAATAAACCAGCAATGGCAGTAGATACGCACGTATTTAGGGTGTCGGCACGTATTGGGCTAACTACAAATAGTAAAACGCCATTAGAAACTGAAAAACAGTTAGTTGCAAATATCCCAGCAGAGCTCTTACCTATAGCTCATCATTGGCTAATCTTACACGGACGCTATGTTTGTTTGGCACGAAAGCCAAAGTGTCCTAAGTGTGGTTTGCAGTTTGCCTGTAAGCATTTTGCTGAATTATAACTATATTTTCATTTCTATAATAAGTTTTTGATAATTAAGGTAATTATTTCGTATTAATTTATAGGCTTTTAGCCTTTTGACTTTAGCTCTTAGCTTTTTTTCTCTTGCAAATTTAAAGTTTTTAAGTTTTACGAACTTGGGACGTATAAATAATATAATTATCGAAGGTAAATTGCTAAAAGCCAAAAGCTAAAAGTCTTAGATTGTATGTTCAAAACGAAGGAGTTTTCTATAAACTTTAGGATGTTAATGTTATATTTTATATATATTTGCTATTCTTAATATGTTTTTATTGTAATTTTTATATTTTTGTGAAATTGTAAATTTTTGTAATAGTAATAATTATTAAGGTTTTACGTTTTTAACGTATAGATAACAAATTAATATATTATCATATTAACACATTAAACACATTAACAAATACTAAACAAATGAAAAAAATATTCTTAAATATAATACTATTGTGTTCGCTTAGTGTTTTTGCTCAAGATTTTGAGGTAAGTCCTTTATCTTTGAATTTTAGTGTAGAGCCAGGTGAGTCGCAAACAAAATTTCTAAAAATAAAAAATCATAGGAATAAAACTGAAACTTTTGTGCTAAACTTAAGCGATTATACTATAAACATGAACGGAAAAGAGAGTTTTGTTGATGCAGGTAGTTTAAAAAATAGTATAGCAAATTGGATAAGTGTAGCACCATCATTTTTTGAATTACAACCAAATGAGGAGGTGCAAATTTCGGTAACACTTCAACAACCATCTAATGATTATTCATCAAAATGGGGTATGATTTTTATTAAAACAGCTAAAGAGCAAACAGCTTTCTCGGTAGATAAGGGCATATCCGCAGGTATGAATATTAGCGGAAGGATAGCTGTAAATGTGCTACAAACCCCAAGTACAAACAAAAGTTATAAAGCAAAAATTGATAATTTAAAAGAAGTAACCAAAAAAGAAGATGAAAATAGAGTATTTTCAGCCATTGTAAATAATGTATCGGATATTATTACTCAATGTAAAGTAAATCTGATAGTTACCAATATTAAATCGTCGGAGGAATTTGTTTTAGAACCGCAAGAGTTTTTATTATATCCAAAAACATCACGTAAAGTGCTATTAACCATAAATAAACCTTTGCCTAAAGGTACTTATGCACTTTCTGCAATATTAGATTACGGAAGTAAATCAAACTTGGAAGGAACACAAATTATAATAGAGGTAGATTAATTTTTGTATTACAATTATATTGAAATTTATATGAGGGCGAAATTAATTTTTCGCCCTTATTTATTTTTTTTATATATAATTGTTTATATTTGTTAGTTGGTGTCAATTAACAACAAAACAGATGATACTATGAAAGTAAAAATATTATTTGTGTTAATTATTATAACAGGGCTGTTTTGCTCTTGTAATAAAATTGCTTTTAGAGAAGTACAATGTAGAGAATTTCAAATTAGGGGAGAGAATTACTGGTTTCCTTTAAATATTGGAGATTCAGTTATTTTTGTAAATTCATCAAATAATATTCGTAAAAAATATACTATTGTAGATAAACAGATTTCTCATAGAACAAAATATATTTCTGATACAGGTTGTGGTTGTTTAGATATTTCAAAAATGCTTTTGATAAGTGATACCGATTCAATATGGTTTAAAAACGAATTGAGATATGTTGAAGATGGAGAAGGAAATTATTATGAGGATATAGTTTTTGTGATAAATGGAGAGCAATCTGTATTTTATGAAACGTCAAAGACGCAATTAGAAACTTACACTTTAGATTCAATAGATTTTTCAGATGTTGAATACTTTGAATGTAAATCTTGTCAGGTAGATTTGGGAGTAAAAAAAGTGTATAGAGTAAGAAATCTTGGTATTGTCTCATTTGAATTGGTGAATGGAGATATTTGGATTAATGAGAACCTAATAAACACAGGTCAGATAACTAAGGAATCATTTGATTATTCTGAAAATACATGTTATTAATATAAAACTATAGATATGAAGAAAATATAAAAGAAGTCCATATTGACAAATTGTATTTAAAAACAATATCCGATAGTGTGTAATCTAATAATTTAATGTATTTTTGTTGAAAAGTTAATAATAAAATTATGGCAGGAAAATACATAAAATTTGATTGGGCAATAAAACGTTTGTTAAGGAATAAAGCTAATTTTGATATACTCGAAGGTTTTTTGTCAGAATTGTTAATGTTTGATGTTAAAATTCAAGAGATATTAGAAAGCGAAAGCAACAAAGATGACGAAAACGATAAATTTAACCGAGTAGATATTTTAGTAAAAGATAGTAAAGGCGATTTTATGTTAATTGAGGTGCAAAACGAACGAGAGGACGATTATTACCACCGAATGCTATACGGACAAGCCAAACTAATTTCAGAACGCCTTGATACTGGCGATGAGTATGGCAAATTAACAAAAATTTACTCAATAAATATTGTATATTTCCCATTAGGAGTAGGAAAAGATTATGTTTACATTAGTGATGGTAGTTTTAAAGGTTTGCACTTACATGATACTTTAGAATTATCTGAAAAGCAGAAGGTTTTATACAATGCAGAACATGTAAAAGATTTATTTACACAATATTACATAATAAAAGTCAATGCTTTTGACGACAATGCCGAAAACACCTTAGATGAATGGATTTATTTCCTAAAAAATAATGAAATAAAAGACAGTTTTAAAGCCAAAGGTTTAGCCAAAGCGAAAGAGATATTACGTGTTGATAATCTGTCGGCAGATGAAAAAATAGCTTATGATATTTTTATAAAAAATCAACGCATTCATCAATCAGAATTAACCACAGCTCGTACTGATGTTGAATATAAATATGAGAAAAAATTACAAGAAGCTAAACAAAAATTAGCTAAAAAAATGTTAAAATATAATGAACCCATAGAAGACATAATAGAAGAAACAGGGCTGACAGAACAAGAAATAAAAGAAATAAAGTAAAAAACGAACGTACAACATAGTGTATAAATAATGCGGACAAAATAGTAACTTAAAAAAGTTTACCGTTTTGTCCGTATTAATACACCTGAACCGTTGTATATTATTTAATAAACTGCATCTAATAGATTATGTCATATCTATAATATATATTTAATATGAGAACATTGGAAATAAATACATCAATAATAAATGGTTATATGGGGCTTTTAAGTAATTTGAGCCCTAATAATAAATTAGAATTAATTTCTAAACTTTCTGTACAAGTAAAAACAGATTTAAATAAAAAGCAATCTTTATTTAAGAAATCATTTGGGGCATTAGACACAGAACAAACTGCTGAAGAAATGATTAAAGAAATAAGAGAAAGTAGAGTTGTCTTGAAAGTTTGAAAGAATTAGTAATATTTAATTAGAAGATTGGACAAAATAACAAAAACACAAAAAAAATGAAATTTGCAGTAATACTTTCAGGTTGCGGTAACCTAGACGGTGCCGAAATTCACGAATCAGTATCAACATTATTAGCTATTGATAGAGCAGGGGCTACCTATCAGTGTTTTGCCCCAAACATTGAACAGCACGATGTTATGGATTTTGTAAATAAAAAGCCAACCAGTGAAAAACGTAATGTGTTACACGAGGCGGCACGTATTGCTCGTGGCGATATTAAGGACTTAAACGATTTTAATATTGATGATTACGATGCTTTGATGATGCCAGGTGGTTTTGGAGTGGCAAAAAACTTGTCAACCTATGCTTTTGAAGGTGCTAATTTTACTGTAAATAAGCAACTTGCAGAAGTGTTAAACAATACTGTAAAAGCTGGCAAACCAATAGGAGCATTGTGTATAGCACCGCTAATATTGGCAAAAGTGCTAAACGGAGCAACTGTAACCTTGGGGCAGGACGAGGCAACAATAGATGTAGTAAAACAAATAGGAGCAAACCATGTTAAAACCAATAGTTGCGAAATAGTTGTTGATGATAAGTATAAATTAGTAACAGCTCCTTGTTATATGCTTAATGCTACTATAAAAGATGTAGCAAACGAGGCTCAGCAGGTTGTTGATAAAATAATAACAATGCTAAAATAAGGTAGTGCTTATATTTTTTTGTATAAAAATTAAAAGTTGAGTTGCTTTTAATCTTCTGATAAACAACTTATTTAAGTTTTGTTTAAAAAAAACTTAAACATAAGTTATTAGTTAGTGTTATACATACAGAAACTATAATAGCCAACATACTGGTTAAGTATCAAATTAATGTTAATAAAGACACTTAGTGTTATTGTTAGCATATTGGAAAAATTAAACAGACCATTTTTTTTTTGAGATTCAAGTTGCAAGTTTGAATGTAGTGATATATAGAATCTTAAATAAAAATGGTTGCAAATGTTACTCAAATGAAAATATTATTAATATCGCGTCATGCTGAGGCTGGTTGGGTTCCTTTGGGAGCTACCGATTTTGACCGCCATATCCTTCCGCAAGGGGAGCAAAATACCTTACAGATATGTGCTAAATTAAAGCAAGAAAACATTGCTCCTGATTATATATTAACCAGTGCAGCGGTACGTACCAAAGAAACAACAGCGTTAATTGCAAACGAATTTAATGTAGCTGAGGATAAAATATACGAGGATAAGAAATTTTATTCTGAGGCATCAGATATTTGGATAGATGAAATATCTTTTGTAGAAGATAATGTACAAACTTTAATGTTAGTGGGGCATAATCCTACGGTTACTTATTTAGCAAAATTATTATTGCCTAACGACAAAATATTAGAACTACCAACATCAAGCGTTGTTTGTATTCAGTTTGATTGTGATAAGTGGACTGAAATATCTCCAAAAAATTCCAAATTATTACACTTTTTCAAACAACAAGTTTCTTTTTAATGCGTAATAAACGTATCTTAGCATCGTATTAACAAGAGGCTGATAAAAATTATATCTAATCATATTGATAGGAATCTCATATTGTTAGTAACATTAAATTCTTAACTTTTAATTTTAATTTCATTAAGCGTATGAAGACCAATTATCAATTTTTTGACCGCGAATTAAGTTGGCTTAGCTTTAATGCAAGAGTTCTGCAAGAGGCAAAAGATGAAAACAATCCGCTTATTGAGAGAGTTAAATTTTTAGGTATATTCTCAAATAATCAAGATGAATTTTACCGTGTGCGAGTGGCAACAATAAGCCGTATGCTCGATTTACATCAGAAAAAGCAATCGGATAAAGTTCCTGAAATACAGGAGAATTTAAAAAATATACTAAAAGAATTAGCAAGGCAACAAACATTATTTAACGATATGTTTGAGCTATTAACTTCCGAGCTAAATAAAAACGATATTTATTTGATAAACGAACAGCAATTAAATGCCGAGCAGGGCGAATTTGTGCGTTCGTATTTTAACGATAAGGTAAGGCAAAACCTGTTTCCTATCATGTTAAAAAAGTTTAATTCTGAGGATTCGCTTACCGACCGTTCAATATACCTAGCAATAATCTTAAAACGTAGCAAAAAAGTATCGCGAGGAACGTATGCAATAGTTGAGATACCTACCAATGCTGTTGGGCGTTTTTTAGTTCTTCCTAGTATTGGTAAAAAACAGTATATCATAATGTTAGACGATGTTATTCGTTACTGTTTAGATGAAATATTTTCCCCTTTTGGCTACGATGAATTTACTGCATACACCTTTAAATTTACACGCGATGCCGAGTTGGATATTGATAGCGATGTATCAAAAAGCTTTTTGGAGCTTATGGCAGATAGCTTAGAACAGCGTAAGCGTGGTAATCCATTGCGTTTTATCCATGACAGACGAATGGATAAGGAACTACTAAAAGCATTATGTAACAAGTTTAAAATAACTAAGTTAGACCAAGTAGTAGAAGGAGGTTCGTATCATAATTTTAAGGACTTTATGGATTTTCCGAACTTAGGAGGTAAACATCTTGAATATCAGCAAATAAAGCCAATTCAGCATAAAGATATACCTAAGCAAGGAAGTATATTGAATACCATTCGTAAAAAGGATATTATGTTGCATTATCCTTACCAGCCATTTCAGTATATTGTTGATTTATTGCGTGAGGCGTCAATTGATACGCAGGTTAAGTCGATAAAGATGACGGTTTACCGTTTGGCTAATCCGTCAAATATTATAAATGCACTTATAAATGCAGCACGTAACGGAAAGAGCGTTACGGTATTTATGGAGTTACAAGCTCGTTTCGACGAACAAGCAAATATACTATGGTCGGAAAAATTGCAAAAGGAAGGCGTTACTATAATACAAAGTATTCCAGGGCTTAAGGTTCATTCAAAGCTGATACTTATTGAGCGTAAGGAGGGTAACTATACTCGCCGATATGCAAATATAGGAACAGGTAATTTTCACGAAAAAACAGGGGCGTTGTATAGCGATGATGCTCTGCTAACATCAGACGATAGGATAACCTCAGAGGTTGAAAAAGTATTTCAGTTATTCCACATGCCTTTGCGTTCATTTCGTTTTAGGCACTTGATACTTAGTCCGTTTAGCACACGTAACCATTTTATACGCTTGTTAGATTATGAAATTAAGAATGCTAAAATGGGTGAACCAGCGTGGGTAACTATTAAGTTAAATAATCTGTCGGATAATCTTCTGATAAAAAAACTATATAAAGCCAGTCAGGCGGGGGTAAAAATTAACCTTATAATACGTGGTATTTGTAATTTGGTGCCAAATGTAAAAGGACTAAGCGAGAATATACAGGTGCGTAGTATTTTAGATAAATATTTAGAGCATTCGCGAGTTATGATTTTCTGTCATGGGGGCGAGGAGCTGATGTTTATATCGTCTGCTGATTGGATGGTGCGTAATTTAGATAACCGCATTGAGGTAACCACACCAATCTATAATTCTGAAATAAAGCAAGAGCTTAAACAGATGTTAGACATACAGTTACGCGACAATTGTAAGGCTCGTGTAATTGATAGTAAAATGCAAAATAACTATTATAAAAGCAAAGGTAAAGTTGTTCGTACTCAGTTAGATACGTATAATTATCTGCAAGAAATACATAAACATTAAAACTTATAAAATATATGGCAACAGTAGATTGTTTTATTTCATATAACGAAAGCAAGGAGTGGCAAAGTTTGATAATGCAATTATCTGAAAATGATAATATTAACAAAATATATGTAAAGGGTATAAATGATGTAAATGTTATCGGTGGTGGTAAGTGCTTTCCGCTTGACGATATTTCTTTTCTTAGTACCTTAGGAATAAGGCAGATAGCTGATAAATCAACAGCTGAATATTCCATAATAATAACCGAGATATTACAATTAAATTATTTTGCAATAGAGCGTTTTATTTCGGTTGCCGAGCAAACACAAGCTAACTTTCTGTATTCCGATTATATAAAACAAACCGCTGATATTATGCAAAATAATCCGCTTATCGACTATCAGTTAGGTAGCTTACGCGATGATTTTGATTTTGGTAGTTTGCTGTTTCTACGAACAAAAGATTTAAAACAAGCAGTATCTCAAATATCTGATAATTATAAATATGCAGGATTGTATCAGTTACGTTTACAGCTTACAAAAACACAACTTCCGTTGCATATACAAGAGTATTTATATGCTGAATATCAGCAAGACAAACAAGCAAATAAAACATTATTTGATTATGTTAATCCGCAAAATAGGGAAGTTCAGATTGAAATGGAGAAAATTGTAACAAGTCATCTGAAAGAAATAGGTGCGTACCTTGAGCCTGTGCAAACAACCATTAATTTTGATGATGTTACTTTTGAAACCGATTTGTCGGTAATAATTCCAGTTCGTAACCGTGAAAAAACTATTGCCGATGCTATCCAGTCGGTACTGCAACAGCAAACCTCGTTTAAGTATAACTTAATTATTGTGGATAATCACTCTACCGATAATACTACTCAAATAGTAAAGCAGTTAGCTCAACAGCATGCAAATATAGTTCATGTTGTGCCCAAAGTAAAAACGCTTGGCATTGGTGGATGCTGGAATTTGGGAGTACATAGTGATAAGTGCGGAAAGTTTGCGGTTCAGCTTGATAGCGATGATTTGTATAAAGATGAAACAACATTGCAACAGATATATGATAAATTTTACGAAGAAAAATGTGCAATGTTAATAGGCTCGTATCAGCTTACCGATTTTGACCTAAATGAGATACCCCCAGGGGTTATTGACCATAAAGAGTGGACAGCAACTAATGGACATAATAATGCTTTGCGTATAAACGGATTAGGAGCACCAAGGGCTTTTTATACGCCAATATTACGCAGTATTAAGATTCCAAATGTAAGCTATGGCGAGGATTATGCAGTTGCTTTGGCTATTAGCCGAAGGTATAAAATTGGGCGTATCTATAATGTTTTATATCTGTGTAGGCGTTGGAACGATAATACCGACTCAGGCATAAGTCTTGAAAAACAGAATATTAATAATTTGTATAAAGATAAATTACGCACATTTGAGCTACAGGCTCGAATGTTGTAGGTTGTTAGTAGGTAGTTATAAAATAGACCTCGGAAGTTTTTAAAATTTCTGAGGTCTATTTTTTTTTAGTTAATTTGTATTTGTTATCCGATAACTAAGTTTATACGTTTTCCAAGTCCAAATTCAAAAATTTTGTATAGTGTTGATAGTTGAATGTCGCATTTGCCATTTTCAACTCGTGATATGTAACTTTTTTTAGTTCCTATTTTATTTGCAAGTTGTTCTTGTGTTAGGTTAGCTTCTTTGCGAGCGGTTTTTAACATCTCGCTAATTACAAAATATTGAGCCTTTTCTTCAAATTCATCACGTTTTTTAGTTCCTATTTTTCCATATTTAAGGTCTAATAATTCATCAAAAGTTTTAGCATTTCTTATTTTTGATTTGTCCATTATTTTGTGTTTTTATTATTAAAATATTCTTCTTTTAATTTTAGAGCCAATTTAATTTCTTTTTTTGGCGTTTTTTGTGATTTTTTTTGAAATCCGTTAAATAGAACAACTAGGTTTCCTTTGTCAAAGCAACAAAAGATTCTGTAAATATTACTTTGAAATTCTATTCTTATTTCATAAAGTCCGTCAGTACCTGTAATATGGTCAAGAAATTTTGTTGGTACGTTTTTTACAGTTCTTATTATTTTAAAAATATATTCAATTTTTTCTTGAACTTTTTCAGTTTGGTTTAGGTAAAATTCAGTAAAATAGTGCTCGTAAAAAATTATTTTTCGTCCAGATTTCATTTTGCAAAGTTAACTTAAAAGTTATCAAAATGCAAATTATCTTATAAAAAGATTTACATTAATCAGATGTTTTTTTATTAAAGAATAATAACGCAGTAGTATATCAATTATAATACTGTTAATAATAACATTAAATAAATTTTCATTTCTTGGTAAATTTAGTTTTTTTTGCCAAATTATTTAGGAATAGTTCTTATTCTTAAAGAAATTATAAACGTAATAAATATTTTATTAATGAATATACTTGAAGTTAAAAATGTAACAAAGCAATATGCTAACCATAAGGCACTTAACGATGTTAGTTTAAATGTGCCAGAGGGTAAGGTATTTGGGCTTTTAGGGCCTAATGGAGCAGGAAAAACTACACTTATTCGTATTATCAATCAGATAACAGCACCTGATACAGGTGAGGTGTTTTTTAAGGGTAGTCGTTTGGCATCACACCATGTTGAGCATATTGGATATTTGCCAGAGGAAAGAGGTTTGTATCGTAAAATGAAGGTTGGCGAACAGGCTGTTTATCTTGCAAAATTAAAGGGTTTAAACAAAACTGAGGCTACAAAAAAGCTAAAGGAATGGTTTGAAAAATTTGATATTTTAGATTGGTGGGATAAAAAAGTTGAGGAGTTATCAAAAGGAATGCAACAGAAAATACAGTTTATAGTAACTATTCTACATAAGCCTGAATTACTGATATTTGACGAGCCTTTTAGTGGTTTTGACCCAATAAATGCAAACTTGCTTAAGCGTGAAATATTAAATTTGAAGAACGAAGGAACATCAATAATTTTTTCAACACATAATATGAGTTCAGTTGAGGAGATTTGCGACGAGATTGCCTTAATAAATAAATCGCAAAAAATACTTGAAGGAGCGGTTGATGAAGTAAAAGAACGCTTTTCGGGTAACGATTTTGAGTTTACCTATGCGGGTAACTTCGACCAAACAAGTAGTTTCCTTTCAGAGCATTTTCAGGTATTAGACCATAAGCAAGGAACTGCTAATAACTATGCTAAAATTGCTTTGGCAGAAAACCAAATGGGTAACGAGTTGTTGCAACAAATGATACCTAAGGTTAACATTGTGTCGTTCAATAAAATAATGCCTACTATGGATAATGTATTTATTAAAGTGGTAGAGGACTGGAACGCTCATTTGTAGTTAATAATTAATTGAATATTAGATGTAGAGACGTAATTTATTACGTCTAAAAAATAAAAAATTAACGGAATACCGTAGAAATGACCTATAAGGGCGTTTCTGCCAAAACCAAAGGCAAAAAACAACATTCTAAAAAATAAACAAATGAATAAAATATCAACAATAATAAGCAGAGAGTATAGCACAAGAGTTCGTAAGAAATCATTTTTAATAATGAGTATAGTAGGACCTTTATTGTTTGCAGGGTTAATGTTAGCTCCTGCCTTGATGATGAAGATGGGCGATAATGAGGAAAAATTAATTGCTGTTGTAGATAGCTCTCAGATGTTTACAAATGTATTTCCTGAAACTGAATATATGAAGTTTGAATACATGCCCGATGCTAATTTGAAAAAGTATAAAGATGGGTTTTATGATAGTCCGTATTATGCTATCTTATTTATCAATAATAATGTAGTAAATAATTCTGGTGCGGTTTGTTTATATTCCGATAAAACTCCAGGTATTGAGGTGCAAAATCATATTTCAAAAACAATAGAGAAAACACTTGAGCGAGAGAAACTTAGAGCCTTGCAGGTAGATGAAAATATACTACAAGCAGTAAAAACTAATATTGATATTAGGTCGGTAAAAATAACCAAAGATGGCGAGGAGGATGAGAATAATTTTACGCTTAATTCAATTATAGGTTATCTGTTAGGATTTTTAATTTATATGACGATATTTATGTCAGGTTCGCAGGTAATGCGTGGTGTTATCGAGGAGAAAACTAACCGTATTGTTGAAATTATTGTTTCATCGGTAAAGCCATTTCAGCTTATGATGGGTAAAATAATAGGTATTGGTTTAGTTTCGCTTACTCAGTTTACACTATGGATAGTGCTTACAATAGCTTTATATAGTACCATTATGCCTTTGGTAATGCCAGATGTTAGCACAATGGGACATGAACAGGAGGTTCAGGTAAAAAGTTTATTGGAGTCGCAAGCAGTATCGGGTGAGCAACAAATGTCAACAATATCTGAGCCTATGGACGATGGGCTAAAAAATATTATATCCTCATTGCCAGATATTAAATTTGGAACAATAATTTTCTCGTTTCTATTCTTCTTCTTTGGCGGATACTTCCTTTATGGGGCAATGTTTGCTGCAATTGCGTCGGCAGTTGATTCGGAAACCGATACTCAGCAATTTATGTTGCCAATTACCATTCCGCTAATATTAGGAATATTGGTAATGGTACATGCCATTAATACGCCAGAAAGTCAATTAACTTATTGGTTTTCAGTAATTCCGTTTACTTCGCCAATAGTTATGATGGCACGTATTCCTTTTGGTGTGCCTTGGGCAGATGTAATACTATCAGGAGTATTGCTTATAGGTACTTTTATAGGTATAACTTGGTTATCGGGTAAAATATACCGCACAGGAATACTTATGTACGGCAAAAAAACAAATTGGAAAGAATTGTGGAAGTGGATACGTTATAAAAATTAATGCTTAATAGGTAGAGTGAGTTGCTTTATGATAGATTAATCATTATCACATTTAAATTAATAACATGAAGAAAAAATTACCAATACCGCATACTTACGTTATAGTATTCTTTTTTATAGTATTGTCGGCAATATTAACATGGGTTGTTCCCGCTGGAGAGTTTGATAGGTTTGAGAAAACAATATCAAATGGCAGTACACAAACAGCTATTGTTCAGGAGTCGTATCATGGGGTAGAGCAATCGCCCCAAACGTGGCAGATATTTTCGGCAGTTTTTAAGGGCTTTGTTAATCAATCGAATATTATAATCTTTATATTACTTATAGGTGGTGCGTTTTGGATAATGAATGAATCAAAAGCTATTGATGTGGGTATTGTTTCGTTTATAACATGGTCGCGTAAGTTGGAGAGGGTTAAATTCCTACGGAAAATAGGTGTTGATAATATAATTATGGTCTTGATAATGCTGATGTTTAGTGCCTTTGGGGCAATATTTGGCATGAGCGAGGAAACCATTGCATTTGTTATTATTTTAGTTCCTTTGGCTATATCAATGGGTTACGATTCTATTGTTGGTATATGTTTGGTTTATGTAGCTGCTCACATGGGGTTTGCGGGTGCGGTACTTAATCCGTTTACCATAGGTATAGCACAAGGCTTATCCGATTTGCCTATTTTTAGTGGTTTAGAATATCGTATTGTTTGTTGGTTGGTTATCAATGCGATAGGTTTTACTTTTATTCTGCTTTATGCTCATAAAATAAAAAAGAACCCACAAAAAAGTATAATGTACGAGGCTGATGAGTATTGGCGTAAACGCGAAAAAATAGATATTGATACAATAAAATTCTATACCCCAAAATCGGCTTGGGTATGTGCAGGAATTATTGTTGTTGTTTTGAGCTTGTTTTCAATTCAATATCCAAGCTCTACCTTAACAATTGGTAATAGTAGTTTTAATTTTGCTGCACTTCCTCTTGCAACCATTTTGTTTATTATATTGTCAGTTTTATCGTTACGTAAATCGGTTCATTTTTTTATACTTAACTTACTTCTTTTCACTATATTATTTTTGATAATTGGCGTTATGGGTTACGATTGGTATGTTATGGAAATCGGAGCTTTATTCTTCGGAATGGGGATAGCCTCGGGTATAAGTATCAGTAAATCAGCTAATGAAATAACAAAGCTATTTATTGAGGGGGCAAAGGATATTTTTTCGGCAGCCTTTATTGTGGGCTTAGCAGGAGGTATTATTGCCATACTTACCGATGGTAAAATTATTGACACAATAATGTACGGATTGTCCGACTCAATGCAGTCCTTTGGTAAAACAGGAACAATGGGAGTGATGTACGCTATTCAGAATGTACTGAATATTATAATACCATCAGGCTCGGCAAAAGCTGCACTTACCATACCAATAATGGCACCTTTTTCCGATTTAGTAGGCATCTCGCGACAAGCAACGGTATTGGCATTTCAGTTTGGCGATGGTTTTACAAATATGATAACACCAACCAGTGGAGTTTTAATTGGCTGTTTAGGAATTGCTCATATTCCGTATGATAAGTGGTTTAAGTGGGCATGGAAGTTTATTTTATTGCTAATTATTGTCGGTTTTATACTGCTTATCCCAACTATGTACTTTCCGTTTAACGGATTTTAATACATTTATTTTTTATCTTTGTGCAAAAATAAAAACAATGAGTAAAACAGACTTCTTAGAGATAATAAATCAGCATATACAAGATACTATGATGACCTATTTAGGTATAGAATATATAGCCTATACCGATAAAAGTTTAACAGCACGTATGCCCATTGATAAACGCACACATAACCCAGCAAGGATATTGCACGGAGGGGCTATGATGGCGTTGGTTGAGAGTGTGGGTAGTGCATTGTCGTATATGTTTATCGACCCTACAAAACAAGATGTTAGGGGAGTGGAGATTAACGGTAATCATCTGAAAAGTGCGAGGAGTGGATACGTAACAGCAACAGCAACCATAGTGCATAAAGGTAGGCAGTTGCATGTATGCGAAGTAAAAATAACCGATGATAACGGAAATCTGTTAAACACAAGCAGAATGACTAATTTTATTGTTGATGTAAAAAAATAATACAAATCTGTGCATTCCTATAAGCAAATACTAACAGCCATTAATAATAATTATGCGTTTGCTATTTGGCAAAAGCCACATTCAACCACAGTAAATACAGTGTGTTGTAAATATACCGATATAATAAAACTACATAATTATACCGATTTAGATAAATATAAAGGTTTTGCTTTTGCTCCTTTTAACTTGTCAGCTGATGCACCAGCTTTTATAATTCCTGATTTAGAATGCTTTGATGATATTCCTACTGAGCAAGAAATTGAAGATGTTTCGTTGCGTGTAGGTGCTGATAATCAGTCGGTAAAGCAAGAAGATTATATTCAGCAATGTACCTCATTTATCAAGTTTTTTGATTCGGAAGATGTTCAGAAAGCTGTACTTGCTCAGTGTCAGAATTTTACTGATTATAATTTTTTACAGATGCCAAGTCTGTTTAATAAGTTATGCGAAAAATATACCGATGCTTTTGTTTATCAGCTTTATATACCTAATGTGGGATATTGGTTGGGGGCAAGTCCTGAGTTGCTTTTGCATTGCGATAACAATGAGGCTAAAACAGTTTCATTGGCTGGTACGCAAAGAATAAAGGAGAATGAGCCTGTGCAGTGGCAACAAAAAGAGATTGAAGAGCAGGAGATTGTTACAAAGCATATCCGTAATGTTTTGCATAAGTTTGATGTAAATAATTATACCGAGGACGGAGCAAATACAGTGCAAGCAGGGCAAATAGCACATTTAAAAACCGAATTTATATTTAACTCTGAACAGATAAAAAATAGGGTGGGTAATTTTTTGAGTGCTTTGCATCCAACCCCAGCTATTTGCGGACAGCCACCACAACAAGCCTTAAGTCTGATTCTTAATACCGAAAGCTTTAACCGAACTTATTACTCGGGTTTTATGGGTGAATTACAGTTAGATAATACTATCGACTTGTTTGTAAATCTGCGTTGTTTACAAGCCTTTAGTAAGCATATCTGTTTGTATTCGGGTGCAGGAATAACAAAAGACTCGATACCTGAAAGTGAATGGTACGAAACCCAAGCTAAAATGCAAACTTTATTAAATAGTGTTGAGTATTAAGTGTTGAGTATTAAGAAGATACAAGTTGCAAGATAAAAGTTTAAAAACTACCTAATTTCCTCTTGGAGAAGAGGGTTAGGGAGATTGATAAAATAGTATTAAGTATTAAAAGACCCCACAGGTTTTCAAAATCTGTGGGGTCTGATAGTTGAAAGATATTTTTATCTTGTATCTTTAAACTTGTAACTATTATTATTTTTATTCTAAACCTAATACTTGTTTTCCTTGTTCAAATACAATATCAATAGGAATATTAGCCTCAGATATACGTTCTAAATCAGCTTTTAATTCGTCGTTGATGATGCATTTTTCAGCAACAAATTTCTTAACGCCTTCGTAATCGCCATCGCCTTGGTATTTTAAGATAACAGCCGATAAAGCGTCCATAGCGTTTTTCATTTTGTCGAAGTTAATTGTATATGTTCCGTCTGCGTTTCTTACAAAAGCACCCATTTCTTTAAAGAAGTTGTAACGAATAAGGTTAGCTTTTCCGTGAGCACTTGCTCCGCCAAAACGTACTGAGCGGAAGATTCCAGCCATAAAAGTAACGTAGTTGTCCATAAGGTCAACGTCTAATTCGCCCATTTCTTTAAGTTTAGTAATCATGTATAAACCTAAAATGTCAGCTTTTCCTTCCTCTAATGCAGAGTATGTTTCTTTTAAAGCATCGCGTACAGTTCCGTTTCCGTCAAGGGTGTTTTTTATTCCTAATCCGTGAGCAACCTCGTGGAACATTGTGTTCTCAAAGAAAGCATTGAATTTAATGTATTGCTGTTGGTCTTTGCTTATTACTTGTTTTGATATTGGAACAACAATCTTATCAAATTTAGCTTTCATAGCATTTTTTAATTGTAGTCTGCGGCTACCTTTTGCCATTTGTACTTTTTCGTCGTTAGGTAGGTTTATTGCTATGGTTTTACCTCCTGCGTTGCAATCACCAGCGTAATAAACTACATCATAAGCGTTTAGGTCAGAGTTTGAACCTGGCTTTTCAGCTTTGTATTTATCCTCAACAGGTAACCCTTTTTGTAGTGTTGGTAATAGTTTTGCATACTTTGCTAATTTCTCGCTCCACTCTTTGTCTTTAACTAATACGTAGCATGAGTTTGCAGCTTTGTATCCGAATAAAGCATCTTCATAATTCTCGATAGGACCTATAACTATGTCTAATCCATTAGTTTTCATGTCCATCCAAGCCATATCACTCTCAAAATATTTGTTGCTTAGTAAAGCATCTGCTCTAAGCGATAGGTAATTTTTTAAACCTTCGTCTTCAGCTAATTCCGATGCTTTCTTTAATAATTCAGCAACTTTTGTAAATCCTTCCTTAAAGAACTCTGAGTAAGGAATTGTTTTTAATTTTCCGTTCTCATCTCTGCGAATCATTGTGTAAAGCGATGCTTTTTCTTCATTATCAAAAGCCTCAAATTCCTCAACTGTCATATCCTTAGGATAGTAGTTTGAACCTAATGCTTTAGCTTGGTATCCTTCAATAAAAGGCTCATTGCTGTTTAAACGCTCCCAAGGTCCGTAGTTTATTTCAGCAAATTTACGAACGTACTCGTCTTTTATGGTGTCAAGTAGGTCGTGTTTGTTACCAAATGCTTGTAACCAAAACATTTCGTCCATAATTTCGGCAGCATCAATTAATAACGGAAGAATTTGCTTTTCTTTCTCGCTTAATTTACTGATGTCAGTTGTTAGTTTAAACGATGCAAATTCTTTTACCTTTTTTTCAATTTCAGGATTAGCCGATTTGCTTTCGGCATTTTCTGTTTTTGTTGCGTTGTTACACGCTGTTGTAAACATTAATGTAGCTATGGCTACAATAAACAATAAATTTGTTTTTCTCATTTTTGTGTAAAATTTTATGACCAAGTTGTTAAGCAAGGTCTGTTTAAGTTGATAATTATTGCCCTATTATTATAAGGTCGTTTTTTAATGACGCAAATTTAAACTTTTTAAAGAATAAATTAATGATTAATGATTAATTTTTAATGTTTCGTAAAAGTAATTAATAGGTATGGTAATTAAAGGCGTTATCAGTAATAAACAAAAATGGTCAGAAGTCAGAAGACCGAAGTTTCGGGGTTGTAAATGTTAGATTTAAAAAAAATAAGGTGTTACTACTTTCTTCTTCGGACTTTGGGCTTTCAACCTAATGGGTTTATATATAGGCACTTATGTTAATAAAATGTTTAATTGTTATATCGAACTCACGTTATAATAACAAAAATTACTTTTCGTAGAAAATACTAAAAATAGGGAAGTGGTCGCTATATCCTCCGTAATAATATTTTCCTTTATAGCTACGAGATGGTGCTTTGTCGCCATTTCTACTTGTGTAGCATATTTTATCAGGGTGAAAAATAAATGCTTTAGCCTCGTACGGACGAAAACCTGTTTTTGTTTTTAATGTTTTACGGTTAATAATAAAATTGTCTAAGGTGTTGTATTCTCCTCGGTAGTAGTATGTTCCTTGTTTTTTGTTTAGAAATTGTGGGTACGTTAAATTTAATAGAATAGTGTTTTCAGTTAATTGTCCTGCTTTTAGGGTGTGGTGTAGGCTTTTATTATTGGGTTGGTCGTTAAAATCGCCTATAACTATTATGTTGCTTTGCGGATTTATTTGCAAGATAGAATCCGTTTCTTTTTTTAAGATATTAGCAGCAGTAACTCTTTTGTATTCTGATTTTTCCCTTCCGCCCACTCTAGAGCTCCAATGATTTACAAAAATATGTACAGTGTCAGTTTTTACAGTTCCTTTTACATACAAGATATTACGTGTTTTAGACTTACGTGAATCATTATATTTTACAGGAATAAATTTTTCTGATAACTTATTAAATACCTTAGGTTTATATAGTAAGGCACAGTTAATTCCTCTAATATCAGGACCATTGTCAATAACAAAATTATACTTAGCCTTTTTTAGTTGTTTGGTATTTATTAAATCGTTTAATACACTTGCGTTTTCAACTTCAACTAAGCCTACAATTTCAGGCAATTCTTTGGGGTTTATACTAGCAATAACACTGGCAATGTTATGTATTTTTTTGTAGTAACGTTTGCTATTCCATTTTTTGTATGAATTTGGCGTAAACTCATTATCTTTTTTGTGCGGATTGTCAATAGTATCAAATAAGTTCTCAACATTGTATGATACTATTGTCATATATTTTGACTTTTTCCATTTTTGCGGTTGGGCAATACTGGTACTTATTACTAATGTAATTATTACTAAACTGAATATTGTTTTTTTCATTTTGTATTGTGCTTTTTTATATTATTCTATTTTTTATCTATTTTATTCAAGAAATCAACAACACTTAATCCTAAAGCATATGCTAAATTTACAGGAACAGCATTTCCTATTTGTTTATATTGTTGTCCTTTTGCTCCTTGAAAAATCCAAGTATCTGGAAATGTTTGTATTCTTGCACTTTCTCTAATTGTTAAAGGACGAGTTTCTTTGGGGTGGCAACGTTCAGTTTGTTTCATTGCAGGAGAACAAACCAAAGTTAAAGATGGCTTTAACATTGACAATCGTCTTGCTAAGCCAGTTTTTCCTCCTCCTAAAAAATAACTTCCACCCATATATTCTCGTTGCAATTCGTCCGATAAGTCTCGCCAATATCCTCCTTCGGGAACTTGTTCCATTATTTCTTTTTTTCGCTTTGGGTATATAACGCCATCACTTTCAGGAACATCTGTTTCGTACAAAACACCTTTTTTTAAAGCATCTGCAACAGTCAACACTCGTTCATATTTTTCAGGGAACTGAAATTTAGATATATGTTCTACCAAATCATTTCTTACTCCTATTAAAATTAGTCGCTCTCTTTTTTGTGGAACTTTATAATACATTGCCTTTAAAATGCGAGGCTCTATTAAGGTATATCCAATATCTTTTATCGATTGTTTGATAACCTCGAGTGTTTTGCCGTTATCGTGTTTTAGTAAGCCTTTTACGTTTTCGCCTATAAAAATTTTAGGTTGTACCTCATTAATACATCTTGCAAAATCAAAAAATAATGTTCCACGAGTGTCCTCAAATCCTAATTTTTTACCAGCACTTGAAAATGCTTGACAAGGAAATCCTCCTGTAACAATATCTACTTTATTTTTGTATTCTGAGAAATCCAATTGCCGTATATCTTCCTCTAAAACATTCCATTTAGGGCGGTTAAATCGTAATGTATCACAAGCATTCTTTTCAATTTCATTTAACAAAATATGCTTAATGCCTGCTTTTTCCATACCAAGAGCCATTCCTCCTGCTCCTGCAAAAAGTTCAATAGAAGTATAAGGTTTATTCGGTTTTATTTTAACAAATTCGTCCCATTTTGAATTAAAAACCTCTTCGGCTATTTCAAATTTCAAAGCTAATAAATCTTTACTATAATACTTTGCTCCATTTAGTTTTGATGGTACTAATGTCCCATTTTGTCGCCATACCTCTAAACGGTCTAATGGAATATCTAACAGATTACTAACTTCTATTTCATTTAACAGATTCATTATCTAAGATTTAAGTTAGTAAACCCTTCATATTTAGTGAACGAAAGCAAATAAATACTTGTTAATAAATCTTCAGAAAGATTATTTAACTCTGAAAAAACGGTATTATTTTTACTTTTTGATTGCAAATTAGCAACAACATCTCTTATAACCTGAGGTAGTACTTCGCATAATTTTTGGAAAGCAAGTTTATCTCCCGTTACAAGTTCATAAAATTTATCAATAGAAACTCGTCTAATATTTTCTCTTTCAGGTTGTTTTACTTTATCAATTGTAACTACCCATGGAATATTTTGACTATGTTTTGCAATAATCTCAACTAAAAAACATTTTGCTTTAGGTTGGTCTAAAATAGTATTTAGAAAACGCATATAGGTTTTAGCACCTGATGACGAGTTCATCGTATTGTGCTTGTTTTTCATTTCTACAAATATGTTTTCTTTTTTATTTTCAATATCATATCCTTCTTTTGGAACAACCCAATCTTTAGAAAAGTATTTAAAAATATTTTGATGGAAGTATCCTATTAAATTTGAATTTGTTTTATCAAATTGTCTTAAAACTTCATTTTCAATAGTTTGCTTGATACTTTGATTGTAAACGATTGAGTCAAAAGTTAGTTTTATTGGGTCAATTAAGTTTTTATTGAACTTTTTTAAATCCATTTCAAAACTATATGCTTTTACTGTTTCTGAAACGTGATTATACAAATCATTGTCGGATATAAAATCTAAATTATATTGCATCTTATTTTTTCTGTTTGTTTATTTATTAGGTAAACACACATTATTTATTCTTCTTATCATTATATTTTTTTGTCATGTCTTTTGCGTATTGGCTACGGTCTAAGGCGGTGCTAAAGTTTACCAAGCTAGGGAAGAACACTAAGTTAAGGAATCCTTCCTGTATGTTCAGGTCGTTTTTAAATTTAAACTTTAGCTTTTTATTATCAAAGCCATATTTTGTTTTGTTTTCTAATGATAGAGCTACTAAATCCAGTCCATTTCTATCATCTGACGCCTTATTTTTTTGTTTCTTAGTTTGCTTTTTTTGTTCCTCTAATAATTTTTTTGATTTTCCTGCAAGTATATCTTTCATGTGTAGCACTAAGTGATACTCGTAATACATCTTTTCGGTTAATCCTTGCATGGCAAATGCGGTAAAGTCTAATGACGATGTTATAACATTTGTTTTAGGTATAAATACTTTGTTGTTGTAAAGGAATAGGCTTGTCTCTAAGGTGCTAAAATCTAATTTGTTTAGTTCGTCTAATCCTCCAAACATTCTCATTTGTTTCGATAGCTCGGCAAGAGGAGTGTAGTTGTAAAGTTTTCCGTTTTCAAGTTTAAAGTGTCCTTTTGCACGTATTTTTTCTTGAACTAATGAATCGCCATCAAAAAATACACGTCCGTGGAACTCACTTGTAAGTATTCCGCTAACTTTTTCGTATGTTATGGAAGTGTTGCCAAATTTCTCAAAGTTATCGTTGTTTATTAATACTTGCTTTAAGTTGACATTTGATATGTAATTTTTTATGTCAGCTTTTGGTTTCTTCCAATTCCTAGCATCAAGCATAAGCGAGGTTTGTACATCGCCACCGCAAGTGGTTAGTTTAAAGTCGTCTAATACGTATAAGCTGTCTGAGAAACGGAATTTAGTTGAAAGATTGTCAATTATATTTTTTTCGTATTTAATGTACCCAACCGCTAAATTTCCGCGTATTATAAATTGCGGTAACCCAAATTGGCTTAAGTCAGGTAGTAGATATTTTTGTTCGTTGCTATTGCTTGGTATGGTGTCAGTATTCTCTTGTGTTTCATTTTGAGCTTGTTCTGTTTTTTCTTCCTCCTCATCGCTCATCGATTGTAAGAATTTATCTATCTTATCGTAATTTATGCTGTCAATATTTATGTTTGTTTGAACTATTAGTTGAGTATCACGTCTTTCTTGAAAATACGTTTTGTATAAGTTCCAAATTTCGGTAGAATCCATATCTAATTTAGTGTCTAAAACATCTACAAATAGTTTGTTTATGTGCAGAGTGTCGTCAGCTAAATTTATGTTCATTGCAAAATTATCGATGTTCATTTGGTCGTTTTGCATAGCTTCTTTTACCGTAACGTCTTGTATATCAACCGATAGTTTTGTCTGCTCAAAAGCGATAGGCATGGCTTGGTCTGATATGGAATCTAAATCTACCGTACCATACGAGTTTATTTTTACATTTACTAAACCAGCAAGTTGTTTAACTAAGGTGTCGTGGATAAAAGGTTTAAGTTCAGCAAGTTGTAGTTTAAGTTCGGTATCTAATTTAAAGTCAGGTTTTTTTGTATTTTTCATGTAAGCCTTACCTTTTAGGTAGCTTTCGCCAAAAGCAAGGTTAAACGATTGTATATCAGCACCCATATTGTCAATATTGCTTGGCGAACCAAGTATTTTAGCTTTAATGTGCGAGTTTTTTACCGCCATGTTATAGGCAGGGGCTTTTAAACTCAGTCCGCTAAGGTTAATTTGTCGGTTAGGGCGGTAGCTGAATTTTAAGCATAGGTTGTCAATTTTTTGTTCGTTATCAACGGCGGTGCAAATCTTGTCTAATTCAAGGTTTAGCTTTGTTCTGTCAAGGAAGTAATCAGCTGAATTTATGCCGATATCGTTAGGCAATGTTCCTTTAGTTTCAAATGCTAATTTTACATTTCCTTTTAGGTATTGCACTGTGCTGTCGGGTATAAAGTTTGCAAATTCATCGGTGTTGATGAACATATCCGATTTTATCCAGTATTCAGGCTTGTCGATGTTCTTTACCTTACAAGCAATGTTTACAGTACTTTTATTAGTTTTTATTTCAATATTCTTAAAATCAGCCGAAGTAGTTGAGTTGTTTTTTAGATGACCGTTGCTTACAAAACCGTCAATATTAAGAGTTTGTAGTGCTGGGTAGTCTTTAGTTATAACTTTTCCGTTCTTCATTTTTATGTTGGCATCAACTTGAGGTAGTAAGGTTGAATCTTTATAATAGCCTTTTATGGTTGAGTTGATGCTTAGAGTTCCTTTTACTTCCTCAACACCATATTGTTGCAAAAGAGTGTCGGGTGCGTATTTTATTAATTCGCCTAAATCTATTTTTGGCAGATTAAGTCCTAAATCCATAAAGATAGAATCGCTTAGGGCAACCTTTCCTTGTAAACCTAAATCTAAGCCGTCAGTTTTTAGTTTTATGTTTGTTAGCGATATAGAGTCGTATTCGTAACCAATATTAAATGATAATTGAGTTTTCTCCATTAAATTTACGTTGTAATCCTCGTAATTGCAGTTTGTTAGTATAACATCGCCATTTACTTTTCCTGTGTAAATAGTGTCGTATATTGAGCCTGTTATGTTTAATTGGGGTATTTGTAGTTTTGCCCCTGCATGCATATTGCTATCGCGGTAATTTAGGGTTATGTCCGATAGGGTTAAATTACCAAGTACAACATCTAATATGGCAGGAAGAGTGTCGGGTTCTTCTTTTAGAGTAGTGTCGGTAGGAGGTATTAAAAAGTCAAAGTTGCTTTCGCCCTTTTCGGTTACAAAATAATTTAATGTTAGCCCTGATAACTCAATATCTTCAATTTTATATTTACCACTAATTAGTGAGCGTGTATTTACTGAAACGTAAATTTTATTTATGAACAGTAATGAATCTTTGTTAGCAATTCCTTCCGAAAGGCTATCTTCCTCGCCTAAGCAAACTTGATTGAATTCAACAGTGGCATGGGGAAATTTGCGAAGTAGCTTAAAGTTTACATCGTTTATGCTTACAGGTGCTTTTATTATCTCGCTGACTTTGGTTAATGCAAAGTCGGTTATTTTATTTTCCGATAATTTTAAAATTATTGTGATAAGTATTATTAAAGCTAATGTAATGCCAACAATGTAGCCTAATATTTTTAATGGAATTTTTACTGCTTTCTTCATATTATTAATTTGATAATGAGCTAATATGCTAATGTGGTAATATGTTAATTTGTTAATGAACTCATTTAAACTTTTTACAACTTACAAAGACTTTAACAACTTTGATTCTTAAGGTATTAGGTATTGGGTTTTAGGTTTTAAGTTTTAAGGTATTATTCCTAATAATATATTTTAACTTGGCTTTTAAATACGGAAAAATGTAAAATTTACCAATAAAAGCTAACAACCTAATACCCAAAACCTAACATCCATTAAAAAATAGAGTAAAAAAGTTTAAATCACTTCAATGTGTAATAATTATTTTATTTCTTAATTAAAGAATAAGAGCGTAAAAGTACACATTACTTTTTATAAAAGTATCTAATTTATCTATAAACTTTAAATAACTTGTTTTTTTTATTAATAAAGTGAGTAAGCATAATTTTTTTATTATTTTTACCTGTTAATATTGTAAAGAATAATAATATTATTATTTAATGTATTGATTAATAGTTATTTATTGAGTTATTAGTTCTTTAAATTGATTATAAGGTCGGAAGTCGGAATACCTAAGTCGGCAGTAAAACTTAAAAGTCCGATAGTTCACGGCTTTTTAGGATATTAACAAATTAACACATTAACAAATTTTAAACAGATGAAAATGCGTTTTTCCTTATCTAAAAGAATAGTTTTATTTTTTATTATTCTGTCCACAGTTATTTTAGGTGGAATTATATGCTATACATTTATATATACAAAACAGCACATGCTAAAAGATACAGAAAAAACAATGCGTTTGATTCTGAATGAGAAAAATAGCCATGTGCAACAGGCAATAGAGTCCTATTTTAGTAAAACCAAAGGGATACTTTATACCATACAAAATGTAAATGATATAACAACTACCGACTCCGCAAACCTTATTATTACTAAGAATTTAAAAAGTGCATTAGAAAAAAATTCTCATTACATATCGTTAAAATTATACTTAAAAAATGATAAGCAGATAATAAGATACGATGGCGGAATAAATGAATACGGAAAAATAGTGGTGGAGAAGCAAGCTTTAGATGTAGTAGAGCAAGAAAAAGACAATGCCTATGTGTTGATGAAAGATATGGAACAAGCTGTATTCCAAGAGCCTGAGTGGTTTTATAATGCATCTTCAAAAAAGGATAAGCGCTTAGCTATGGACGTTTGTATTCCTATCATAAAAAATGGAGTATCATTAGGCTTTATTGTTGCCAAGATAAATGTTGATTTTTTATCGAATATACTAACAACAACAATGTATAAGGGTTCGTATATATTGCTCTCAACACAAAATGGTAAGGTGTTGTATTCGTCTGATGCAAAGCATATAGGACAAAAACGAGCTGATATATTTGGCGATAAAATAAATATCTTTGATAATTTTAAAAATAATCTTGCAGAACATCAATCCGATTTCTTCTTTGCCAAGCAAGACCCAATAGCCCAAAATGATGGCTTCTATTGTATAAAATTATTAGAATTTGATAACATCAAAACCAATTGGGAGATTATATTGTTCAACCCTAAAACCAACATTGTTAATCGCCTATTTAATTATATGCTATTGTCAATTATACTTGTGGTAATGTGTATTGTGGTTATAGCTATAAGTATCTATATTTTAATGAATAAGAATGTTGCAAAGCCATTGGTAAATATATCAACAACCTTGCATTATTTAGTAAAAGGTAATGTAAATGTTAAAAAAGTTGAAACAAACCGCAACGATGAAATAAAACAAATTTACGATTCTATTAATACCTTATCCGAAAGTTTAAAAAAGATAGTTCATTTTGCTGAAGATATAGGTAAGGGTAAAATAAACTCCGAATATACCAAATTTAGCGATAACGATGAGATAGGAGAGGCATTGTTAAATATGAGGCAAAGTTTGATAGATGCAAGTACGCAAGAAACACAACGTCAGAAAGAAGATGATGAGTTGAAATGGGAAACTGAAGGAATATCAAAAATAGGGGATATTCTACGTAGAAATAATAAAAATCTTGAAGAATTATCGTTTAGTTTAATAACAGCGTTGTTAGATTATATACAGGCATTACAAGGTAGTTTGTATATAAAGGAAGAGGATGAAAACGGAATGATAACATTTAACTGTACAAGTTCAATAGGTTTTGATATTGATAAGGAGCACGAGCAGAATATAGAAATGGGCGATGGCTTAGTTGGGCAATGTGCGTTTGAGGAAGCGACAATATACATGGAAAATGTTCCTGATGATTATAAACAAATAAAATCAGGTTTAGGACAAACCAAACCAAAAGCCTTAATATTAGTGCCAATAAAATTAGAGGAAAAGGTTTTAGGTGTATTAGAGATAATGTCGATAAATAAACTTAGTAAACAAGAAATACACTTTTTAGAAACTATAAGTAAAGGTATAGCATTAACAATATTCAATGTTAAAAATACAGATAAAACACAAAACTTACTAAAACAGTACAGAAAGCAAGAAAAGGAATTGCTAACACAAGAGGAAGAAATTCGTCAGAATTTAGAGGAGCTACAAGCAACGCAAGAAGAGGTTAGCCGACTAAAAGCTGCCGAAGATGAAAGGTTAGCCGACATACAAAATATTAATAATTTTATAAAAGAGGTAATTGATGAGTTGCCATTTAATGTAATTGTAAAAAATTATACAGGAAGTGTAATAGCATTAAACAATTCGGTATCCGAAAGTTTAGGTATAGAAACAGAGCAATTACTAAAAATGCCAGAAAAAGAGTTGGTATCACTGCTTGGTAATTTAAATATCATTGACCCATTTGATTATTTAGTAGTTGATAATAATAAGATGGAAATCAGTTCCTTTGTTAAGGACAATGAAACTATTGAGAATATTAAAATACCAATAAAACTTGAGCATTTAGATACTATGGGAATTATATGCTTACAACATAATATAACCGATAGGGTAGATAAAAAGGCAAGAATAAAAGAGTTGAAGGAACAAATAAATAATAGTAAAAGATAAAAAGTGCAATTATCACATTAACAGATTACCACATTAAAATATTAGCAAATTAACACATTAAAAAAATGAAACGTATAAAAATAAAGTTATCGTTAGCCAACAAAATGATTCTGTATTTTATCCTAATAGCATTAGGTTTATTAGGTATTACAATGGTTTATGTGTTAAGCGAAAAGCGTGATAAGTTAGTAGAAAATACAAAAAAACGAGCTTATCTGCATTTAAACAAACAGGCAAGTGATATTGAGCATATAGTAAATAAAAACTTTGATGTAGGTAAGGGTATTTTATATTCATTATCCGATTACGATTATTTAGATTATAAACTACGTAAAAATTATATAAAGCAAATAGTAACCGAAGTAATTGACGACAACCCTGACTATATATCCTTTTGGATACAATTTGAATTAGCTCATATCGACACTAACTACACGGGTAAGTTACTGCGTCAGCGTTTTACTGGTTTTAAAAAATCGTTAATTGAGGGCGTTGATTTTGAGATAGATACCCTAACATCTAATGTGAATAAACTATCGGTAAACGATGGTTACACGCAAATAAAATATCTGCAAGAGGCAACACTAACCGAACCTTATTGGGACTCATATACCAATCAAGAAAACGATAAAATATTTATGAGTAGTATTTGTTTGCCAATAATAGAAAACAATAAAAGTATCGGTGTTCTAGGTATCGACATAACCTTAGATTATTTTAAAGAAAAATTTGATGAATTAAATAAACGAAAAGGGGAATACATCTTTTTAGCATCTAATAATGGAACGTTAATATCGTACCCAAATCATGAAGATGTTGGTAAAAATATAAAAGAAGTATTTTCGCCAGAGTTTGAAGTAAAACACCGACTATCAACATTTATACAATCGGGTAAACCAACCGAGATTTATGAAATCGACCCATTAACAAAAGAACAAGGATATTTCTTTATCATTCCTATACAATTAGGTGAGGCAAATAATCCGTGGTCAATAGGGCTTTTTGTTTCAGGTGATAAAATAAATAAAAAGATATCAACTACCTTTATGTCAACCACTTTGTTAATAATAATAGGGTTGTTAATAATACTGATAGGTATAGGATTTATAATACAAACGCAAGTTTCAAAGCCATTAACTAAGGCAGTTCAAAATCTGCATTGCATATCAAAAGGTAATGTAAATATAACACCATTAAAGGATAATAAAAGTAAAGAAATACACGATGTAGTAACGAAAATTAATAACTTGTCGGAAAGGTTAAGGCAAACAATAACCTTTACACAAGCCATAATAAAAGGCGATTTTACATTGCAGTATAAAAAGCAAAGTGATGGCGATGTGTTAGGAGAATCGTTGTTAAACATGCGAACAAACCTTAGCGATGCACAGGAAAAACTTGATGTGCGAAAAAAAGAAGATGAAATTAGAAATTGGGAGATGAAGGGCTCAACCGAGTTTGGGCATCTGTTACGCCGAAAAAATGATAATGTTGATGATTTAACACACAGTATCCTTAAATATTTAACCGAATACTTAAATTGCATACAAGGTAGCTTAATTGTACGTAATGTTAAAGATTTAGAAATAGTATTTGAGTTAGTAGGCTCGTTAGCTTATGGTAGGTATAAAAATAGTAAACAAGAATTCTTATTACAAGAGGGCTTAGTAGGTAGGTGTGCATACGAAAAAATCACTCTTTATATGGAAGATGTACCCGATGAATTTGTAAATGTAACATCAGGATTAGGAAAAGAAAACCCTAAAAATGTACTGTTAGTTCCTGCAATATTAGATTATGAAGTGTATGCCGTATTGGAGTTAATATCTTATAATAAATTAAAGGACTATGAGATTAAGTTTGTAGAATCGGTAAGCGAGGGTATTGCATCAACCATAGCTAACGTAAAAGCTAACGAGCAAACCAAACGTTTAATTGAAAACTCTAAAAAACAGAATTCCGAGTTAGCAACGCAAGAGGAAGAAATAAGGCAAAACCTTGAAGAGCTACAAGCAACGCAAGAAGAGGCTAAAAGGCTACAAAAAGAAGAAGATGCTAAGATTAAGAAATTAGAACAGCGTAAAAAAACACTATCAAATGTTCTTGATAATATTCCGTTCAGGATTTTTGTAAAAGATGAAAAAGGAACTATAATATTAGCAAATCAAAAATTAGCAACTGATTTAGGCTTAGATAAAAAATCAATAATAGATAAGCCTGAACATGAAATATTAGAAGATAAGGAGGCTGCACATTTTATTTGGGAAGACGACAGAAAAGTAATTGAAGGTAATGATATTGTAACTAACAATATTCAAGACTACTTTACAAAGCACACAAAGCTGATAAAAACAACTAAAGTTCCGATATTTATAAATTATTTACAACAAAAAGGTATTCTTTATGTTCAAATGGATATTGATGAAATAGTTGATATGGATAACGAAATAAAGAAACTTCAGAAAATATTATTAAGTCTGTAATATAGGGTTTTGTTACATAGCAGATGTGCTTTAAGCCTATATTATAGTGTAAAAATTATTGAGAATATTTAACAAATAACAAACAATAAATACATGCAAAAAATAACTTTACAAGGACTAATAACACTACTAATAATATTACTAAATACTAATATTGTTTCGTCGCAAATACAAGCATCGTTTTACGCATCGGCATTTAACGATAGAGAAAACGGTAGTTACATAGAAACCTATGTGTCAGTTAGTGGTAACACCTTAAACTATGTTAAAACAGAAGGTAATCTGTTACAAGCTACAGTTGATATAACCTTAATCTTTAAAAATATTGACGGTATAAAAGAGTTCCGTAAATATAAGGCAACTCAAATATATAATAAAAAAGAAGATGAGGTTATCCCAGATGTAACTGATATGCAACGTATATTTATACCACAAGGGGTATATAATTTTACATTGATAATCAGCGATATGAATAATGACAAGCTAAATAATGATTTTGTTTATGCTGACATTTTAACGGTTGATTTTCCTACTAATACACTATCAATAAGTGATGTTCAATTAATATCGTCGTATGTAAAATCGGAAGCGGCACATTTATTTTTAAAAGATGATTATAAATTAATACCTTATTACAGCAATACATACAATGCTGATAACGATTATTTACGTTTTTATTTAGAATTATATAATGCCTCAAAAGACTTAGGTGCTCTTAATAGTTTTTGGCTTGAGGCATACTTACAAGATATAAAAACACATAAACCATTGCATAATTTTAGAGTAAAAACAACACAAAAAGCACTAAATAAAAACAAATGGCTTTCTAATATTAATATACATAATCTGCCTACAGGTAATTATTTTCTTACAATAAATGTTCGTGATAAAAACAATAAAATACTCGTTACCAAGCAGAAACTTATAGTACGTAATAATGTTGGTGCTAAAGCGTTGTCAAATAAGGGTTTAACTGCCAATGTGCAAATAAAAAATACCTTTGTAGAAACAATGGATGCCGATTCGTTATCATCATTTATTAAAAGTTTATATTATATCTGCGATGCTAATGAAAAAGATTATTTAGCTCATTTATCAGAAAAAACATTGACAGAGAATAAGCAATTCTTTTATAAATTCTGGTTTAACCGTTATACTTATGATTATAAAAACCAATGGCTTAAGTACAAGGATTTAGTTAATAATGCAGTGTTATTATTTAGTAATGAGGATAAAGCTCCGTTAAAAACCGATAGAGCAAGAATTTACCTACAATACGGACAGCCGGGAGAAATAACTCATCCGCAAACAAAAGATGCAACAGCGGTTTATGAGGTGTGGAAATATTATAAAATAGCCGATTTAACTAATCGTAAATTTTTATTTCGTAAGGATGCGGAAACTAACACCTATAAATTAATAAAAACCGACATGCCGGGAGAAAGCCTAAAAACAGAATAATCATAATGGCAAAAGTATCAGTAGTAATATTAAATTGGAATGGACGTAAGTTTTTACAAAAATTCTTGCCCTCAGTAGTAGAGCATACAACCCTGCCTGATACCGAAATTGTTGTTGCTGACAACGGCTCAACCGATGATAGTTTACAGTATCTTAAACAGAATTTTCCGTCAGTAAAAATAATAGCTTTTGACCAAAATTATGGTTTTACAGGTGGCTATAATAGAGCCTTAGCTCAGATAGATGCCGAATACTATGTTCTGTTAAATTCCGATATTGAAACTACTCCTAATTGGTTGCAACCCATTATCCAGCTTATGGATAGCGATGAGCAAATAGCCGCAGCGACACCAAAATTGTTAGACTATAACCGCAAAGAGTATTTTGAATATGCAGGAGCAACAGGTGGGTTTATTGATAAATATGGTTATCCATTTTGTCGCGGACGAATAATTAACACAATAGAGAAGGACGAGGGACAGTATAATAATACAACTGAGGTGTTTTGGGGAAGTGGGGCGTGTTTGGTTGTACGAGCAAAATTGTATAGTCAGTTAGGTGGTTTAGATGAAGATTTTTTTGCCCACATGGAAGAAATAGACCTATGTTGGCGGTTAAAAAACGAAGGGTATAAAATTATGTATGTTCCGCAATCGTCGGTTTATCATGTTGGAGGCGGAACTTTACCAAGTAATAACCCTAAAAAGATATATTTAAATTATAGGAATAATCTGTTTTTATTGTTGAAAAATTTACCCAAACAAAAGCTATTCCCAATAATCTTTACCCGTATGGTACTTGACGGAATGTCAGGGGGCGTATATCTTTTACAAGGAAAGTTTAGTTTTTTTACAGCCGTAATAAAAGCACATTTTGCATTTTATAAAAAGATAAAAAAGATAAAACGTAAGCGAAAAAATAATATTAACTTACAACAAAATCTATTGTTTAATAAGAGTATATTAATCAGGTACTTTATAAAGAAAGAACATACATTTTCACAATTAAAATTTTAAATCGTTTTGGTTAAGAGGATACATATAGCCCTAATAAGTCTTTTTTTAGTAATAGCTAATTTAGTGTCGGCACAGAATACCGATAGTATAAAGTTGTTGCTGAAAACAGCCAATAATAAGCAAAAGCAATTAGAGTATCTATGTGAGTTAGTTCAAGCCTACTCGTTAAACTACTTAGATACCGCATTAATGTATTGCGAACAGGTGCATAGCTTGTCTCCAAACGATGATTCGCCAGCCTTGTCAAGAGTTTTTAAATTGCAAGGTAATATCTATTTCCGTAAAGGGCAATTTGATGTTGCAAATCAAAAATACGATACAGCTTTAACATTATTCTTGAAACAAAATAATATGCAAGAGGTAGGCAATATTTATAATAATAAATCATTGCTTTATCAGACAATTGGGCAGAAAGATAATGCTTTAAAATGTATTAATGCTGCGTTAATTTTATTTGAGGAATCGGGTAATGACTCCTTAAAAACAGGGATTTACGTCAATAAATCAATAATATATTTTAGGTCAGGCAGATATTTGGAAACAAGACAGTGTTTAGACACAGCAATGCAGATAGCTGAAAAGTATCATCAGAATGAGAGCATGGCAAATATAACAACTAATTTAGGAGCACTATTTAAGCTACAAACAAAATATGATAAGGCGTTAGAGTATTACAATAAGTCAATAACCTATATGCACAAAATACATGATTTGGTAGGTATAGCACGAGCATATAATAATATAGGTGTGGTGTACGAGGATTTAGGCGAATATGCCTTAGCCGCCAAATATTATTTAGATGCATTGCAACAACGTACGGAATTTGGTTTTTATGAGCAAATAGCATCAAGCTACAATAAGTTGGGTAGTGTTTATAATATTTGGCAAAAGTACGAAATTGCAATTGATTATTATTTAAAAGCCATTGAGGTTCAAAAATCTACTAATAATAATTACCAATTAGGTTGTTCTTTATCGGGCATGGCATCTGTTTACAATAACTTAGATATGTACCTAAAAGCTATCGATTATTATAACGAAGGAATAAAAATATTTAGAGCCAACGATAATAAAAAAGAATTAGCCGATATTTATAATGAATTAGCTACCATATATGGCTTAAAATTAGGGCAGTATAATAAGGCAAATAATTATTTTGATACAGCTACAATTATATATAACCAAATAGGTATAACCGATGGTTTAGCACAGATGTATTATAATAAAGCAAATGTTTTAATGTCGCAGAATAATAACCTAAAAGCAATCGATTTGTTACATAAAAGCATTGACTTGCATCCTTTTGGACATTCGGAGTTATATAATAATTATAGCATATTGTCCGATGCCTATGCTAATACCAATAATTATGTAAAGGCACATTATTATTTAAAATTGGCATTATCGTATCGCGATTCCATTTATAATACATCAAAAACTTGGCAGAATACTAAGTACGAAACGCTACTGCTTAATTATAATAAAGAGAAGGAGTTAGAAATATCGGCAAAGCAAGAACAATTACAGAAAGTACAAACAAAATACAGAATATTGTTATCAATAATGGTAGTAATATTATCATTAATAGTGGTCTTTATACTGATTAGGCTATTAAAAAGCAATAAAAAGAGCTGAAAATTTTGCTAGTTAAAATAATATATAGTATAATTGCACCCATAACAATACAAAACATAATAAATGTTTACTTTATAATTCTTTTTACTCTAAATATCTAAAACAAAAGAATTATTAAAAAAATCAATCATTTTACATGCAACAAATTGTACACACATTAGGTGTATTATGTTTAATATGTTTTATCTAAAACAAAAAATCAGACAAAAAATAATAAATAATCTAATTTATCTTCAAATTAGATAATAAATAACTAATCATTCGATAAAAATAAATCAAAGAAATTATGATGTATGACATTCTTGAATTGAACAAGATGCTTGTTCAGGACTTGAAAGAAATAGCTAAAGAGCTAGACGTTAAAAAGATAGAAACGTTAAAAAAACAAGATTTGATATATCAAATACTTGACAAACAAGCAATCGTTGCTTCACAAGATAGTAATAAAACGGAAAGGAAACAAGTTTCTGACAACTCATCAGATAAACCAGTAACCGAAAGACGAAAGCGTACACGCACAGTAAGAAAAGAGACCGTGGTAGAAAAGATAACTCCAAATAAGCCACACGCACCAAAAACTGAAGATGTACAAGAAAAAACAGAAGTAAAAACAGAAACTAAGCCACAAGTTAAAGTTGAAGAAAATATAATAGTAAAAGAGGAGCAAAAGGCTGAAAAACAAACAACTACAACAAACACAAGGCGAAATAATCCTACCACACAAAAACAAGCAGACAATAAAAATAATCAGAATAAAAAAGACGATAGAAAAAACTTTGAATTTGATGCCCTAATAACCTCATCAGGTGTATTAGAAACAATGTCTGATGGCTACGGATTTTTACGTTCAAGTGACTACAACTATTTAAACTCTCCTGATGATATTTACGTAAGCCAGTCGCAAATAAAGCTATTTGGCTTAAAAACAGGAGATACCGTAGTAGGTAAAATACGTCCGCCAAAAGACGGCGAAAAATATTTTCCACTTATCCGAGTTGAAGGAATAAATGGCAGAAAACCTGAAGAAGTAAGAGATAGAGTAACATTTGATTACTTAACTCCTTTATTTCCAGATGAAAAATTTGACTTAACAAGTCATACAAAATGCTCAACATCAACTAGAGTTGTTGATATGTTTTCGCCAATAGGTAAGGGGCAACGTGGTTTAATTGTAGCACAACCTAAAACAGGTAAAACGGTGTTACTTAAAGAGATAGCTAATGCAATAGCCGCTAACCACCCTGAGGTTTATTTAATAGTATTACTTATTGATGAGCGTCCTGAGGAAGTAACCGATATGGCACGTAGTGTAAATGGCGAGGTTGTAGCATCAACATTTGATGAACCAGCTGAAAAACACGTAAAAGTAGCATCAATAGTTCTTGAAAAAGCAAAACGATTAACCGAGTGCGGACACGATGTAGTTATCTTATTAGATTCAATAACACGTTTAGCAAGAGCTTATAATACTGTATCTCCAGCGTCAGGTAAGGTGTTATCGGGTGGTGTTGATGCTAATGCGTTACACAAGCCAAAACGCTTTTTCGGAGCAGCACGTAATATCGAAAATGGAGGTTCGTTAACAATATTAGCAACTGCCTTAACCGAAACAGGTTCAAAAATGGACGAGGTTATATTTGAAGAGTTTAAAGGAACAGGTAATATGGAACTTCAACTTGACCGTAAGTTATCGAATAAGCGAATATACCCAGCCGTTGATATTAATATGTCAAGTACACGTCGCGACGACTTACTTGTTGATAGAGATACACTAAGCAGATTATGGGTGCTAAGAAACTATTTGTCGGATATGAATTCAGTAGAAGCAATGACTTTCCTACACGACAGATTAGTTAAAACAGCAACTAATGAGGAGTTTCTTATATCAATGAATGATAAGTAAGATACAAGTTTCAAGTTTCAAGATGCAAGTATTGAGTTTATAACTAAATACTCAAAACTCAATACTTACACTACTAAACGAAGTTGATTATGATAGATAATACATCTGATAAAATAAAATTAAATACAATAGAAGAGGCTTTAGAGGATATAAAAGCTGGAAAACTATTGATAATAGTAGATGATGAAGACCGTGAAAATGAGGGGGATTTTGTAGTAGCTGCTGAAAAAGTAACGCCAGAAATAATAAATTTTATGGCTACTCACGGACGAGGACTTATCTGTACTCCGCTTACCGAACAGCGTTGTCAGGAGTTAGATTTAGACTTAATGGTGGGTAAAAATACATCGTCGCACGAAACGCCATTTACCGTTTCTATTGATTTGATAGGCTATGGTTGTACAACAGGAATATCGGCACACGACCGTGCAAAAACAATACAAGCATTAGTTAATCCTGATACCAAGCCTGAGGAATTAGGTCGCCCAGGGCATATATTTCCGTTAAAAGCAAAAAATAATGGAGTAATACAACGCCCCGGTCATACCGAAGCAATTGTTGATTTGGCACGTATGGCAGATATGTATCCTGCGGGCGTGTTGGTTGAGATAATGAATCCTGATGGAACAATGGCTCGTTTGCCCGAATTGGTTGAGATTGCCAAAAAATTCGATTTGAAAATAATTTCAATTGAAGATATAGTTAAGTACAGACTGTCAAAAGAGAGCTTAATAACTGAAGGCGATGCAGTTAGCTTACCAACATTATATGGCGACTTTAAGTTAGTTCCGTTTATTGATAAGGTTTCAGGCTTAGAGCATGTAGCCTTAGTAAAAGGAACATGGGAGCCCAACGAACCTATTTTAACAAGAGTACATTCATCGTGTGTTACAGGCGATATATTTGGCTCGTTACGTTGCGACTGTGGCGACCAGCTACATACAGCAATGCAATTAATTGATAAGGAAGGTAAGGGGGTTGTGCTGTACATGAATCAAGAGGGTAGAGGAATAGGTTTGTTTAATAAGATTAAAGCCTATAAATTACAAGAAGAAGGAATGGATACGGTAGAAGCAAATCTTGCCTTAGGCTTTAAAGCCGATGAACGAGATTATGGAATAGGTGCTCAAATATTAAAGAAATTAGGCGTAAATAAGATGCGACTATTAACAAATAATCCTGTTAAACGTATTGGTTTAGAGGGTTTTGGTATTGAAATAGTAGATAATGTAAAGATAGAAATGCCAGTAAATGAACATAATAGTTTCTATATGCAAACTAAACGCGATAAAATGGGGCATGTTCTAAATTTAGGTTCATCGTGTAAAACATGTAATAAATAAGGATACGTTTTTAAGTGAATAGTGCGGTGTATAGTTATTAATATCTACATATTTGCATTATTGACAATAAATATTAAATTTGTACCTTTATAAATAAAATATAAATTAAAAAAGTAGAAGAATTATGAATTATCGAATTTTAACATTAACATTATTTATCGGATTAACACTTAGTACATTAGCACAAGAAAAAGATGCTGTAACTTATAACAATGAGGGTAATGAATTTGTAAGAAACAAGGATTATAAATCAGCATATCAAGCGTATATAAAAGCAATTGAGCTTTACAAAGCAGAGGGTAAAACCGATACTGCACTTGTATATAATACAGGATATTGTGCTTATAAAAGTAAAAAATACGACGATGCACTTCCTTATTTAAAACAAGCTGCTGATTTCGGATATAAAGGAGCAAAACCATATATTTATTTAGCACAGATACAGTCAAAAAAGAAAGATTACGACGGAATGGAAGAGTATCTGTTAAAAGGATTAGAAAAATATCCTAAAGACAAGAACTTAAATAAACTAATGGGAAGCATGTACTTGAAAAAAGGACTTGTATTCTTTAAGCAAGGAAATAAAATTAAAAAAGCAGCTAACGATAGTGGTTTAAATAAAACCGACCCAGATAAGTTTAAAGCTGAGTATGCTAAAGCTGATGAGCAATTTAAAAAGGCATTACCATTTTTTGAAAAATCACGTAAGTATTCTCCAAAAAATAAGAGTACATTAAAGGCTTTAAAAAATGTATACACAAGTTTAAATATGACCGACAAAGCTGCTGAAGTAGAAAAAGCACTTAAATAAAACAAATATTACTAAACAAATCAGACCCCAAAGTTTTTTTACTTTTGGGGTCTTTTTAATACTCAAAACTTAAAACTATTGTATCAATCTACCTAAAACCCTCTTCTCCAAGAGGAAATTGGTTTTAACTTTCTCTCTGTTAATACTCAAAACTCAATACTTCTTGTATCTTGCAACTTGTATCTTCTTAATACTCAATACTTATTTTAACTTGCTTCTTGAGAGTTTAATCGGAACATAAAAAAGATACCAGCTAAAGCAGGTACAGCTAAATTGATAAACCATAAAAGTAACGATGCATAAAGTAACGATACTGAAAAAGGAGTGTAGATACCCAAGATAATAATGGCTAAAGAACCACGTACGCCAAATTCAAAAAAGGATAGTACAGGTATTAAATTTGTGAGTAAGTAAATTAAACTTATTCCGCAAAGGCTTTGTAATAAGGTAATATCAACGTTAAAAAATAACAGTAATAGATGGTATTGTGTGAAAAATACAATGTATCGTATAATGCTTAATATTAATACATTAAACATGTCTTTTTTTGAGTATCGGCTAATAAAATCAACAAATTTAAACCATTTTTGCTTTTTAAATACCATTGTTATGTATTTAGGGTTAAAGAATACTATTAAACCTAAAATACAAAGAGTTAATGATGTAATTAACAATAAGTTATAATTAAAATTGGTGGGTACATTTATATTAGTATCGGAGTATATGTACATTGGTAGAAAGCATAGTCCAAATAGTATGGTTGTTAGTAATTGAGCCAAACTACCTAATAGGGTTGCAAATACCCCTGACACTCGGTTTTCTGGCTTTAAGGCTAATATTCTGCCACCAAAATCGCCAATGCGGTTGGGAGTAAATATGGATACCGAAACTCCAGCTAAAACACCTTTTATTGCTTGTTTAAACGGAATTGGTTCTAAACAGCGGATAAGTTTTTGCCATTTTATTGTTTCAATACCCCAATTGATAAACATTAGTAAAATAACTATAATCAGAAATTTATAATCGGACACGCCATTAAATATATCGCTTAGTTTATGTTCGGATAGTTCGTTTTTTATTTTAAAGTAAATGAATCCGAAAGATAAAACAGCAATAACTATTTTAGCTATGTTAATTATTATCTTCTTTATGGGCATTTATAGTAAATTTATCAGCATCTAAGTAGCTTGGGAATTTTTCTTTAAAGTCATTCAGTTCGTTTAGCTTAAGCTCGGTTATAGCAATGGTTGTATTATCGTCCATTTGAGTTATAATATCGCCTTTATAGTTAATAACTAATGAGTTGCCCATGTATTCTAATTGATTGCCGTCCGTACCTATTCGGTTTACGCCTATTGTATAGCATTGGTTCTCAATGGCTCGGGCTTGTAGTAGAGTCTGCCATGCGTTATTACGTACAGCAGGCCAGCTGGCAATGTAAATTAGTAAATCGTAATTATTAGTGTTTCTGCTCCATACAGGAAAACGTAGGTCGTAACAAATAAGCGGACATATACGCCAACCCTTATACTCAAATATTAATTTTTGCTTTCCTTCGGTGTACTCATTATGTTCGCCACCCATACGGAATAGGTGTTTTTTATTGTAAGTATAAGTTCTGTTATCGGGTAAAAAAACAAATAGACGGTTGTAGTAATTATTATTTTCCGATATTGCTATGCTACCAATAATTGCTGTTTGGTATTTTTGGCTCATCGCTTGTAGCCATTGTACGCTTTCGCCATTTGTTGTTTGTGCTATGCGGTTCGGATTCATTGTAAATCCGCTATTAAACATTTCAGGTAGTATTATTAAATCAACCTTTTCGGATAGCTGAGCAATTTGTTGCTGAATATTATCCTGATTAGCTTGAGCATCTTCCCAAACTAAATTTTGTTGTATAGTTGCAACCTTTAGCATGTTTTAGTTTTTTATGAAAAATCTAATGTGAACTTAGCAGGATTGTACGCTGTTGGTTTATGCTTACGATAATATGAATTGATATATTCCATATCTTTTTTTATATCGCCAGTAGGTATAAAGCGTTCGCCGATGTTACATGTTTTATCTTTATAATCAATTATTCCTAAGTAAACAGGAACATCAGCTTTTTGCGAAATAAAATAAAAACCTTTTTTCCACTTTTTTGTTTTTCGGCGAGTTCCTTCAGGGGTAAGGCATAGCATAAATTCGTCGTTTTCTTTAAACATTGTTAATACTTGTTCAATTAGTCCTGTCGCACATCTGCCTCGGTTTACAGGTCTTGCACCAAGCCATTTTAAAAATCTGTTTAACGGAAACTTAAACGATTCTTTCTTTATCAGAAAAATAGGATGTAGCTTTTGCGAGGTAAACGCTATTTTTCCCCATACAAAGTCCATCATGCTTGTGTGTGGTACCGATATTACAATGTATTTCTTTTCTTCTGGAATTTTACCTATAAAACTCCAACCGAAAAGCCAAAAAATGAATTTACTTACTAATGTCCACATATTTTATATTTTAGTTAACGGCATCAAGTAAAGTTTGTTTTAATGAACATAAAATATGATAATATTGTTGCATTAGTCTTTATTTTTCTTGATTCTGTAAATTTATTAATTATTATTAACTATAAGCTGTATTTTGTGAAAATATAATATTTTATATTGTTATTATTTCTTTGTTCTTATCTATGGCTTATTTGTGTATCAGGTGTACTATCAGTTATTTCTTCTTCGTCTTTAATGTATATGAATGTACGATAAGCCAATGCTAAATATAGTACGCATTGTGTTAGTATTGCGTAAAATTCAAATTGCACGTGGTGTAATTCAGCTCCCATAATACGTAAGCGTAAATATGCTGGTACCATAAATGTACTTGGAAATACAGCAAATAATGTATGTAGCCACGAGGATATTCCTTCAGCAGGCCAAGTAGCTCCAGTAAAAAACATTATAGGTACTGATAAAAATACCATAAATAATAATGCGTTTTCGCGACGTTTAAAATATACCGATATACTCATACCTAAAAAGATATTTGCTATTAGGTAAGGTACATATAGTATTAGTATATTTAAGTATGATGTTTTATGCGGATAACCAAACCAATAAGGTATCATAACTAAGCTAAACATACCTATAAGCATAAATATAAGGAAGTAAGCTAAGCCTTTGCCAAATAGGAATGGTAATATCCTTTTTTTAGTTTTATTGAATTTGCTTACTCGGTTATATCGTTTTATTTCTTTTCGAGTTCCACCTAAAATACCAATACCAATTAATAGTGTCTGTTGTATTATAACTAAAATAAGCGGAGGCATAACAAATGAACCATACGATGCATTTGGGTTGTATAGCTCAACCGTTTCAAACTTAACAGGGTTAAGCGATTGTAATGACGATTGAAAATTATTGCCTTTTATCATTTGTTTTTTTATGCTTATTCCTCCAGCCATTGTTCGGTAAGCAAAAATAACAGATGAATAAACCTGTTTGTAAAGCAAAAAGTAACTAGCATCGCAGTAAATGCTTAGTGGAGTTTGTTCTCCTTTAAGTATATCTTTTTCAAAACCATTAGGGATAACAAGTATTCCGTGAATATCCGATTTGTAGAATAAATCCTTGGCTTTTTCCATGCTAACAGGCTCGTGTGTAATTTGCACACCCTCTGTTGCATTAATCATCTGTTGTAATTTTCGGCTAGTTTGTGTTTTATCGTTATCAATTAAACCTATGCTAACCTCTTTTACTTGGTTGGGAGAATAAGCTATTGAGTAAAGTAAAGGATAAATAATATTAGCAATAATAAATACCAACATTAAAGCAGGGTCTTTTACTATTGTAATTAATTCCTCTCTTGTATGATAAGCTATCGTTGATAGGTCTGTTTTTAATTTCATTTTTTAATATGCTTATTTTAATTTACTAATTTATTGAAAAATAGTATTTTGCTTTTTCTGCCTTGCAATTTTTTTAATTAACGTTTGTTCCAGTATTTTTCATCTGAATATCTTACCTTAATCCAGTGTAAGCTTACCAATCCTGCTAATATAAATACAAAGAAATATAACATTAAAGGTAAATCAATAGCTAACGGGTCGTTACGCATTGTTTGTCCTAAAAATATCTGTAGCCAGTATGTTAGTGGAAATATTCTTCCGAATAAAACACCAAACATAGGCATTCCTATATTTGGGAATGTTAATCCTGAAAATGTTACCGACATCATACTGTATGCACTAGCTAATGAAACAGCAAGACGTAAATTACCTAATACACCTATAAATACTAATGCTAATGCTTGGTAAGATATTAACAATAAAAATTCTGAAAAGAATAGTGTAAAATAGCTTCCAGTAATAGGCATATTCATTACACCAAATACTAAATAATTATAAAATATTAGATGTACTGAAAATAGGGCAGTATAAGGTAGCATTTTACCCATTGCTAACACAATTACACTATTGTTAGCCTTTTTTAAGGCTTTCCCTGCTGTGCCGTTACGTAACTCGTTTCCTATACTGTATATTGAACCTACAAAAGCAAAAAGTAATAGTATAACAGGCATTAGTATGGTTGCCAAAAAGTAAAAATAATTAGTGTACGGATTAAATAATACGTGAGCACTTCCAGTTATGGGTACTGCCGAAACCATTGCCTGATTAAAATTAAAGCCATGTTTCATTGATAATACAACCTGAATTCCTGCATTAAAAGTAGCTACTGTTTTAAGTATGCCCGATTTTAACAAACTGCTTTTAAGTATGTTTGAGCCATTCAGATAAATAACCACTTTCGCATTATCCGATTTTTTTAATACATTTTTCTCTAATCCTTCCTTAACATTTATTATACCATTTATTTTGCCTTTTAGCATAAGTTCCTGTGCCTCTTTTAGTGAGTTACAGTCGTAGCTGATTTTTGCAATTGGTGTAGCATCAATCATGCGTAATATTTGCCTCGAGGTTTTTGTTTGGTCGCTATCTACAATAGCAATATCTAAATCGCGTACCACACCTTTGTAGAAGATACCAAATATAAGCATAAACCCAATAAGTGGCCCAATAAGTGTTAAGAACCAATACTCTTTATTTCGGTTCATCCATTTTATTTCTCGTCGTAAAATAACGAAAAATGGGTTTTTGTTTTGTTCAATTTTATTTCTTAAACTTTGTTTCATCTTTATACAAAACCCTTGCGGATTTTAAGTATTAATAATTTAACATTAGATAATCTCTAAAAATAGTAAAATTTAAGGCGTAAGAAAATTTAAAACAACGCAGAAGTTTGCATTTTTAGAGGTTACCATTAATTAGTTTTGTTCTTCAATATTATCCCAGTTTACTAAGGCACTCATTCCAGGGCGTAGGTCTTTTACTTTGGTTACAGGTACTGCTTGTATTTCAAATGTTTGCATGTCAAAATCGCCCGATGTTTTTGTTGCACGCCAAGTAGCATACGAGCCTAACGGATTTATGTAACTTACTTTTAGTTCAACTTCTTGTTCGCCTAATGCAGGGAATGTTGCTTTTAGTATAGTTCCCATTTTTATTTTAGTAAGTAAATCCTCGCGTATGTTAAATATTACCCAAACATCCTCTAAATCAACTACCGATACAACAGGGAATCCAGCAGGAACTAATTCGCCAACTTCCGATACTATATTTGCTATTTCGCCGTCCATTGGGGCTTTAATAATACGCTCGCTTAAATATGACTCAACCTCTGAAACTACACCATTAGCTTGATTTACAATAGCATTAGCTGCTACTTTATCTTCATTTCTTGCACCTTTTTTTGCTTTTTCCCAAACCGCTTTGGCTGCATTTTCAGTTTCTTTAGCTGCAATCATTTTTGTTTCAACCTCATCGCGTTTCTGCTCAGGAACTACGCCTTCTTTAAACAGATTATCAACACGTTTAAATGTTTTCTCCATTAAATCGGCAGCCGCTTTAGCTTTGCGATAAACGTTATATGCTGCTTGTATATCTTCCACTCTAGCACCGTTGTCCGCTTTAGTGCTTTGGGCTTTAGCTGCTTGGCGAACAGCGTCAGCTTGTTTAAATTTAGCTTCTAACTCAGGGCTATTAATACGGAATAATAATTCACCTTTCTTAATTTTCTGACCTTTTTTAACATATAAGGTGTCTAATCTACCAACTAACTTTGATGCTACACGTACTTGAGTAGCTTCTACTTGTCCTTGTAATATTGTTTCGCTAGGTTTGTAAACTATTACAGCTGTATATAATAGGAATGCAATTAATCCTAATATTGTTACTATTGCTAATATGTTTCTTGTTCTGTTCTTGCTCATTTTTTTACTTTTTTATTAATTTTTAGATTCAAATAATTCGGTTTTTGCATTTGTGCTTTTCTGATATTCAAGATATTTCTCTGATAATCCGCAAATCTCTAATAATTTAGCTAACGATACATCGTATTGATACATTGCTTTTAGCTTTTCAGTTTTTATTTTTATTACGCCAAGGTTTGCATTTATTAGTTCAGATGAACTTGTCATACCTTCTTTAAATGATTTCTCTTGCACTTGATAATATTCATTAGCGAAATTGTAAGCTACATCTAACTCCTTAATTTGCTCAAGGTTCATTTGTAGTTCCTGATAATATTTTTCAACACCAGTAGCAATATCTTCGCTTATTTTTTGTTCAAACTCATTTACTTGAGCTAATTTTAATTTTGCCGATTTATGCTCACGTTCACGCGATAAACCATCAAAGATAGTCCATTTTAAACCTACTCCCACAGTCCAGTCAGGTACCATATCCGATAAATCGTAGTCCCACACTTTATAGTTACCCAAAGCAACAATAGTTGGCATATAATCAGCTCGTTTTACTTTAACGCCAAGGTTAGCCAATTCCTTTTTCGACTGAACAATTTTAAGCGATGGATTATTAGTAGTTGCAGTTTTAACAAAGAACTCAAGCGACTCTAAGTTATCTAAATAAAATAGTTTAGAGATAGGATAGATGTTGCGTTCTGTACTATCATTTAATGTTGTTGATAATGCTTTGTTATTTAACTTACACATACGTTCGGCTTTCTTCATATTGCGTTCAGCCTCAGCCTTATATACTTGTACATTTAGCACCTCAGCATTGGCAATCATACCATTTTCTTTTAATTTTTGAGCGTCGCTAAGGTGTTGCTCCATTGAGCTAACTACCTCTGTGCTAAGTTTATGTAGTTGTTTTGCTAAACCTAATCCAAAATATCTGGTAACTAATTCGGTTGTTAGCTTATCAATTTTTGATTTACTTTCATAATTAGCATCATCAATATCTAACTTTGCTGCATGGCGTTTTGCACGAAGTTTTCCTCCAGTATAAATAGGAAGACTTGCTGTTAGATTTAAAGCTGCGAATTGCTGTTTTTGTAGAACCTTATCCCATTCGGCACTTTCAATTTTTTCTAAACCCTCGGCAAATTTACCTCTTGCAGCCATTGTTGATATAGCTTCAGGTAGAGGTGTGCCTGTTTGTGGATTCGGAATGTCAGAGAATTTAGCGTATTGTAGTCCTTTATAAATAGGAGTAATAGCATCTTTTATCTGTGTCATATCCATGTGCAACTCGTCAGACATGTAAACATAATTACCAGCTAAAGCAATAGTAGGCGAGAATGTACCGTATGCCGATTTTAATTCCTGCTCTTTTTCTTGCTTTAAAAAATCCGTTTGTTTAATAACGTGGCTTTGTTGCTTAGTTAATTGCATAGCCTCCTCAAAAGTTAAATTGGTTTGGGCTAAGCATTGTCCTATTGTTAGAACAAAACCTAAAACTAAAAAATCCCGTAAAATTCTCATTTTTATCTATTTTTATTTATTGTGTTTCTTATTATTTATACTCAAAACTTAACACTAAAACTATTTTATCTTGTAACTGTTAGCATTTAAGTGTTTTTGTACATATTTGTATTACTTTATTAATATCTTCCTCATTCCACGAATTAGAACCAAAAAAATTCTTTAATCGTAAATTAATATATTGTATGGGGTATAGTACTGTAAAAATAAATAGTTCCTCAACACCCACATTAATATCTAATTGGTTTGATTTTCTTCCTCGTTCAATAGCTTCTTTATACAGATTAGCTATTCGTTCTTTTAATTCTGAATGTACATTGAAATTGTAATCGCTCATCATTACATACATAAATTTAATGTCGGTATTTGAATGTTTTGCAATATCAAATATGCTGTTAACAACAAACGATACAATATCTTTTACCGATGAGCTTTGTTCTAACGATTTTTCAACAGAATCGGCAATATCGTTAATTTTTGAGTTTAAAAGGCTTAATGTAAGTTCCTCTTTACTTTTAAAAAAACGATACAGATAGCCCTCTGCAACCTTAGCTTTTTTTGCAATACTGGCTATTGACGCTCCGCCATAACCTTTTTTTACAATGAGCTGCATTGCACTTTGTTTTACTTTTTCTAATTTACTATGGTCAATACTTCTTGCCATTCTGTTGTTTTAAAATTTTGAGTGAATACTCATTCATTTATTCGCTGCAAAAGTATACTTTATTTTTTAATTCCAAACTTTTTATGTGTTTTTTTTACATTAAATGTTATTAATTGAAGATTCATTGTAATTTGTTATTACATGTAGTTGTATTTTTTTGCATTGAAAGAGAATAAATAAAAAAGCCCTTGCAAATAACAAGGGCTTAATTTATTTTTTTAATTGTTTATAATTACTTTGTTAAAAATGATTTTAACATCCACATTAATTTTTCTTGTCCGCTTATATAGTCGCTCATTAGAGCTACGGTACCCTCATCATTATTATCACTAGCTAAGCTTAAAATAGCTCGTTCCATATTAATTATTACCTTAAAACTTTCGTAGATGTTTTCTACATTTTTCATACCATCAGCACTTTCAGTAACTTCCTGTATTTTAGATATTTTAAGATATTCGCTAAAACGATACTCTGGCTCATTACCTAATGTTAAAATACGTTCTGCTATTTCATCAATTTTTGCATTTAAGTCGTTGTAAGTATTTTCAAATTCTTCGTGTAACTGAAAAAACATTGCTCCCTTTACATTCCAATGGAACGCACGTACGTTTGTATAAAATACTTGGTAAGTTGCTAAAAGTTCATTTAAACCATTACTTACATTTTTTGAGTTCTCTGTGTTTAATCCGATATAATTCATTTTTTTATTTTTTAATTATTTATATTATTATTTATATGTTGTGACTTCTTTAAGATATTTTCCTTTAAATCACTTTGCAAATATAGAGCGATAAACAATACGTGTCAAATAACTAACTGCAATACAAATATAATCAGCATCTATAAAGATATGTGATTGATATTTAATATGACTATATTAAGTTATTGGTAATAATTATATTAACCTTACATTGTTATAAAATTTACTTATAACTAACATATCCCAATAAAAGGGGATTGCATATAAAAAAAAATATATATTTATTTGCACCATTAATAGAACCTTGTTCTTTTTTATTTTACATTAACAAAATAACACAATATGTTTCAAGATATAATACATATATTAAAAATTACAGCAGAAGGTGCATTTTTACAAGTTGGAGTATTTGTAGGTGCAGTGCTTTTACTTTTCGGATTTATTAACTACAAACGTCAAGGTAAGTTTGTAGAAACTTTAGAAAAACAAAAACGTTGGCAACCCGTATTTGGGTCGTTATTAGGGTTAAGCCCAGGTTGTGGAGGAGCTATTTTTGTAATGCCTTTGTATTTAAAACAAACCGTAAGTTTTGGAACTATCGTGGCAACGTTAATAGCTACAATGGGCGATTCGGCATTTGTTTTAATGTCCACTCACCCCAAAGAATATTTATATGTTTCAGTTATCAGCTTAGCTGTAGCTGTACTTACGGGCTATGCTGTTGACAAACTAAAATTAGACAGAGGCTTTGCAAAACGTAGCGAAAAACTTGACAAGGAATTACAACCTTTAAAAGAACAACACCCTCAGTTAGAGTCGGAATTAGTATCCTGCGGTTTGCACAAACAACCTATGCAGCACATAGCACACCAAGAGGGTGATAAAGTCGATTTATTATTCCACCATAAAGACCAAAAATCAGAAGAGATGCGTTGGGCAAATGTATTTACTCACAAATATGCCTACAAAATATTTTGGATATTAGTTGTTGTTGGCTTAGTATTAGGAGTAGCTTTATTATTTCAAGTAGATGTAAATAAAGACTTTGGAATACCTCACATTGGTGCGATATTAGGTATTGGAGGAACAGTATTTTCGGCAGTATATATGTTTATAAATAAGAAAGTTGTAAAGAACGACAGCTATATTGAGGAAGAACAAAAAATATTCTCATTAAAAGAAACTCTAATACATAGTGCTGAAGATACAGCCTTTGTAAACACTTGGGTTTTTATAGCATATTTAGTTTACGAACTTTTAGTATATTCCGTTGGAGGCGAGCCTGTTGTTAAGGAATGGATGACCTCAACAGGTATAGCTACTGTATTTATCGGAGCATTAATAGGGTTAATACCGGGTTGTGGACCTCAAATTATTTTTGTTTCGCTATATGCCAAAGGCATGATTCCTTTTTCGGCACTATTAGCTAATGCAATTTCACAAGACGGCGATGCATTATTCCCATTATTAGTAATTGACGGAAAATCATCATTAATAGCAACACTTATAACTACCGTTCCTGCTTTAATTATTGGAGTTGGTATGTATCTAATTTTTAACATTTAAAACATAAAAACATGACACATTCTCACACTGAACATGAACATCATCATGATGAGCAACATCATAATGACCACCACGAGCATGCTCACAAGCACGAAGAACATGCACATAATCATGAACACGAACATCACCACGGACATGAGCATCACCACGGACATGAGCATCACCACGGACATGAGCATCACCACGGACACGGGCATCATCATGGACATGGGCATCACCACCATCACCACGATGTATCAAATATGAGTAGTTCACGTTTATTATGGGTTACTTTACTAAACTTTTCGATAACATTAGTTCAATTTATTGGAGGATTCTTATCAAACAGTTTATCATTAGTATCTGATGCTTTACATAATCTTGGCGATTCGTCAGCTATTTTTATAGCATTCTTGGCGGGCAAACGCAGTAAGAAAAGTGCTGATAGTCAGCATACATTTGGCTATACACGAATTGAAATATTAGCAGCTCTATTTAATGGAGTTGTGCTTATTGCTATTTGTCTGTTCTTATTTGTTGAGGCTTACGAACGCTTTGTAAACCCTGAACCAATTAAAGGTTTACTTATGCTTATTATTGCCACATTTGGATTATTAGCTAACCTAATATCAGTAATATTATTAAATAAGGATAAAGACCATAATTTGAACGTGAAAGCAGCTTATCTACACCTAATGGGTGATACTCTTTCATCAGTTGCTGTTATTTTAGGAGGATTAGCTATTTGGAAGTTTCATATATATTGGATTGACCCTGTAATTACCGTATTAGTAGGTATTTATATTATCTATCACACTTGGGGAGTAGTAAAACAAACCGTTGATATTTTAATGCAGAAAACCCCTGACGATATTAATATAAACGATTTAAAGCAAGAAGTAGAAACCTTATCAGATGTAGAGAATATTCATCATCTGCATATTTGGAAACTTAACGATAAGCAAGTGCATCTTGAAGCACATATAAATCTGAAAGATAATGTTAATATGGTAGAAATGATGAAGATAAAAGCAAAAATAGAAGATGTTTTACGCAAAAAATTCCATATAAACCATATAACATTACAGATAGGTTACGATTGTTGTAAAGGAAATAATAAACTTATTGTTGAAAGCAATAAATAAAATTATCTTACATGCAAATAAAAAAAGACGACATCCGACAAAATATACTGACGGTAGCAAAAAAATCATTTATTGAGCATGGCTATCGGAAAACCTCAATGCGTGATATTGCAAAAGACGCAAACGTAACGCTAAGTAATATCTACAATTATTTTAAAAATAAAGATGAGATTTTAGAGATAATTCTGCAACCCATATTCGTACTGATGAATGAGAGTATGAAACGTCATAAAGACGTAGACTATGCTTTTAATGAGTGGTTTAATACAAACGATATCACTCAAATTGATGAATTTAATGAACATATGAAATTCTTGGTTGATTACAGACAAGAAGTTAATTTATTATTTAATAAATGCTCTGGGTCAAAGTATGAGAATATAAAGGAAGAATGGATTGACAGTTATACTGAGTCTTCAAAAGAGTATATGGAGAATATAAAAAGTAAATATCCACAGGTAAATTCAAACCTTTCCGAATTTTTTATACATACCTTAGCCGCTTGGTGGATACAAGTATTGTCGGAAATAGCATCACACAATTTAAGCGAAGAGGAAATTTTACAATTTGGTAAAGAATTTATGACCTTTGGCACGGGTGGTTGGAAAATGTTGTTGAATATGTAATATTGTTTTTAGTTGTTAGCCTTTGGCAATTAAAAAGAGAATTTAAAGTTAAAGGCTAACAGCCAATTTACAATCCCCATAAATAGGGATTGTAAATTATAAAAATAAGATATTCCTTTGTAAGGAACATAAACAAGAAAAATTTTTTTTTGATTTTTTATAGAACAGCGTTCGTTTTTATTTAATAATGAAAGTTCAGAAAATCAATTAATAATATAAAATAACTAATTATAATTAAAAGCGTATTTATTTTATTTAATGATAAAAAACATAAAAACCCCTATAAATAGGGATTGCAAATTCAAAAAATAAAATATTACTTTGCACTGTAAATACAAAAAACAATTTTTTTTGAACGTTTATAGAACATTGTTCTTTATTAGGTGGGTAAATTTTTTAAACGTATATAACAAACAAAAACAATACAATAATTAATAATAAAAATAAAAAAGATGAAAGTACAGAAAATCAACAACAAATTCCGAAAATTCGGAGAGTTTCAGATGCGAAACCGTTGGCTACTGATAGCTATATCGGTAATTTTTGCAGTA
>PDWI01000525.1_pt1 | contig 62094 bp, 56 predicted proteins | sample 1430891 | NCBI WGS metagenome assembly PDWI01 (sample SAMN01162508, study PRJNA174530) | Oral metagenome, whole genome shotgun sequencing project. | biome: Marine environment; feature: Marine mammal; material: Swab sample of the gingival sulcus; isolation source: swab sample of gingival sulcus... | reverse complement strand
ATGGTCACAAATCAAGCGGATAGTATCCCGTATCCAGGCCACAGAATTTGTTACGCCGGATCACTGTTTTTACCAATTAAATGAGCTGCCCAAAGGTGCCAAGTCTCTCCTCAAAAGTCTTTCAATTAACCAATTTAACAAAGTTTTTGGAGTAAAGGCAGTTAAAAAAAGTACTGCAGTAACGTAGGCACACGCGAAAAACAGCACTCTTTGTCAGGGCCCACTGGAACTGGCTTTGCGCCGAGGTCTTGTTTTTTCATTTTAAACCCCAGCCAAAGGTTGCCCCTTGCCGAGGGAATAAAAAAAGCCTGCTCTTTACCAGAGCAGGCTTTTTTATAACCAATCACGGGTGCAACAGAATTATGTTACCTGTCTTCCGGTTCGGGACCTGTAGCGCTGGAGAAAGGTTTTGAGGTTATCTGGCAGGGAAAGGCATTCTTTGCCACTTATTCCTTCTGCCGCCAGTTCACAAAATTCCAGAAATTCAGACATCAACTTGGTGATAATTTTATCCTTGTGTTGAATCACCCGAAGTTGGCGGCGCATATCTATGCCCTCAATGGGGAGGATCTTTAACCAGCCATGTTCCAGCTCACGCCTGACCGTGAGCATGGAAAGGCACGCTGCACCAGTACCCGATTCAACCGCCTTTTTAATGGCTTCTGTATGTCCCGTTTTGGTAACCACCTTTAACAGTGAGGCATGTTTGCCAAGCTTTTTGGTAAAGATTTCAGCGGTTCCTGACCCTTCTTCCCGCATAACCCAACTGGTTTCTTTTAAATCTTCGGGGATTGTAAACGTCTTTCTGCTGGCTAGTTTATGGGAAGGATTGACAATGATGCCCAATTCGTCCTCAAACCAGTCTGTGGCCACAAGAGAGTCAATATTCACTTCGCCTTCAACAAACCCCAGGTCTGCTTCTCCTTTGGCAACAAGATTTTCTGCTGCCATGGTGTTTACCACCAGCATGTTGATGTGGGCATCAGGGTGGATCTGCATGAATGCACCAATAAGGTGCGGCAACACGTAATTCCCAATGGTCGAGCTTGCAACAATTTCAAGTACACCAGCCACAGAATCGCTCTGCTCCGTGAGCATGGTTTCCACATTGGCTACTTGGTTGAGGATTTGTTTGGAGAGTGGCAGCAGGTAGCGGCCACGATCATTGAGCAATAAACTTCTCCCGTGTCGGTCAAAGAGGGGACCACCCAGTTGGTTTTCCAGTTCGCCCAGTGCCATACTGACAGCGGATTGGGTCAAGAAAAGTTTTTTACTGGCCCTTGTTACTTGCTGCGTCTCTGCAACAGCAATAAATATTTCCAGTTGTCGAAATGTAATGGCCATGACGTATATTTGTATCAGGACGATTGAATGAATGTATTATTGGAATTGAATTCGGCGCTAGAGTACCCTACTTAGGTGAAACAGGTCAATGTTTTTTAGCACTCAGCATTATATATTGTAATGTGCCCCCCAGCGTGGTACTCGGGCAAACCGATTGCGGAAATGTGGTTGACAGGAAAATGATATTTCGATATATTTTATAAGATGTGCTGATCATACTGATCAGTTTATTTGATGAATTTGATGTGTAAGGAGCCGTGCAAATGGATCAGGGTAGCCTGACCAATATCGTTTATGTAACCATCTTTTTGATGGGTGCTTTAGCTTTTGGTGTTGGTCCCATAATCATCGTCAAACTTTTCAGCCCATCCTCCCATACCAGGCAGACTGCAGGCAGATCCGGGCAACTCATTGAATGCGGGATGGAACCCATTGGTACAGCCTGGATTCGCTTTGGTATCATCTATTATCTCTATGCCCTTATTTTTCTCGCCTTTGACGTGGATGTTTTGTTCCTCTTTCCGGTTGCTGTTGCCTATAACGCTCCGGAGTTTGTAATCCGTGATTTTGTGGAAGTGGTCATTTTTGTGGGTATATTGTCGCTGGCCATTGTTTATGCCTGGGTAAAAGGAGTGTTCGAGTGGAAGTTGAAAAAGTACCATCATCAATAGTGCAGTTTGCCCAGCTCGACAAGCTGCTTGCTCTTGGTCGGGCAAACTCATTGTGGCCGATGACCTTCGGGCTTGCCTGTTGCGCCATTGAAATGATGTGCACCGGTGGTTCCCGGTTTGATATTGCCAGGTTTGGCGCTGAGGTGTTCAGGCCCTCACCACGGCAGAGTGATGTAATGATTGTTGCCGGCACCATTAATAAAAAACTGGAACTGGCAGTAAAAACCCTCTACGACCAGATGCCTGAACCTAAATGGGTTATCGCCATGGGCAACTGCGCTATCTCTGGCGGTCCGTTTAAGGTGAAGGAAAACTATAACGTTGTAGAAGGTGCTGACAAACTTTTTCCAGTGGATGTGTACATTCCTGGATGTCCTCCCCGGCCGGAAGCACTTCTTGAAGGTATCATGACCCTTGAAGAGAAGATTACCGGTCATCGTCGCTGGCCACGAGTTTAACTGAGCCAAGAAATTACGTCTAAGCCGATGAATAAAATAGAACAAACGAGGTCTGCGCTTGCAGCGCTTTTTCCAGAGCAGGAACCCACGCAAGCTGAGCCAATGGAAGCAGAAGGTGAAGAAGCCGAGGAAAGTGTTCAGGACGCTGTACGTATGCCTGGTGTGATTATCACTGAGTATGCCAAACACGGAAGCCATCTCGATGTGCTCTGTACTTCAGATCAACTCGTTGCGGTTGCTCAGGTGCTTGACAAAGAGCACTACTTTCTGGAATCCATCGCAGGGGTTGACTGGATTAAGGAAGATCAGCTGGAGGTAGTGTACGACTTTACCTGCTACGATGAGCGCACTGATCGGGTTACTGTGAGGGCTTTTATCCCGCGGGATAATCCTACGCTGCCAACCCTTACCGGGGTAACTCCTGCTGCCAACTGGCACGAGCGCGAAACCTTCGATTTTTATGGTGTTATCTTCGAGGGTCACCCTGACTTGACCAGAATCCTTTTGCCCGAAGATGCTGATTTCTTCCCCCTTCTTAAGGACTATATGCCATGACCTTTCCCGTCGAATTGCGGCATGATGAGACCTTTGTCCTCAACCTTGGGCCGCAGCATCCTGCCACCCATGGGGTACTTCGTGTCAAGCTCACCATGGATGGTGAATACATAGTAAAAGCTGAGCCTGTACTTGGTTACATCCACAGGATGCATGAAAAGCTTGCTGAGGTAGCTCCTTTCCCTCAGTTCATGCCCAATACCGCACGCATGGATTATCTCCACGCGCTCGCCTTTAACCATGGGTACTCCCTGGTTGTTGAACGTGCCGCTGGTATCGAAGTCCCAGAGCGGGCTGAATATATCCGGGTTATCACGGTGGAGTTGAACCGCATTGCCAGCCACCTCCTCTGGTGGGCGGCATTTTTGCTTGATTTGGGTGGATTTACGCCGCTTCTTTATGCTTTTGATGACCGTGAAAAAATTCTTGATTTACTTGAACGGATCACTGGTTCACGTTTAACCTACTGCTACTTCCGTTTTGGTGGTGTGTATAATGATATTGATGACGAGTTCATCACCGGTACCCGTGAGTTCATCAAGCGGTTACGTTCCAGAATGCCAACGCTGTACCATGATCTGGTTACGGGAAATATTATCCTGATTAAACGGATTAAGGATATTGGTTTTATCACCAAAGAGCAGTGCCGTAGATACGGAGCAACCGGTCCGGTAGCTCGAGGTTCAGGAATTAACTACGACGTGCGCAAAAACGAACCGTTTTCTGTCTACCCTGAATTTGATTTTGACGTACCTGTCTATGACGAGTGCGACTCAATGGCACGCTACATGGTCAGGATGGATGAGATTGAACAATCTCTGCGTATCATCGAGCAGGCACTGGATAAACTCCCAGATGGCCCTGTTCAGGCCAAGGTATCCAAAAATCTCAAACCGGAAGCCGGGTATTACTATTCAGCGGTTGAGACCGCCCGAGGTTCACTTGGGCATCGGTTGGTCTGTGATGGCGGTAAGAATCCCTATAAACTCAAACTTCGTTCCCCAACGTTCTCTAATCTAAGCCTGTTCGGCGAGGTGGCAGAAGGCATGCTTCTGGCTGATGCGCTGGCTTTCATGGGGAGTCTGGATCTCGTTATTCCCGAGATTGATCGTTAAGTAAACAGGCTATGTAACTATGGAAACAAGTATCTGGCGTCCAATACTGTATTTGGTTGGCATAATGGCCTTTGCCGGCGCTAATGCCGCTTGGCTGGGATGGTGTGAACGGAAGGGAGCAGGGCATATTCAGCGCAGGCCCGGTCCTAAGGAAGTTGGTCCCTTTGGGCTGCTCCAGCCGCTGGCTGACGGTATCAAATTGATGACCAAGCAACTCCTGGTTCCCCAGGGGGTTGACGGTATCCTGTTTCGAGTAGCGCCTGTTATCGCCATGATTCCTGCCATCACCTCCATGGTGGTTATCCCTTTTTCCGGCGGCATTCAGGCACGGGCCATGGAACTGTCTGTGCTGCTTCTTTTTGCCCTGGCTTCGCTTGCCATGATGGCAATATTGCTTGGTGGCTGGGCTTCCGGGAACAAATACGCCATTATCTCTTCTGCTCGTGCTGTCTCCCAGAACCTTGCCTATGAAATCCCCATGCTGCTCACCCTGATATGCATTGTGATGATTTCAGGTTCCATGAACTTGCGGGATATTGCTCTTGATCAGCAGGGCGGGTTCTGGCACTGGAATATCTTCCGTCTGGAAAACGGTCACTTTCTGTACATGTGGATTGGATTTATTGTCTTTTTTATCTGTTCTGTTGCAGAAACCAACCGTGCACCCTTTGATATGGCAGAAGCTGAGAGTGAGCTGGTCGCCGGTTTTATGACCGAGTACAGTTCCATGGGCTTTGGTCTGTTCATGATGGGTGAATACTTAAACATCGTCGTTGGTGCCTGTCTCACCACCATCCTTTTTCTGGGGGGCTGGGATTGTCCTTTTGGTGCAACGCCAGGTGTGTGGTGGTTCCTGCTGAAAATTTATATCCTGATCTTCACCTTTATCTGGATTCGCTGGACCTATCCACGAACACAAGTTTACAGGCTGTTGAATCTGTCCTGGAAAATTTTAATTCCTTTCTCTCTCGTTAATGTGCTGTTAACAGCGGCATTCATCAAGGTGTTTTAGTTATGAGTGGTTACTGGAGCGACATCCTGGTGGGCAGCAAGAGTCTGTTGATCGGGTTAAAGATTACAGCGCGTCAGTTTTTCAAGCCAGTGGTTACGGAAAACTACCCCTACACAGTCCCTGAGATGACCGAACGCTTTCGTGGTCATATTGAACTGATTGGTGATGAAGAAACCGGAAAAGCCAACTGTATCGCTTGCATGGCCTGTCAGCGTGCCTGTCCTTCCGGGTGCATTACCGTTGCAGGCAAAAAGTTTGAAGGGGAAAAGAAAAAGACTGTGACCAAGTATATACTTGATTTTACAAAATGCAGTCTTTGCGGCTCCTGTGTTGAAAGCTGTAAGTTTAATGCCATTGGGTTTTCCAAAGAATATAACCTGGTCAGTTTTGATAAAAATGATTTTATCATGGACCTGGTCAAACGCCTGGAGGAACAGAACTGATGCAACCGCTTGTTACTCCAACAGTGGCTAACCCATCACTGTTTTCTTTGGAAGGGTTTGTCGGGATTATCTTTTTACTCACCGTTGCTCTGGTTATTACCGGCGCTGTCATTGCTGTAAACTCCCACCGCCTGGTGCGTGCAGTGGCCGGGCTGGCTGTCTGTTTTACCGGGATGGCCGGTGTCTACTATTTTTTACTCAGCCCTTTCCTGGCCATGATGCAGCTGCTCATTTATGTTGGTGCGGTTTCCATCCTGATTGCTTTTGGAATCATGATGGCTACCCCTGAGCAGCAGATTCTACCAGGCAATAAATACGTCTCCAAGCTGGTCGGTCCCGTAGGTTGCAGTGTTGGTGGACTCTTTTTTGCCGCATTTTCCCTGCTCGGTATCAAGACTGACTGGCAGGTGTTTCAACGACCGGTGAGCGCATCAGCTGATATGGAAGCCATGGGCAAGGCATTGCTTACCAACTACTCCATGGTGTTTGAGCTTATTTCCATCGTGCTCTTAATTGCGATTATCGGAGCACTGGTGATTGCACGCAGAGGGAGAAATTAACAGATGCTCGTTCTTAACCTGTACAACTGCCTGGAAACCTATCTGGTCATTGGTGCCTTTTTATTTGGTGCCGGTATATACGGCCTCATCGCTCGTAAAACAATTATTGGCATGTTGATCTCCTCGGAATTTATCCTTGCTGCAGCTTCCACAAACTTTATGGCCTTTAACCGCTTTTTAGCGCCTGATCCTACGGTGGGCCAGATTTTCACCCTGTTTATCATGGCCATTGCGGCAGCAGAAGCAGCCATTGCCATCAGTATTGTGATCGCTGTGTATCGTAACTACAAATCCATTGATGTTGAAGATCTTGGCGATCTACAAGGGTAATCGGAGATAAACATTATGGACCCAGTTTCCCCTACCATTGTTGAAAATTCATGCCTGCTGCTGGCGGTGCTCATACCGCTTTTAGGCAGCCTGGTGGTCATGACGTTGAAAAGGAATCCAAACCTGCGTGAAGCTATTTCAAGCATTTCGTCGGTCCTGCTTTTCATCATTGTGTTGTCCTTTATTCCAGCACTCAGAAGTGGAAAGACCTTGGTGTTTCCGCTTTTTGAGTTGCTGCCAGGGTTATCCATCACCCTGAGGGCAGATGGATTCTCCATGATTTTTGCCTTGGTCGCATCATCGCTGTGGATGATTGCGGTCTTCTACTCTATGGGGTATATGCGCGCCCATGATGAAACTTGTCAGACCCGGTTCAATGCCTGCTTTGCCCTGGCCATTTTTGGTGCAATTGGGGTAGCCTTTTCAGATAACCTGTTTACCCTTTATCTCTTTTATGAGATCGTCTCCATCTGCACCTATCCACTGGTCGCACACCATCAGGATAAGGAATCCTATGAGGGAGCCAGAAAATACATTGTTTACCTGACCACCACAGCCAAATTTTTTCTTTTACCCGCTTTGATCCTTATTTACGTGCTGGTGGGTCATCTGAATTTTCCACACAATATTGCTACCGGGATTATTCCTGCAGATACCAGGGGCTGGATTGTGGTTCTGCTCTATGTCTTCTGTCTATTTGGCTTTGCTAAAAACGGGGTTATGCCCTTTCACCACTGGCTGCCTGGTGCCATGGTTGCACCAACACCGGTCTCTGCACTTTTACATGCGGTTGCCGTTGTTAAGGTTGGGGTGTTTTGTACCACCAGGACCATGCTCTATGTGTTTGGCGTGGACACCATGCAGCTGTTTAATCTTGGCATCCCCACAGCCTATTTTGTTGGGTTTACCATTATTGCGGCCTCGGTGATCGCACTCTCCAAGGATAACCTCAAGGCTCGTCTTGCTTACTCCACTGTGAGCCAGCTCTCTTACATCATTCTTGGGGTTGCTCTCCTTACACCCCATGCCATTGATGGCGGCCTGATTCACATCGTCAATCACGCCTTTTCCAAGATTACGCTCTTCTTCTGCGCAGGAGCCATCTACATAGCAGCGCATAAAAAAGACATTTCAGAAATGAGCGGGCTGGGACGAACCATGCCTTTTACCTTTGGAGCCTTTGCAGTGGCCTCGTTGTCCATGATTGGAGCACCACCGGTGGCTGGTTTTGTGACCAAGTGGTATTTGCTGGTTGGTTCCATGGAAGCACACCAGATAGGCATCCTGCTCATTCTTATAGCTTCCACCGTGCTTAATGTGGGGTACTTTGCACCAGTTACCTATAAGGCATTCTTTGGAAAGCGTCCTGCAGGTGAGCCTGAAACAGGCATGAAGGAAGCACCATTAAGCATGCTTATCCCCATTCTCATCGCGGTAACAGTTTCAGTTATAATTGGTATCTTTCCCGGCGTTATGATGCAATTTGTGAAGATGGTGACAGGATGATACAACTTATAGAATTTTTACAAACCCATATAAAGATTGTTGTCTGGGGCTGCTATGGGCTGCTGGCTGCAATAGTTGGTTTTGCCCTGGTTGTAGACACTCATCATGCCCATTCGTGGGTGGAGCAGCATATACCAGCCTTCTGGTCTGTCTTTGGGCTTGGTGCAGCGGCGGTCATCATTGGCGTTTCGCGCTGGTTTGGAAAGGCTGGTATTCAGGTGCGAACAGATTTTTATGACAATCCATCAGCTGTAAGTGAGGAAGAAAAATGACAAGCAGCTTCATTCACCCCTCACTGATTTTAATAGCTGGAGCTTTGCTCCTCCCCTTTATCAAGGGGCCGCTGCGTAAGCCTTATCTTTTTACCGTGCCCATGCTGTCACTGTTTGCGGTGATCCTTAATTCTGGACTCGCAGATATCTTTGCCACCTACCAGTTTATGGATTGGCAGCTCGTCTTTGGCCGGGTGGATAAGCTCTCCACCGTGTTTGCCTTGATCATGTCCCTGATGGCTGTGATCGGAACGGTGTATGGTCTCCATGTTGACCGGGCTGGAGAACACATGGCTGCATGGTTCTATGTGGCCGGATCACTGGGAACCATCTATAGCGGTGATTATTTAAGCTTGTTTCTCTTTTGGGAGATGATGGCTTTTTCCTCTGTCTTCCTGATCTGGTTCAGAAGAGGGCCCCAAAGCCTTAAGGTCGGATATCGCTACCTGCTTATTCACACCATTGGGGGCATCATTCTACTGGCAGGTATTATGCTTCGCTATCAGGCCGTTGGTGATATTGTCTTTGATCTGATGGATGTGCAAAATCCGCAGCTCTATACCTGGCTGATCATGATCGGCTTTGCCCTGAACGCTGCGGTGGTGCCTCTCCACTCCTGGTTACCTGATGCTTATGGTGAAGCGTCTTTTAACGGGGCCGTGTTCATGTGTGCCTTTACCACCAAGACTGCTGTCTATACATTGGCTCGGGCCTGTGCCGGGATGGATATCCTTATCGTGCTTGGGGTAGCCATGGCGCTGTATGGTGTAGTCTATGCGGTTCTTGAAAACGATATTCGCAGACTGCTCGCCTGGTCCATTGTTTCGCAGGTTGGCTATATGGTAGCTGGCGTTGGGATTGGTACTGACATGGCCATCAACGGTGCTACCGCCCATGCAGTGGTGCACATTCTGTACAAGAGTCTGCTTTTTATGGGAACCGGTTCTGTGCTGTACATGACCGGCAAATCCAAGTTCACCGAACTTGGGGGGCTGTATAAAAAAATGCCAGTGACCTTCTTTTTTACTGTCATTGGCTGTCTGTCGATCTCAGCGGCACCGTTTTTTGCAGCATACGTTTCCAAGTCCATGATCATCACCGCAGGCTTTGAAGAGCACCTGTACACGGCCTCCTGGCTGCTTATGTTTGGTGCCACGGGTACGTTCATTTACAACGGCTTGAAGCTGCCCTATTTTCTCTTTTTTGGGGAAAATAACTGCAGCGAGGAAACCTGGGAAAAGGCCGCTGACCCTACCTGGAACATGATGACTGGAATGCTTATTGGTGCTACCCTGTGTATCCTGGTTGGCTCCATGCCATCGGTACTCTACGGGTTACTGCCGTATCCCGTTCATTATGATCCGTTTACCGTTTACCATCTTGCAGAAACCCTCCAGATCCTTGGTTTTGCAGCCCTTGGTTTCTTCCTCCTCAAGAACATGATAACACCCAAAGATACGATCTCTGTAGATGTCGACTGGCTCTATCGTAAACTTGGAGATGTGATCATGTGGCTCATTCGCTATCCCATCCAGTACGTTGATACGGCTTGGGGTGAAGCGTACCGTGTGGTCGGGCTTTTTTCCCTGATGAAGGTCTCCAGATTCTGGGCCTGGTTCGACTGGCACGGGATAGACGGTATTGTGGATGGATTTGCACGTTCCGTCAGAGCACTGGGGGGCAAGGTACGGGTGCTCCAAAGTGGACAGATTCAGTACGTACTGTTCTATGCTTCCACCTTGGCAGCCGTTGTATTGATAACTTTTATCCTTTACCAACTCTTTTAAGGGGGAGCAGAGAATGGACGTATTAGTGTTAAAAGAGGGCTTTCCTCTGCTCAGCTTCCTGATCTTTTTTCCTTTGGCAGGGGCGCTGGTTATGCTGGCCATACCCAGTGAAACCTTTGCTAAAGTCTGGGCGCTGATCATTACCACCCTGACTGCGCTCTTTTCTATTCCGTTGCTCACTGGTTTTGACCCCAGCTCAGTTAACTATCAGTTTGCAGAACTCCTCCCGTGGATTACACAGTTCAATATTAACTATGTTATTGGTGTGGATGGAATCTCCATCCTGCTGGTTGTACTGACCACCTTTATTATGCCGTTTTGTGTGCTGGCATCATGGAAGTACATTACAACCCGGGTAATTCCTTTCATGTTTTGCCTGCTGATCATGGAAACCTCCATGGTTGGGGTATTTGTCTCCCTGGATTTTGTCCTGTTCTACGTCATGTGGGAGTTCATGCTCATCCCTATGTATCTGTTGATTGCCATCTGGGGTGGGCCACGAAAGATATACGCATCCATCAAATTTTTCCTCTATACCTTAGCTGGTTCTGTGCTGCTTTTGGTCGCAATCATTGCACTGTATCTTAAAACCGGCAGCTTTTTTATCCCGGACATGATGTGGGGTAACTACTCCACCCTGTTCCAGTCACTGGTCTTTCTTGCCTTTTTCCTGGCTTTTGCCATCAAGGTACCCATGTTTCCCTTCCATACCTGGTTACCTGCTGCCCACGTTGAAGCACCCACAGCCGGTTCTGTTATTCTCGCCTCTGTGCTTTTGAAGATGGGAACCTATGGTATGCTCAGGTTCTGTCTGCCCATCACGCCAGAAGCGACCTTTATGTTTGCGCCTTACATCCTGTGGCTCTCAATCGCAGGAATATTGTACGGCGGCTTCACTGCACTTGCCCAGCAGGACATGAAAAAGCTGATTGCCTACTCCTCAGTTGGTCACATGGGCTTTGTTACTCTGGGGATCTTCGTCCTCAACATCCAGGGGGTTGAAGGTGCTATCATGCAGATGCTCAACCACGGAGTGACCACTGGAGCCTTGTTTCTCTGTGTTGGAATGATCTATGAGCGAACGCATAGCCGAGAGCTGAGTCTGGCAACCGGTGTTGGCCGTTTCATGCCGTGGTATGTCACCTTTCTGGCTTTCTTTTCCCTGTCTTCCTTTGGCTTTCCAGGGACCAACTCTTTTATTGGTGAATTTCTGGTACTGGCAGGAACCTTTAAATATGATATTACCCTGGCCCTTGCTGCCATTCCAGGAGCTGTTCTTGCTGCAGCATACATGCTGAGGATGTTGCAGAAGATTGTTTGGGGCGGAACTGACAATCCAGATCAGTCCTACCTGAGCGATTTGCATCTGCGTGAAAAGATTATTCTGGTTCCTTTCCTGATCTTTGTGTTCTGGATTGGACTGGGCCCACAACCGTTTCTTGATCTGATTCACCCGTCGGTTGTGAGCCTGCTTGAGCAACTGCATCAGTGGCAGCAGATCCATGTTGCAGCGGTGAGCTTATAAATGAACTATTCGTCTACCCTTCTCTTCTCCTGGAATAACCAGAGAACAGTAATGACTATAACCGAAGGCATTTTATGATGGCTATTCTCCCAGAACTCGTGCTCACTGCCGGGGCATTTTTCTACTTCGTTGTCAGCCTGTTTAAGGCTTTTGATCTGTCCATGCAGCGAAAAAGCACCGTGGTTATTGCGTTGCTGGTTTTCCTTACCTCCTGTCTGACCTACACCCAGGAAGCGACCTTGTTCTATAGTTCGTACGTGGTAGATAGCTATTCACAACTGTTTAAACTCCTGATCAGTTTTGCCTTTCTGGTGGTTACCCTGCTGGGGCAGCAGCTTAAGGGGATCAGCGATGAGGTTCGGCCTGAATACACCATGTTCCTCACCATTAGTGTGCTTGGATTGATGATGCTGGTCAGTTCAGTTGAATTGATCGCTATATTTATCTCCCTTGAGCTCTCCTCCTTTGCGCTGTACCTCTTGGTTGCCATGCGTGATGACCGTACCGGAGTCCGAATTGGGCTGGAAGCCGGTATTAAGTACATCCTTTTTGGGGTTATGGCCACCGGTTTTCTGCTTTATGGAATGAGTTATCTTTTCGGGCTTACCGGTTCCACCTATCTTGCTGAAATTGTTCCAGCTCTTCATGGACTTTCCGGACAACCTGCGGTGCTTATCGCCCTGCTCCTGGTCCTTGCCGGGTTTTTCTATAAGCTTGCTGTTTTTCCCATGCATTTCTGGGTACCGGATATCTATGAGGGCGCCAGTAACGAAACCACCAGCTTTATTGCTACAGTGCCTAAAATAGGCGCGGTTGCCTTACTTATTCGCTTCATGACCCTGCCCACTGGTCATCCAGAATTTCTTGTACAACTTCTTGGTGTCGTTGCCGTGTGTTCCATGTTCTACGGCAATCTCAGCGCACTGGTACAAACGGATATTAAACGGATGCTGGGCTTCTCAGGTATCTCCCATGCTGGATTTGTCATGCTTGGTCTGCTCGCCATGGGACCGGAAGGGTATGGGTTAGCCGTCTACTACATCTCTGGTTATGTGGTGATGAACCTGGCTTGTTTCCTGGTTATTTGTCAGTTGTCCAAGGAAGGGGAAAACGTGCTGATAGCAGATTTTGCAGGACTTCATAAGCGGCAACCCGTTCTGGCGATTATCTTGGCGGTGGGCTTATTTGCCCTGGCTGGAATTCCGCCCTTTGTTGGATTCATGGGGAAGTTTTTCCTCCTTACCTCTGCGCTTAAGCATGGTCAACTGGTCATCGTTATCCTGGCTGCAATTAATACTGCTATTGCCATTTACTACTACCTGTCGGTGGTAAAAACCGCCTATACCGATGAGCCTGCAGCAGATAACAGCAGTCCTGTATTGGTTGATCAGCCTACCAAAGCAGCCGGTATAGCCCTTGTGGTTATGATTATCCTGATGGGCGCTTTGCCTTCTAAACTTATTGCCACTGCAGGTTCCATAGTGCAGACAATTATGTAGTTGTCCATCTCCAATAGCCATTAAAAAAGGGAGGAACCTGAAAAGGTCCTCCCTTTTTTAATGGGGTATGCAGGTAAAACGGTTAGTTACTCAGATGCTCCAGTCCTGGTGCTGGAAAGTTGTCACACAACGCTTTCACCTGTCCTGCGATATCAGCAAGAAGCTCGGTGTTTTCAGGGTCAGCAACCACAGCAGTGATCCACTCACCCAGCTGTTTCATCTGTTCTTCTTTAAACCCTCTTGAGGTAACAGCGCAGGTACCAAGGCGAATACCACTTGGGTCAAAAGGTTTGCGGGTATCAAAAGGGACAGAGTTGTAGTTGAGTACGATACCTGCTGCATCAAGCGCCTTGGCAGCAACCTTGCCAGTAACATTTTTGTTGGTCAGATCAATGAGCATCAGATGGTTTTCTGTGCCACCGGTAACCAGGTGAAAGCCATTTTCCAGTAAAGTGGCGGCCAGTGCTTTGGCGTTTGCGACCACCTGTACTGCATACTGCTTGAATTCTTCTGTAGCTGCTTCTTTCATTGCCACAGCAATGGCAGCAGTAGTGCTGTTGTGTGGACCTCCCTGACAACCAGGAAAAACAGCCTTGTCAATGGCAGCGGCATGTTCCTGTTTACACATAATCATTGCTCCACGTGGTCCACGCAGTGATTTGTGGGTGGTGGTGGTTACTACATCAGCATAAGGGATAGGGGAGGGGTGAACACCACCTGCAACAAGTCCTGCAAAATGGGCCATGTCTACCATGAGAATGGCTCCGACCTCATCAGCAATAGAGCGAAAGGTTTTAAAATCAAGCACTCTGGAGTAGGCGGAGTGACCTGCAATCAGTATTTTTGGCTGACATTTTTTGGCCTTTTCCCGGATGGTCTCATAGTTAAGATTCCCGTCTTCATCCAGGCTGTACGATTCTGCATTGAAGTACTTACCAGATATGGAAACCTTGGAACCATGGGTGAGATGACCGCCATGGGGCAGCGCCATTCCCAGGATAGTATCTCCAGGCTTTAGAAACGCGAGGTATACTGCCATGTTTGCTGGAGAACCTGAATAGGGCTGGACATTGACGTGATCAGCACCAAAAACTTCCTTTACCCGGCTGATAGCGAGGTCTTCTACCTGGTCAATAACCTGTTGTCCTTCGTAATACCGTTTTCCTGAGTATCCTTCGGAATATTTATTGGTAAAAACAGAACCTGTGGCTTCCATGACCGCTGAGGAAACGTAGTTTTCAGAAGCTATCAGGCGGATTTTATCAGCCTGACGGGATTCTTCCTGACGAATCAAGCTATAAATTTCTGGATCATTTTGTTGTAAATTCTGCATCTGTTCTCCTTAAGTAAATATGCGCAAGCAAGGCATCAGGAAGGCATACATGGCTCCTCTGTATAACCTTGGCAATGATTTGAATACATAACTGGACTATCATAATCAACCTTGGTTCTCTTTTACAGAAGAAAATACAACTGATTTTGAGATTAGTCTTCCAAGGTATAAGATGGATTTTGTTGTAATCCATGCTGGTGCGTACGCTCCTGTTACACTTGATTAAATTTCCGGGTGAGATGAAAAATGCGGGCTAACCCAAGTGGGTAATAAACATGCTCAAAATACTCTGTAATGAAGGTTTTTTGTGAAAAATCAAGAAAAAATTATAACAGAATTGCAGTAAGATAAGGGGTTCAGGCCTTTTGTGGTGCCCGGAATTGCGCCGCAGGTCATTGACTGGCAGATTAGTGCCATCTTTGATGCATGGTTATCTGAAAAACACGCATAAGAACAAACGGACAGGCAGAGAGTACTCCACCTGCAGGATCTATGATCACATCCCCAGCAAGCTCTACTCCTGTTACAAGCAGGTGCTCATGGCTGATCTGGGTTACATTGTCTCTTGCACCAAGCAGCACATTACATGGCCAGTCTGACCTTTTCCGGGGTAAGTTTGCGCTCCAACTGTTTTGCATACTGGCTGAGTATATAGCAGCAGATGAAGTACAGCACTGCTATGGTAGTATAAATTTCAAAGGGGTAGAGCATGAGTCGGTTGTTAATGGAGTAGGCTGCGGTGGTGAGTTCCATTACTCCGATAATATAAGCCAGTGAGGTGTCTTTGAACGCCGCGATAAAGAGGCCAACAATGGCGGGCAGCATCTGTTTGAGTGCCTGGGGCAGAATAATGTGCCGCATGGTCTGGAGATAGCTCAGTCCAGTTGATTTGGCCGCTTCCACTTGACCTGGGGGAATGTTTTCAATTCCGCCACGAACAATTTCTGCAATGTAGGCACCAAAGAAGATGGTCATAGCCACCACTGCCGACCAGAACACGTCCAGCTGAATCTTGAGCATGGGGGGAACAAAAAAATAGACCCAGAAGATAACCATGATCAGCGGGTTGCCACGGATCAGTTCAATATAGAAAAGAGAAGGAATTCGTGCGACCCTGTTTTTAGCAGACCTGCCCAAGCCCACCACCAGGCCAATGAAAAAGCTTACCGTGATACAGATAAGTGCCATGATAAGCGACATGGAGAGCCCGCCAAGACCACTGAACACCTCGGAGCTTCCACCTTTGGGAAAACGCCAGATGAGCAGTGCCTGCAGGTTATCCCAGATGATCTGGTAGTTAAACGACATCAGCCCTCGCACAGCCTGGAACAAAAGAGCCGCCAGCCCGAGAACAAAGAGCATTTTAGCTCCGTTTTGGGTAACAAACCATAGCCTTTTACGCAGGTTTTGCCGCGCCACCTGAGCAGGAGTAAGTGTTTTGGCATCCAGTTGGGGAGACGGAAACAGGGCAAGCGCTGTGGAAAAAGCAGTATGTAGCCAAGTGACTGGCGCAAAGACCACCTCAGCGATAATGCGCATGAAGTCTTTGCTGGCCTCATCAACAATTTTCAGCCGTGCATTTACCAGGTTTAAAAATAAGGAAATCAGCAGGGAGAGGATGAGATAAATCCCTGTAGCTGCAGCAGTTGCTTCAAAACCACTGTAGGTCAATGCTTCCACCTCCTGGGCTGACCAACACACCTCAGCGACCCCAACCGTCATGGCCAGGGAGGAATTTTTCATGTTGTTGAGAAACTCACTGCCAAGCGGAGGCATAATCTCCCTAAAGGCTAACGGCAGGATGATCTTTCGTAACGATTGCCCATAGGTCATTCCTGATGAGTAGGACGCCTCAAGCAACCCTTTGGGCACCGACTGGATACCAGCGCGGATAATCTCTGCCATAAAGGAGCTGGTGTAGATACCAAGCCCCAGGGTGGCGACCCAGAATTCAAAATTCATGGAAAAGAGCGCCATCTTAATTTGCTCAGGAAGACCGGCAGGGAGCGCAAAGTTCCAGAAGAAAAGCTGGACCAACAGCGGTGTATTACGAAAAAATTCCACATAGGCTGTGGCAAAAACATAGACCGGTTTAAACTGGGAAAGTCGTGCCAGACCAAACAGGGTACCAAGTACCAACGCTATAAGGGCAGAATAAAAGGATATGGAAATGGTTAACCCCAGGCCGTGAACCAGGAGCTCGCCCATGTTCCCGTACTCGGTTTCAGTGTAGAGCACCGACCAGTTGAAATCGTAATCAAAGTGAAAAAAGAAACCAAAGTAGCACCCGATAAGGGCCAGCAAGAGTGCCAGCGTTACGTTCTGAACCCAGCCTTTTTCAAAATAATACTGCAGCATGGTACGCCTTGAGAGAGAAGCTCACTGTAAAAGATACAGGTGATATCCTGCCTGCTATCAGAAAATCTGGCAGCAGGCAGGAAACGAGAGAAAAAAATGAGCCGCTTGGCTTATGGCCACATTTCGATTTCTTCAGTCATTGGGAAAGGTGTTTCAGTGTCAGGACCGAACCATTTGTTGTAAATGGTCATGTAGGTACCGTCTTTCCACATGTCCTGAATGGTGAAGTTCACGATGTCACGCCATGCTGAGTCATCCTGGGGCAGACCAACACCATAGGGCTCATCAGAGATGAACTCACCAACCAGTTCATATTTTCCCGGTTCTTTTGCAGCAAGAGCAATCAGCAGGGTGGAGTCGGTGGAAATCGCCTGAACGCGGCCAGAACGAAGTGCTTCAAACATTTCAACTTCGTTTTGGTAACCGGTCACTTTTGGAGAACTGTCGCCCATTTTTTTCAGGTACGCCTTGGCATTCACAATGGAGGTCGTTCCCTGCATGGAACCAACTTTTTTACCAGCCAGTTCTTTAGGATCCTTGATGGTGCCAACTGGGGCAAGGAATTTCTGACCATCAAAAAAGTAGGTGATGGAGAAATCGATTTTTTCGTCACGAACCCGCTTGTGGGTCATGTTGGAGAGCACCATGTCCACCTTGGGGGGATTGGTTTGAACAAAAGAGATGCGAGTTTTGTTGTTCACTACCACAGGCTCAAACTTTGCGCCTAAACGTTTGGCGATTTCCTTGGCAACATCCATGTCAAAACCAACCCATTCGTTGTTGGCATCGATAAAACCAAATGGTTTCCCTTTATTGGTGATACCAGCCTTAACGACTTTGTCTTTCATTACACGGTCATAGGTGGGGCCGGCAAAAGCCATGCAGGTACCTGCAAAGAGTATGGCTGTTGTCAACGCACTGATTTTCAAACCTTTCATGTATGTCTCCTCATAGGTAAGTAAGGATTGATATTGCTCTGGTGCTACCCTGTGCAGCGACCAGATCGGGCTTCAAAGCCATGGATTAATGGCTGAGAATCTTGCTTAAGAAATCCTGGGTTCGCCGGTGTTGCGGGTTCTGAAAAAAATCTTCAGGGGTATTTTGTTCTACCAGCAGGCCGTGATCCATGAAGATAACCCGGTCGGCAACCTCTCTGGCAAAACCCATCTCATGGGTAACACAGACCATGGTCATGCCTTCCCTGGCCAGGGATTTCATAACGTCAAGGACCTCGTTTATCATCTCCGGGTCAAGAGCAGAGGTGGGCTCATCAAAGAGCATGATCTTGGGTTTCATGGCAAGCCCGCGGGCGATAGCTACCCGTTGCTGCTGACCACCAGAGAGCTGCGATGGGTAGAAGTTTGCCTTATCCGGGATATTCACCTTTTCCAGCAGTTCCATGGCCGTGGCTGAGGCATCCCTGGTGCTCATTTTTCGTACCATGGTTGGTGCGAGGATAACGTTATCCAGCACTGTCATGTGGGGGTAAAGGTTGAACTGCTGGAACACGAACCCAACTTCTGCTCGCAGCAGGGTCATGTTGGTGGCCGGATCGTTCACGTTCATCCCATCCACAATAATATTACCTTGCTGGATGGGTTCAAGCCGGTTAATGCATCTGATGAAGGTGGATTTTCCCGACCCGGAAGGCCCGCAGATAACCACAACCTCACCTTTTTCTATGGCAAGATTGATGTCCTGGAGAACGTGAAAGTCTCCAAACCATTTATTGACGTTGTTAAATGTAATCACATCTACCTCGGTGATGTAATAATGTTTCTGGTTTTGACTGAAGCTGTTTGAGTTTGTACACAAACGGTTTCAACATAGTCGCTTACTTGAACAGGTGCAACGAAGATATAAACAATTGCGGTTAACTCTGCTTAAAAAAGATGTTGTGCAGGGCGTGAACCCCTGTATCTAACGTGTCTTCATGGAGTAAAAAGTACATCGCTGCACTGGAGGTTGGCTATGGCGGAAAAATAGCGCGTTGCAACACCTCAATATGGGCCATAACCTGATCTTCATCTTCAAGTGCCTTTGTCATCCGCCAAGTAGAAGGTTGGTAACACCGTAAAGATCTGAGACGACAATGATATTGCCTTTGTCATAGGTTGGGATCAGGCGGGATATCTGACGGATGGTTTTACTCCCCTTTAAACACCTGCCACCTATTTTGATGACGTTCATTTTGTTGTAGCTATTTTCCGCTTCTGAAGTAATGATGGTCTTGCTTGAACTGCAGTTAAGTACATCGTTTTAGCCGTCTCGTTCAAGAGGATGGTAGCTTACAAAATGCACCTTGTTGTGCAGTGGATTTTTTGGCTTCAAGGAAAAGGGAGGATGCCAGATCACATTTTTTAGGCAACATATCTGGTTCGCTCATTAACCCAGAGAGGAGGATTTCATGGCGTACGAACATCTTATTACCGAAGTAAGTGAAAAGTATGTAGGAACCATCACGCTCAACCGTCCTGATCAACTCAACACCTTCAGCTCTCCATTTGCTGTTGAGCTTGCAGATGCCTTACAGGAGATGGACAAGGACGCAAAGGTGCGGGTTATTCTGATTAAAGGTGCTGGCAAGGCCTTTTGTGCAGGAATTGATGTGAATGAGCTGGAAGGGCAGACCCCCAATGAGTACCGGGCCTGGATTGAGAATATGGAAAAACCATTGAGTTGCATATCCAGGATGAAAAAGCCGGTTATTGCCCAGGTGCAGGGTGTTGCTGCGGCAAATGGCATGGGGCTGGCTGTATCTGCTGACCTGACTATTGCTGCAGATAATGTAAAAATGGGATTGACCGCCATTAATGTGGGATTGAACTGTGTTGGTCCAGTGGTCCCTGTGGCAAGATGTGTGGGCAGGAAAAAGGCGCTTGAGCTGCTGCTCTACGGCAAACTTATAAAAGGCCCTGAGCTTAAAGAGCTTGGATTGGTTAATCGACTTGTTCCCAAAGAGGATCTGGAGAGCGAGGCTCTGGCTTGGGCAGAGGATCTTGCAAAACGCAGTCCTATCGCAGTACAGATTGCCAAGCAGGGCTTTTATGCAGCAGAAGATATGACCTATACGCAGCAGTTTGACTTGATGAACGAGGCCTTTGCGCGGCTGTGTACCACAGATGATGCCAAGGAAGGTGTGAAAGCCTTTTTTGAGCGGCGTAATCCGGTGTGGCAGGAAAAATAAACCACCCATAACTACCGGTAGGCCACCAAAGGGGGGATCCACCTTGCTCTTTCATCAATGATGAGTATAGCTTGGCATTTGTAATATCAACCCGATAAGGTGCAGCTTTTGCATACAAAACCGGCTGCGGTGGCTCATTGAACAAGGGAAAATGGGTTCATTACCGGTGGGGCATACCTGATTGTATTTTGCCATTTTTTGTCGGATGGGGTGAAGTCTTGAAGAAATAATCCATTTTGTCAACAACCAAACAAAAAAGAGTAAAAGAGTATTTGAAAAAGAAGTGTTGTGGGTGTAAGAGTCTCTCCCTCAGCGAGAAAGAAAATGAGTAGCTCTTTTCTTCTTTAATGCTTAATCGTATGTTTTTAAATTCTTTTCTAGAGGGATAGCTAAAGGAGGCAGAAATGTCTATCGTTACAATTTCAAGAGGTTCGTACAGTCGGGGCAAGGAAGTTGCCGAAGCCGTTGCCAGTGAGCTTGGCTATGAGTGTATTTCACGGGAAATTTTGGTCGAGGCCTCAGACCAGTTTAATATCCCTGAAATTAAACTTTTAAAAGCAGTGCACGACGCACCAACGGTGCTGGAGCGGTTTAATAACGGTCAACAGAGGTATGTGGCGTACTTTAAATCGGCTTTTCTTTCCCATATGCTCAAAGGCAATATTGTCTACCATGGCCTGGCAGGACATTTTTTTCTCCAAAATATTGCTCACGCACTCAAAGTTCGAATAATTGCAGACCTGAACTCACGGGTTGCCGAAGAAATGCGCAGGGAAGGTGCTTCTCAGGATAGTGCGTTGTTTTCTTTGAAAAAAGATGATGAAGAACGCCGGAAATGGTCTTTACATCTCCATGGAAAAGATCCATGGGACAGCAGATTGTATGATATGGTACTCTGCGTAGGATCATTGACCGTGGATGATGTCGCCGAGTTACTCGTCCAAGTGATACAAAAGGAACAGTTTCGGGAAACAGAGCGGTCCCGTGCTGCTCTGCAAAACCTGGCGTTACAAGCTAATATTGCAGCACAGGTCAGTAAAGCCGATTCAAGCGCCCATGTAACGCTGACTAAGGAGCACACTGTTTTGCTCACTGCTGTGGATGGGGTGTTAAAAAACGATAAGAACGCTCGAAAAGAATTCGTTGCAACAGTTAAAGAAATGTTTGCCATTGAGGATGTTGCTTTTGGTGAGCCAGTACATCCTTATAAAGGGCATGTAAACACTTTTTATAACCTGGACATTGAATAAGAAGAACGCATCATTTTCCATCAAGGAGGGCGGTATGGTTCAGGATACGCTGCAAAAGGACGAGGGAGCACACAACCGGAACAAGGAAAAAAACGATCAAGGCACTGTAGGCGGAAATTGCGGTGGTCGAGGGCTTGGAAGAGGCGGCGGTGTTGGCCGCCGCGATGGTACCGGGCAGGGAAAGGGTCGTGGTGGCGGAGGGCGCTGCCAGCGCTAGCAACAAGAGCGAGGTGTAAAACGGGAGGATGCTTTTTAGGCATCCTCCCGTTTGTTTTTAGAAATGATGCACCCAGCGAAGAGTAAACCGGCTCCCTTCGGGCCTGTTTTTAACCGCAGTTTCCCAGTAGGCATTAAAGAACAGGTGATCATCCTGGGATAATGAAAACAGCACCCCTGGGCCAAGTGCCAGCACCTGTTCTTTACTGTTTTTTATTTCCTGACCATTTCTTTCGCTTTCTGTCAATTGCTTGAGATAATACCCATTAATCCCAACCCGTAATATCTTGGGCAGCACTTCATAACTGGTGCCAAAGTTGACGTGAATAGCCTGTCCAGCCTGGATGTCATCAGCACCCAAGTACGCAGGGCTGGGATCATTATTTTTAGCATTCCACAGGTAGTGGATACGACTGGTTACTGTCCATTTTGGAGTAAGGAACAATGTGCCGTTCCAGTATGGGTTAAAGGAGAAGAAGTTGCTTCCGGGGTTGATGGACCTATCCGAATCATACTTACCGGTTGGGAAAATCATCTGGAACTCAATCCGGTGCATGAACCGAGGGCCATTGTCTCCCATGATTGGATCCCATTGAAGAAAAGGCCCGACAAGTACATCACCAAAACCGGCGTTGTTAGCCTGGGGAAAAAAGGGGCTGTTTACGGCGTAATCAAGCCCTAAGGATACATAAGGCACAATGACATCCACCCCCCATTTTGCACCCAGCAACAACTCCTGATCAGACTGGTAAAACAACTGCGTTAAACTGATCCAACCATCAAGCTCAGGGTCAGGTAATGGTATCTCGTCTCCATTGCCATCCATCAGGGCGTCTGCAGAGTAGTACTGGAAGTACTGGGTAAAATAGAATCCAGGACCTGCCGGAGGAGCACCATCCATAAAGGAAGTAAAGCCAAGATTTACTGCTGGCTGTTCATAACTCATTGCTGCTGGAGCAGTGGCAAGCATGATTGCTGCTCCCAAAACCAGTTTTTTTGTCCACGATTGTTTCATTTTGTCTTCTTTCCTTTTTGTTCAGAGTTGTGCAGGATTCGATTGGTTACCGTATCCTCTTTTTTCAAGAGCTTTGTCCAGCGGGTGATTCTGGATAAACTGATCCGATGTCCCTGTGCTCTCTTGTGCTGTGTTTCTCCTTCCTGTAATTTGCGCATGAGCTGCCAGCGCAATGAAATATCTTTGCCCTCCTCTTAGTATCCGCAAGGACAGTTGTTTTGTCAATATATCTTCGTCGCAGATTGACGATAGAGAGGGGCATAAAATGGATACCGGACTCAATATTGAGGCCGGTATCCATTTTAAAAGGCAAAAACCGAACCTGTTGGTGTTATTTGATTGCTCTGGATGAGCGTATTCAGATCCAGGGGCTGCTGGGAAAGGGAAGGGAGCTTGGCTCCCGGGAGGTCGAGTAACAAAATATGTGTTTCAGGTCCAAAGAGGTACTGTTTTCCATACCACTCATCTCCCACAGCGATTTTCAGTTGGTGATCACCTGGAGGCAGGGCGATATTCCACTGATCACCACCACGAACAAACCCGTACACCACATCCTGTTTAGTTGTTGCTTGAATAAGTTTGAGGTAAAAATGGTGTCCACGGGCTTTACCTGCGTCAAGGGTGAGTATTGTACTGCCCAGCGGCTTACTCTCCTGCCAGAGCACCCCCGTTGTCGGAAGCTGCTGTTGTGATGGGGCAAAGGTCATAAAGCGATACTGATCAATTAACTTGACCAACTCTAAGGCCGGCATCATTGCTATTGCCATGTGTACATGTTCTGCCTCTTCCTGATCAGTCAGCCAGGTGTGGAACTGCCCGTCCTGCGCGATCTTAAGCCACTCTGGTTGGTGGGTAATGACCGTAGCATGAAGTTGCACATTGTTTTGTGCTGCTGCAACCGAACCGCATGGCTTAAATACTCTAAAATCAGCACAATATGCTTGTATCCCTGCTCTGGTTTTGGGGCCCATAAATCCATCTACCCCGCCGATTTCATAACCAAGAGCAGTCAACCCTTGTTGGAGCTTTTGTATCTCGCTGTGTGATAAATTATCTAGCTCATGGGGCAGAAAAAGAGCTGTTTCGACATGAGCCGTTGACCGCTCTTTGTTTTCCTTTTCAAACTGGTTTTCCACCCTACTGAACGTGAAAAAGAAAAAACCTCCAATCACAACCACCAGGAGCGCTAGGAAAACCAGGAGAGGGAGGGAAAAACGCTGAAAAGTGGTGGTAGCACTCGGTTGGTGATCGAAAGCAGGGTGAACTGCTTCATCAGTTTGCCCTCCATTATCCAGCAACCAGGCGTAGGCACTGTTGAGTTCTTTCATCTTTTCTCCGGCCTTTTTTGCTGTGACTGGATTTTGGGCATGGTGGTCAGGGTGGTAACGGGCAGCCAGCTTTCGATAGCTCTGCTTTATTTCATGTATTGAAGCAGAAGTATCAAGATGCAGGATTTTTAAGGCAGAGCGACGGTCCATAAGCTATATGTGGTAAACAAAAAGTTGGGCTGTCCGTTGTGGTGCAAATTGCTCACTGGAACGTTTTTACCAGGACAGGACCAATAAACAAGCAAAAAGGAGAAGCGCTCTCACAAATACGCATCAGACAAGGAAAAGAGAGCATCAAAAGGGGCAGAGTTGAGCTGCGAACCTGACCTATTTATTTTTATTGCCCAAGAAAATTTAACAAAGCTAATTTTTTATAATACAATTTGTATTCTTCGTCTCAGGGATTCCTGCAGATTCGCTTTTTACTTATTAATTGGAGGAATAGTGTGAATGTAGTAAAAACAGGTTTTTCAGCCCTTTGTGTCTTTTTTCTTTGTGCTGGAGCAGTATCAGCCCAAACAATAACTGTAGATTTGGATGATCCCGATTATTATCGGCCATTTTATGAACCCGAATTGGTGTCTGAGAATGGAGCCTATCAGGCAGATTTTACCGACACCTTTGTTTTCACTTTGGCGGAATCAGGATCGCTTTCTTTTACTCTTTCAGAAACAGATAACCGTGGTATGTTTTCTCCTGAATGGGTGGACATAACAAGTGTTGGCTTTGAAAATGGCCCAGCACCTAAAAATGTCACCCCATGGGAAAAAGCAGACCCATATTATTCGGGTAGTAATTTGGTAAGCACCTATACTTGGGATTTTCTTGATGCAGGGACATATAATCTGCTCGTAGCAGGTTCAGCGTACGCAAGTGGCTATCCGAGTACCGACTATTGGATGGAAGGCGTTAGCTTTGCCGCAGGTACAAATCCTAATCCTGTGCCAGTACCGTCAGCTATATTGTTGCTTGGTTCGGGTCTGTTAGGACTTGTCGGACGTGCCCGTTTGCAAAGAAGAAAATAACGTTTAGATAAGTAATAGAGAGTAACCAATCACGGGGTTTGCACTGCTGCGCCAGTGATCGTGGCCAGATGAAGTGCCCGTGATCAGTTACCATAGATATAAAAAAAGCTTCATCTCCTTTGGGGATGAAGCTTTTTTTATTTTTTCCCCTTCCTGGTCTAAAAAGGGGGCTGCACTTCAGCGTTATTCAACCACTTCAAAGCCGATTGCGGTAATGGCCTGTGCCACGGTTTCAGAGGGTACAGCACCGTCATAGATGGCCTGGTTCTTTTCCAAATCAACCACGATGTTTGCAATACCAGGAATTGCTTCCAGGGCCTGCTGCACAGATGCCACACAATGTTGGCAGCTCATGCCGTTTATTTTGACTGTATTCATGAATGTTCTCCGTGTGTAAAAAATGTGTAACCCGTACGAGTGTTTATCTGGTATAGAGTAAGCCTGCAGAAAAAAATGTGCAAGATGGTTCCATAAAAAAAAGAAATACTGAGCAACCGCTGAAAAAAATGCAACAGAGACAACTCACCGTTAATGGCATGCACTGCGCTGCCTGTTCAAGCCGAATTGAACGGGTGATAGGCAGTATGGAAGGAGTGGAAACCGCAGCCGTGAATCTGGCTGCCGAGACCATGGAGTTGGTGTGGGACGAAAATGTGCATAGTCTGGAAGAGATTACTGAGCGGGTCAAAGGACTGGGATTTGAGTTGGTTGGTTCTGAAGAAGACGAACTGGCCCAGCTTACACTTGCTATCAGCGGGATGTCGTGCGCTGCCTGCTCATCCCGAATTGAGCGGGTGCTCTCCAGGCTGGAAGGGGTAGAAGCCGTAAGCATCAACCTGGCCGATGAATCTGGACAGGTGCGTTTTAAAAAGGGCGTAGTGAACCAACGTAAGATTCGTGAGGCAATCAGCGGGCTTGGTTTTGTAGCACGCCCGGTGAGTGCACAGCACAACCTGTTTGCCCAGAAACGAGCAGAAACAGCACAACGGCTTAAGGCGATGAAGCGAAATGTGTTGTTTGCCCTTGTCCTTGCTTTGCCACTTTTTGTTATTTCCATGGGGGAGATGCTGGGCATCCCCCTGCCGGGAATCATCTCTTGCCATCAGTATCCAGCCAACTTTGCGCTTATTCAGTTTTTGCTGGTGATTGGGATTATGTATCTGGGGCGTAACTTTTACCTGGTTGGTTTTCCTGCGCTGTTTCGTGGCACTCCCAACATGGATTCGCTCATCGCAGTGGGAACGGGTGCGGCCTTTGTGTACTCAACCTGGAGCATGGTCGAAATTTTTCTGGGTATTGATGTACATGCACGGGTAATGGATCTCTATTTTGAGTCTGCCGGGGTACTGATTGCTTTGGTATCGGTGGGAAAATATATGGAAAGCCGCTCCAAGTCCCACACCTCGGATGCCATTGCCAAGTTGATGCAGCTTACCCCGGATACAGCCACCTTGCTAGCAGGTGAGCAGGATGACCTTAAGCAACAGGAGATTCCAGTAGAAGAGATAGAGAAGGACGACCTGTTACTCATCCGTCCTGGGGATCGTATCCCTGTTGATGGCCAGGTTACCTTTGGGACAAGCGTTGTTGATGAATCCATGCTCACTGGAGAATCTCTTCCAGTTTCCAAGCAGGAGGGGGATACTGTTATTGGGGGAACCCTCAATAAAAACGGTATGCTCCATGTTGCTGCCCAGCAAGTGGGTAATGAGACCATGCTGGCAAGGATTGTGAAGATGGTCCAGGCCGCACAGGGCTCAAAGGCTCCCATTGCCAACAGTGCTGACCGGATAAGTCTCTATTTTGTTCCAGTGGTGATGTGTCTAGCGCTGATCACCGGGCTGGCCTGGTACTTTATCGGTGGCGTGGAGTTCTCTGCCGCACTGCGGTTTTTTATCGCTGTGATGGTGATCGCCTGTCCCTGTGCCATGGGGCTTGCTACGCCAACGTCCATTATGGTGGGAACCGGTCGGGGGGCCCAGCTGGGCGTTTTGGTAAAAAGTGGTGAGGTGTTGGAGCGGGCTGAAAAGACCGATGTGGTGGTGTTTGATAAAACCGGAACCCTGACTCATGGTAAGCCGGTTTTGACCGATTGCATCCTGGTTGCCGAGGGATTTGATGAGCAGCACGTACTCATGATCGCAGCCTCAAGTGAACAAAATTCCGAACATCCCCTGGCTGAAGCCCTGGTGGAATATGCCCACCAGAACCAGTTACAGTTACAGCAACCACAATCCTTTACAGCCATTGGGGGAAAGGGAATTGCAACCCAGGTGAATGGGGTGGCTGTCCTGCTGGGCAATCGTCAGCTCCTTGAAGAGCATGGAGTTGAGACCGTTGCAGTGGCCGGGAAGGTGGATACCCTTTCCTCTGAAGGGAAAACAGTGCTGTATCTGGCCCTGGATAAAAAGCTGGTCGCACTTTTTGGGGTTGCCGATACCTTAAAGGATGAAACCGTGGCAGCAGTAGCCAGGATGAAAAAAATGGGCTTGCGCTGCATTATGCTTACCGGTGATCAGGAAATAACCGCGCAAGCCATTGCTCGTCAGGCTGGGATTGATGAGGTTATTGCCGAGGTACTGCCCACCAGAAAAGCTGAGGTTATCGAGCATCTGCAGCACCAGGATCATGTGGTTGCCATGGTGGGAGATGGCGTCAATGATGCTCCAGCATTGGCCCGGGCAGATGTAGGAATAGCCATGGGCACTGGTATCGATATCGCCATTGAGTCTGGCGATATGGTTATCATGCGTGGCAACCTGGATGGGATTATCACTGCCTTGGCTCTGTCCAGGGCCACCATGTCCAATATCCGCCAGAACCTTTTCTGGGCCTTTGGCTATAACACCATCGGTATTCCGGTGGCTGCCGGGGTGTTGACCTTCTTTGGAGGCCCAGCGCTCAACCCGATGATCGCTGGAGCAGCAATGGCGCTCAGCTCTGTTTCTGTAGTTACCAATGCCCTGCGGTTACGTTTTTTCACTGGATAATTGAGCACGCTGGCTTCACCCGCGATCCATCAAGGTTCTGTCGTAGAGCTTGCCCACCCCATACTCGCGCCGCCTTCTGAATTTCTCCATGGAAGGACCAATCAGCTGCATTTCAGGATAGAGCTGCTGCATCTCAACGGCAATATCCATCTCCTTGGTACAGCCGGTTGAGTAGGTCGCGTCCTTTCCACTCCACTCGGGCGGTACTTTCTTGTGCATGAGCGCAAAACTCTGTTCAACATCAGCAACGGTTTGAAAGCGCCAGATATCTATGGTCCCGGAGCGTTGAAAAATTTCCCACATATACATGATATCATCTGCATCCATCCCTTCTTCAAAATGCTCACCTGGGTTGATAATCACAACATCATGCAAGGTGGAGCGCAGGTGATCGACAAAAACATTGAGCACGTCCTTGGCGGTCTGCAACTGTCCAGGAATGGAGCCCACAATCGCAGAGTAAAACATGATTTTTTTGCCCTGCTCCTTTTCCTGTTTGACCGTGTTGATCAGGTTGTCTGCTTTTTTGCGCAGGGTTGATTGCGGGAAACGAATGGTCGCAGGATGATGCAGCTTGAGCTGAATGTCTACCTGGCCGTCATCACCAGGGATGATGGAGATAATGTCCCGGGTAAATTGAAAGCTGTTATTAATGATTTCCCTGCAGCCCGGACTTCTGCTGACAACAAGGTCAGCTTCTTTAAAGGAACGGGCAAAGGTGACCGACATCAGGAGCGGGTTAAACGGTTCCCTGGTACCATCAGAGATAACCAGCAGGCGGTTGTCGCTGTCCAGATGGTGTAAGAGGCTATTTTTTGAGATAGTCGCGTCACCAATAAAGATGGCGTCTTCAAGTAATCCTTCCAGGGTTGGATCTTCAAGCAGATCTATGTACGAAACCCGGTGGTAATAAAAGTCCTGTTTTACAGCTAAGATAACCCGAATCCCCAGTTTCATGAGGTTGCGTATCATCATCAGGTCAAAGACGATTTCCCCGGAACGACCTGCAAGCCATAAAATACATGGTTTACGGCGTCCCAGGACGACATCATGCAGCCATTCCTTTAACCAGGCCCACTGGGTAAAGTGCAATGGGGTTTGCACGACTTCTTTGAGCTTTTTTTCGCTGGGCAGTTCATCTTCTTTCCAGATGGAACGCAGTGATGACATGAGCAACAAACGCCGTAAACGCAGCAGGTGGAGCTGCATGTCAATATCAAATAATGTGGTTTCTTCTTGTATTTCAAGCCCTTCAAGGGACTCGTAGGTCTGTTTAAATACGTCAGAGGTGAGAAACCGGGCAACTCTTTTGTTTTCTGTTTCTTTGGTTTCAGCTAAGGGCCGGTCAATTTCGCTGATGGTGGTAAATATGCCAAGCAATCGTTTCTCCAGCCTTCCCGGCAGATGTACCTTGTTGGTAATCTCATGATTGTACTTGATGGAGAGCAGGCTGAGCAGGTACTGTTGTTTATAGGGTTCCTCAACAACTTCTTTGACCAGGCGTTCCAACCGTCCCCATATATGCGTGTATTCTGAGGTGAGCCGTGTCTCGGCACGTTTTTCAATGATGGCGCTGAACAGGGCATCTGAACAGGGGTAATACAGCTGCTCATGGTCCAGGTGGACCATGAAGTTGAGTTGTTCCGGTGATGCCACCATGTCAGGAAAGGTTTCATAGGCAAGATGGTTTTCAGTGAAAAAATTGGTAACCCATGCATCCTTCTCTGGATCCTCGCCTTTTTGGTATGTGATGATATCACCCATTATGATCCTCAATGAGTTAGAGTTAAAAAAGACAACTCCGGCAGGTCGTTAATTCATTCAATCTGGTTTAGTATACCATATTTTTGTTCTGAGAAAATCATACTCACCCTTGCGATTACCTTTCCAGGTCGCCTATAAGCTCCAGCTTGTTTGGAGCAACTCTTCCAACCGTTGCAGGTACCAGATTTCTGCGGCGTTTTGGCGGTACCCTTTCCTGATGAGTTTTCTCAGTTGGCTGCGCAGTTTGGCACCACACGCTTTTTTTGTCACATATGGCTGGGTAAAAACTGGTTCCTGGTTACCATTACTCACCATGTGGAGACTTTCCAATAAAATGATGGTGATTCGGCCATCAACTTTTAGCTGATGATCTTCCTGATATTTTCTGATCGCCCGGCGTGTTTTTTTGCCCATTACCCCGTCAATGGGAGCACATAAATAGCCCAGCTTGGCCAGGTGTCTCTGGGTTTTACAAACGGTGGCAGAATCTGTGTATTCTCTGTAACCCGCAGTACGGCTTTGGTAATGACGATGGTCAGCGATAAGCTCCCTGGCCCATTTTTTTTCTGCCAGTGTCAGGTGGGAACCTACCCGTTGTTGCAACTTGCGTGCTGGAGTAAGGCCCTGATCTGCAGCAAGCGTGAGCCATTTAAAGGCTAATACATAATCTCTGTCAACCCCTTCTCCGCTGGCATACATCCTGCCCAGCATGTATTGCGCATGGGGATCGTTGCTGGTTGAAAGTTTGTTCAATTGCCTGAACGCGCTGTGATAGTCACCTCGCTCATAGGCATTGATGGCTGAGGTGTAACTTGCAGCCTGGATTGTGGTTGCCAGTCCAAGGATAAGGGGGATGATGCAAATGATCAGTGTTCGGTGCAGTGATACCATGTGGTCCTCCTTTCTGATTGTAAGGTATGAACAGGAAACAGCGTTTATTGCATGGGCCTGATGATAATCTCTACCCGCCTGTTCATGGCGTGGCTGGAAGAGATGGGACGGCTTTCCCCGTATCCTATGGCAGTAATGCGCTGTGGTGCCACGCCACGCTGGATCAGGGCTTGCTTCACCGCTTCTGCCCGCTTTCTGGATAAGTGATAATTGTACTGCGCTGGTCCAGTGGTATCGGTGTGCCCGCCAACCTCAATGTAGGTTTGGTTATATTTTTTAAGGATAGCCGCTATTCTGTTGAGTTGCGCTCTGCTTCCAGGAAGAAGCTGTGCAGAGTCATGGTAGAAAAAGGTTTCCCCTTTAAAAGTGGCGGTCAATACATCCTGGCTCCTGCTGATACTGGCTGCCTCAGATGCTGCCATCACATGACGCAGCTCCCGTTCCTGGTTATCCATGTACAGCCCGGCCTGATTCCCTGCCAGGCCACCCACCAGAGCCCCGATTCCAGCTCCCACCAGAGTGGATTCGGTATTATGACCAATGGCCTGGCCTAAGATGGCGCCGACCCCGGCCCCAACTCCAGAACCTATGGCCGTTCCCTGTTGCTGGTTAGTGTTCATGGGGGCACATGCTGAAAGAAGTGCTACCAGTGCAGAACCTGCTATAAGGTGGGCTATTGTGTGTTTCATGACTGCATCCTTTTTGAGTTTTTCATGATTTGAACGTTGGTTTAATAAAAACTTTTCTGCTGTTGTTTGCAGTATATGCAGCTCCAGTCAGGGGTGCATTCGATATAGGGTGCAATCGAGTAAATACAGGGCGATATCGACCTGATGTCGATGTGTATTGTTAATGGAGATACAGTGTTTTATGCGTTGTGAGTGGTTTTTCGTTCTCCAGGGCTCTGGAAAAGAAAAGAGGAGGGTGATTACCCCGTTTGACGGGGTAATCAGTAGTGCAAGGTCTTGCTCTATGAAGAAGGAATACAACAGAGCAGGGGGCTGTTACTCTGCTGCTGGCAGGCAGTTATGGGGTTGCCAGCCGTTGTAAAATAATCGGGATGGCAGGGGGAATTCTGGTACTCCGCCTGGTGATATTGCGGATAATGGAAAGGTGGGTTCCTGGAACTGTTACGTGGCTGATACCCGGAAGCCTGGAAGAGGCTGCCGTCACCGCGCCGTCACCGATTTTTGCTGCAATGTTTTTTCCATAGTGTTGCAAGGCTGTGTTCCCCATTGCTGTATTATCCGTGCTCCATGGAACTGCTCTTCCGGCAATGGTCAGCATGTCAATATCACGAGGAAGGGGCCTTTTGTTTAGTGCTTCAAGAAAGTCACTTTCAGGCAGCAGGTCTGCTTTTGCTTCTCCAGCACCGTCAAAGATGCCGTTGAGCACTCCACATTGCCCGGCAATACAACGGGAAAACTGGTCCCGTAGTTCCAGGAAGACGCGGAATCGAACCATCTGCGACCCGTGATTTGGAGTACCCACCATGATGAACGTGGTCACTTTTGGGACGCGATGCACATGAGAGAGCTCGCTGTATCCCAGGTCTGGATTGGTCAGCAGTTCACGGGTGACCAATCCGCCCATACTGTGTGCAATAATGGATATCTCCGCAATTTCTTCCCTTGCTAGTTGCTGGAGTTCTTTAAGAAAAAGTTGGCTTGATTGCGTAACTGGCTGATCATTTGGATACTCCATTATCCACACGTCATATCCTGCCTGGTACAGTGCAGGTGCCAGGTTCATCCACACCTTGCCTGGTTCATCAAGGCCGTGGACCAGAATGACCGGTGGTGCTTTGCGCCGTTTTTTGGTTCTTTGTAGATGCTGTTCATAAAATTTCGATAATCCCATGGTCTGGTGGTATTGCAGAGCCTGCTCCGGGAAAGCTGATTGGATACGGGCTCGCAGGCTCTGTCTCATTGCTGTATCCAGACCAGCGCCAAAAATTTCCACAGCCAGGAAAACTGTACACAGCAGCAGGATAGCTATGCCCAACCTTTTTCTTTTCGTTTGCATGTGCGATGTGTTGAAATGCCCCATTATGGTCTTGCCTTTGTAACCAATCACGGGGGCTGTGATCAGTTAAAAAGTTGCTTTATCAGACGATCTGGTCAATTATCAGGAAAGCCTGGCATGTAAAGGGTAGTCCGTATTATATTGTTCCTACACACTGATCTCAAGATAATTGCCAACATAATGGGCTGCAGGTTTGCTGGTAAAGGTGTCTGTTCGACAAGGAGTTGTTTTTTGATGCTGAATGGTTATTCTAGTAGGTGATAAAAAGAGTTGGATGGTCCAATGATGGACTCGTTTTTTGAGGGAAATAGGTAAAAGATGACAATAAAACAGGAGTTTGGAAACATGCAAACAACAAATATGATGACCTTGGAACAGGCAAGACAAGAGGCCTCGACCGTTTTTCTTGCTAAAGTTTTTAACTGGATGGGCATTGGATTAGCTATTACTGGTGTTCTGGCCTATTTTACAGCCCAAACCGGGCTAGCTTTTGCTATTGCCAGCAGCCCGCTTTTTTTTGTGCTTATTTTGGCGGAACTGGGGCTGGTTTTTTATTTGTCCGCCCGAATTGAGAAAATACAACCTGGTACTGCAACTGGTTTATTTCTGGGGTACTCGGCACTGAACGGGTTAACCCTTTCTACTGTCTTTCTGGCCTATACGCAGGCATCCATCGGTGGCACCTTTCTTATCACTGCAGGGATGTTTGGGGCAATGGCAGTCTATGGGCTGGTCACCAAGCGAGACCTCTCGAAAATGGGCTCCTTCTTATTTATGGGGCTGGTCGGGATCATCCTGGCTTCTGTGGTCAATATTTTCCTCCAAAGTTCCAGCCTGTACTGGACCATTTCCCTTATCGGGGTGCTGGTATTTGTCGGCCTGACTGCCTATGACGTACAAAAAATAAAAACCATGGGGGAGCAGGGGATTATGGAGCAGGGTGAAGCTGCCATTCGCAAAGGCGCAATCATAGGAGCCTTGGCCCTCTATCTGGATTTCATTAACCTCTTTCTCATGCTGCTGCGTTTTTTTGGAGGAGCACGGGATTAAGCTGACAGAGTTAAAACACCAACTGTACACCAAGGCGGCAATGTTCATTTGCCGCCTTTTTTTTTCTTCTTATTTTGGTTTTGGAGTAAACGTGCTATAAAAGTTTGCTCTCCGTCCTTTCCCGCCTCAATTATGCTGCCAAAGAGGAGATGCTGCCGTTTTTTGACGGCAGAAGTGCAGTATAACACGAGCGGGTTATCCCTTCCGGACATACGCCCCTCATCACGATTACAGCGTAATGCAAGGATTGTCTGGTGCCTGTCAAAAATGTGACAGCGATAACGAATTCTTGATATTGCTTTTTGGGGTGCAAGGAGTACATTGACGGAGTAACTCTTCGATAACAGTACAGACAGAGTGGGCGGGTATCCAGGTTGGACAGAGCGTTTACTGTGTCACAGCAAAAAAGATAGTAATGGCAGATATATCTGAGAAAAAAAGTATTCCAGTCGATCAGGCAGTTGGGATGGTGCTTCCCCACGATATCACCGAAATTGTCCGTGATGAATTTAAAGGTCGGGCATTTAAAAAAGGGCATATCATCCGGCCTGAAGATATTGAACATTTACGCCGGCTAGGTAAAGACCACGTCTATGTTTTACAACTCACTGATCAGGAAATTCACGAGAATGAAGCCGGGATGTTGCTGGCCAAAGCCCTGGCCGGTCCCGGAATAAAATTTGCAAATGAGGTGATTGAAGGGAAGATGGCGCTCAAAGCTGCCCATCGTGGTTTGCTTAAGGTTAATCGGGACGCTCTGCTCCAGTTTAACATGCTGGGCGAGGTGATGTGTTCCACCCTTCAGGATAACACTCCTGTACAAAAGGGCGAGCAGGTTGCAGCCACAAGGTTGATACCCCTTGTTGCCCGCAGGCGACTGGTCAACCGGGCTGTATCCATCGCGTCATTGGAAGAAGGGATTGTTAAGGTTGTGCCGCTTCCTTCGGTGAAATTTGGCCTGGTAATTACCGGCAGTGAGGTCTATTATAAACGGATTGAAGACAAGTTTGAGCAGGTTCTGCGAGATAAGCTCAAGCTTTTAGGTTCAGAGGTCGTCTCGGTTGGTTTTGCACCGGATAATGTGCAGCACATTGCCGCAGAAATCCATAAGAGCCTAGCACAGGGAGCAGAATTTATCGTGACTTCCGGTGGTATGTCGGTAGATCCCGATGATGTCACCCGATTGGGGATTAAAGAAGCCGGCGCATCAGACATGGTGTACGGCACACCCGTCTTACCTGGAGCCATGTTCATGGTTGCCCGCATTGGTGAGGTGCCCATTGTCGGGGTTCCAGCCTGTGGCATGTTTCACAATATCACTGTACTTGATCTGGTGTTGCCGCGACTGCTTACCGGTGAATCCATTGGACGCAGGGAGCTGGCTGAACTCGGCCATGGCGGGCTGTGTCGTAACTGTAAACATTGCCAATACCCTGTGTGTAGTTTTGGAAAATAGCCGGTAAGGTATTCAGCGTAACTGCTGCTATGGTTCTCTGGTATACTAAGGATGATGACCATGGAAAGGAAGAAAAGACAATATATCCTGATCAGCTTGGCGGTATGCGCTCTTTGCTGGACGCATTGTGCCATTGCTGCTTACTCGCTGAACACACGCTTTGGCGAAAATGGTCAGGTGAGTGAGTCCCTGGGTGGGATAAGCAACCGTGGTCACGGGATTGTTGTCCAGCCTGATGGAGCCATCATTGTGGCTGGCTCAAAATCCAGCGCTGCTGATCATGATTTTTCCTTGTTTCGCCTTTTGCCAGACGGCAGCTATGACACAAGCTTCAATGGTGACGGTCGTGTGGTCACCGCTATTGGCAATGCTGATGATGAAATTTTAGCTGTAGAGCTGCTCAGTGATGGCCGGATTATAGCAGCAGGATACAGTGAGAGTGACACTGACCGGGATTTTGCTTTGGCCTGCTACAACAGCGATGGCAGCCTGGATCGTACCTTTGGTGATGAAGGCGTTGTCGTCATGGAGGTCGGTCAGCAGCATGATGAGATTACTGCACTTGCCATCACTGAAAAGGATGACATTGTTATCGCAGGTGTTGCAGAAGGCACCAACGGCAGAATTATTGTTGTGGGCCGTTTTGATAGCAGTGGTACCCCAGATCAAACCTTTGGTGAACTGGGGATATGTTTAGTTGGTGTTGGTGAGGATGCTGTCGCACAAGGCGTTGTTGTGCAGGGGAATGGCTCCATTGTCATCTCGGGCTCCTACTTCGAAGAGAAGCAACTCTCCCTTTTTCTGGTTGGACTGCATGAGGATGGCTCCATTGACGCCGATTTTGGGATTGAGGGCATTGCCATGGCTCCGCCAGATATTGATTTTTCTGAGGGATTTGGAGTTGCGTTAAGTGATGCCGAGGAGCTGTATCTTGCTGGATCAGCGATACATGAAGAACAGTCTGATGCAGTGCTCTTTCGCTTTACTGCTGATGGGCACCCTGATATGCAGTTTGAAGGTAAAGGGTATACAAATATCTATGCCGGCCCTGAAGATGACGTCATTTATGCTGTGCAGGTTATCAACACTGAGCAGGTCGTGGTGACAGGATACGCCACAAAATCGGGAATGCGCCGCTTTTTGATGGCCACCTACTCGCTTACAGGCAGTGACGCAAAAACGTTTGAGCAAGCCAGGGCTGTATTTCCTGAAAGTATTACACTTTCAGCCCTTAAAGTTGAATCCGGCTCCATTGATGGCAATGCTGAGGAAAACCCACAGGAAATTGAGATTCAAGATTCGTTTGAAGAGTTCCTCAACTCTGGAGTATCAGCAGGGGTTTTGAAAAGATTGTATGCCGCTGTGACGGGCTTTTTTGTGGAAGAAGCCGTGGCCGATGAGCTTGATGAGGTTGCACGTACCCAGGGAAGGGTGAACGTAACCTTGTTGGATACAGAGCGTGTTGATGCTGCAGGTTTAGCGGTCGCTGCTACTCCTGGTGGCGATATCGTCGTGGTAGGCACTGACATACAGGACGGAGCTGATTCCATAGTCGTTGCCAACTTTTTTGCCGGTGAACAGCCTGGTGCTGCAAGTCCATATGTTCGCACGATCCCTGTTACCGCTGTCACCAGAACCGGTGCACTGACAGGGGGGAGAATAACTGGGAAGCAAGAGAGCGACATCCTCAAAAAAGGCGTGGTGTACGCCACTGATCCTTTCCCACAGTATCCAGGAAATGAGAGCACAACCGATAATGGGAGTGGTGTAGGCACGGGTCAGTTTATAGCTCAACTGGAACACCTCAAACCTGGCACTACTTTTTATGCGCGTGCTTATATAGCGCTTGCAAATGGGGAGGTAGAATATGGCGATCAGATACGCTTTTACACCCCAGACTCCTGCTTCATAGCTACTGCCTCCTATGGCTCGTTGTTCCACCCTGCAGTTGCCCTGCTCAGAGAGTTTAGAGATACCTGCCTGCAATCCTCAGCGCTTGGACGTCAGCTGGTGAATATCTACTACACTGTTTCCCCACCCATTGCTGATGTAATTGCTTCAAGTGAACCCCTGCGCTTGATTGTCAGGATAATGTTGCTCCCTTTTCTAGGTTTTTCTTGGCTGGCGTTACAGTTAGGCATGTGGCAGGCAGCTTTGGCAAGCCTGTGCTTGACCGTGAGCGGAGGCATTGTTTTGTGGAGTCTGTATAGAAAATGTACCTATCGTATATCTTAAGGAGTGAACTGCATGTCACACATGAAGCGCCAAAACCTGCTCTCCAATCAGGTGGGCTTTACCCTTATCGAATTGATGGTGGTCATTGTAATCCTTGGTATTCTGGCTGGACTTATCGTGCCCCGGATCATGGATCGCCCGGAAGAAGCCCGGCGCACCAAGGCTGCCATCCAGATTCAATCTCTGGAACAGGCGCTCAAACTGTACAAGCTGGATAACGGGCAATATCCCACCACCGAGCAAGGTCTGCAAGCTTTGGTTGAGCCGCCATCAGTGGGGAGACTTGCCAAAAAATGGCGCGATGGGGGCTATCTTGAAAAAGGAAGCCTTCCTAAAGATCCGTGGCAAAACGAGTTTATTTTTATCAGTCCTGGGCTCCATGGCGATTTTGACCTGATGAGCTATGGCCCGGACGGTGAGCCTGGCGGGGAAGGGGATGATGCCGATGTCAATAACTGGGAGATAGAGTAAGGTGTAATCGCCTTGCTCTGCCACAGCCTTGTCAGCCCGAAATAACAGAGGCTTTACCCTCATAGAACTCACCCTGGTCATGGTGCTCATTGCGATCACTATGACCTTTGCCGTACCAGGGCTTTCCTCCTTTGTTTTCAATGATCCATTAAAGAAAACAACCCGCAAGCTTACCCTGCTCATCACCCGCGCCTCACAACAGGCGTTGAACACCTCCCTGCCTTATACCCTCAAGTACGACATTGGATCGCGCAGCTTTACGGCTCAGGCTGTGGTTGGTAGTGACGGGGAAGAAGATGTGGGAAGCTGGCAAAAACTCAGCCTGCCCGATTCCGTGGAACTCAGAGATATTGCGTTCAGTACCAAGGGCGTTCTTGCCAGCAGCAGGGCCACAATCTATTGTAATGAAAAAGGGTATCTTGAGCCCTGTTTAATCCATTTGCAGAACCAAGGCGGTGATGTCATGACCTTGAAACTCTCACCTTTTGCAGGCAAAGTGACCGTCTATAAGCAGGACCTCGCTCTGACTGCGGATACCTTTCGCTAGTACCATGAGCGCTCCTGCAGCAACCACCAATCAAGGGTTTACCCTGCTGGAAGTGATGATTGCGGTGGCTGTTATTGCCATAGCCTTGACCACCTTGCTCAGTTCACAATCCCAAAGCCTTTCCGTGGTGACTGAAGCCCGTTTTGATGCCGAAGCCGCCATGCTTGCCCGGAAAAAGTTGACCGAGCTGCGTCTTGAAGGTTTTGACGAACTTGGCGATGACAATGGTCTCTTTGAAGAGCGCTTTGCCGGGTATGGGTGGAAAACAGAGGTTACAGAGCTGACTGAGGATGCTATCAACATCCCGGAAGTGGATGGGTTGCTTAAGCAGGTGGTGCTCACCATCTATCTGGTAAACGATGAAAACCGGACCTTTATCGTTTCCACCACAATGATGGGGAAAATTGAAGCTGAGGAGCAGGATGGGTAAGGGCGGGTTTACACTCCTTGAAGTCATGCTGGCCGTTGCCATCCTTGCCATGATAAGCTCCATGGTGGGCTTTGGGCTCTCCAGTTCGGTTGCTGTGATGGAGGCAACAGGAGATCAGAAAGAAATATATCGTCAGGCCAGAGTGACTTTTGAGCGGATAACTGAGGATTTGAGTAGTGCGCTCAGTGATGAACAGGCTGTTTTTGAAGGAACACCTAAAGAGATAGATGGGGTGCGGGCAGATGCGTTACGCTTGCATTCTCTGGCCCATTTGTCCTTGAGTGGCGGAGACGATTTGCCCGGTGCAACCGCCATCACCTACATTGTTGAAGAAGACGAGGAAGCCCCTGGCTCATTAAAGCTGCTGCGCTCAGATGGTCTGCTTATTTATGGTAAAGATGAAAAGGCACCTGTATATGCCCTGGCTGAAGACCTCCGCTCGTTTGCATTGCGTTATCAAAACGCTGAAGGTCAAAAAAGTGACACTTGGGAGCAGGAAGGAGGAGATGAGGAGCAAGCCCGGCCCATCGCCCTTCCTGCAGCAGTGTTTATTACCATGGAATTTTGGCTGGACAAAGAGCAGGAAACCTCTCTGGCCTTTGAAACCGCAGTCTGGATGCCCACCGGTGTAATCCGCCAAAGTGGAGCAGCTGATGGGTAAAATCTTGTTCCATAATCAATGCGGGGTGGCGCTGTTGATGGCCCTGCTGGTTGTGAGTTTCCTGGTAACCATGACCATGCAGCTTACCGTGGATGTGGACGCCCAGATCGAAGATGCCAGCGGGGCAAAGCAGCTTGTTCAGTTGGAAAGCATAATGCACACCGGCCTGAGCGTGGCCCAGGCGGCATTATATAGTGACCAGAAAAGAAACACTTACGACTCCTTTCATGACAGCTGGGCTTCACTGGATCAGGATTTGTTACACGAACTTGCAGGAGACGGGGAGCTTGCCATAGAGGTGAAGGATGTATCCGGCATGCTCCAGGTTCATGCCTTGGTGGCAAAGAAAACCAGTACACCCAATGGCTCCGAGAAGCAAAATCAGCCAGATCCCCAAGAGCAGCAGGAAAAGCTGGAACGCACCACTCAGCTGTGGAAAAGGTTTTTGCTCTCAGGTAAATTTGCCATAGAAGATGAGCAGCAGGTAAATGAACTGCTTGATGCCATCCGTGATTGGATTGATGAAGATGATGATCCGCGAGATAATGGCGCGGAAAATGCATATTATCAGTCAGTTGATCCACAGTACAGGTGTGCGAACAGCAGGCTTAAGACAAAAGAAGAGTTGTTGTATGTTAAAGGCATGTCCCGCCAGCTTTTTTATGGTGATGATGAACACGAAGGGCTGGAACCGTACCTTACCGTTGTTGGTGACGACGGAAAAATCAATGTGAATACCGCTGCTCCACAGGTTCTCCTTGCTTTGAGTCCGGATCTTACTGAGGAAATGGTGGAAGACCTTATTGCGTATCGTGGCAACGAGGATCATGAGGAGGAGCTGGCCAACCCGCAGTGGTATCAAGGGGTTGATGGTTTTCCCGGTGATATCACCCTTGATGAGCAACTCATCACTACACAGTCAGCCGCCTTTCAGGTCACAATACGCGGTCAGCTTGGCAAGATGAAGAGAACAGGATGCGGTATTCTGGTACGCCATGAAACAAAAGAGCAAACCCTGCAACACTGGCATGTTAAGTAAAAGAGGCTGTTAAGACAAAGATGGGAAAAAAGACGCTTGGTTTATACCTCAGTGAAGACTACCTTACAGGAGTTGTCACTGAGTTGAGCGGAAAAGCAAGGGGCCTGTCCGCTTTTGCTCAAGTTTCCTGTCAAGAGGGCGGTCCGCTCTTTACCCCTCTGGATGAGCTGCTTAGGCAGCTTGACTGGCAGGATGGCGAAGTTATTTGCGGCCTGCCGCTTTCCTGGATCAGTGTCCGCAATCTGGAGCTGCCCTTTCGTGATAAAAAAAGTATCACCCAAACCCTTCCCTTTGAGCTGGACGATCAACTGATTCCTTCCATTGACGAGTTGGTTTCGGATTTTACTCTTTTGGATACGGTTGATACCAACAGCCGTATCCTGTCCTATTCTCTGGAAAAAGAAAAACTGGCTGAAACCCTTGCCTACCTAAAATCGTACGGGCTTGAACCAGCAGTGGTGTTGCCTGCGGTTTCAGCTCTGGCGAGCGCAGCAGGTACGCAGTGCAGCGATGGTCAGGTGTTGTTTCTCCGTGTTGATGCTTCGGCCTGTTCGGTATCACTATTGCGGGGTGGGGTGTGCCAGTTTTGTCGTCATTTGCCCTTTAGCGACCAGAGCCTAGTGAATCTCTATGGTGATGATCTGGAGCTGCGAAGAAAAAACCTTGTTGCTTCTTTGCGCCGCAGCCTTGGTTTTTTGCGCACTATTGGATTCGCACCGGAGGAGATACAAAAAATATGTGTCAGCGGACAGCTCATTAATGATCAGCAGCTGGGTGAATATATTGCAACCAGCCTGGACCTGCCGCTGCAACGATTGTCACTGGCTGAAATCCTTGGCAGCGGCAACGAAATTTTGGTTGAAGACCACGTTGGAGAGTATGAGGCCGCTCTGGCGTTGGCATTCTACAATAGCTTTCCTGACAATACTCTCAACCTGCGTCAGGGAGAGTTTGCAGCAAAGCGTTCGCTGTTTGGCTCTCCAAAACAGCTGATCAGCGTTCTGGCAGGAGCAGCAGTAGTTGTTGCGCTGGTAATCGGCTATTACACGCTGGATTACAAAAGACTGACAACCAGGAACAGAGCATTGCGAACCCAGATGGAGCAGCTGTACAGGCAGCAGTTTCCCAACGTAACCAGAGTCCATGATCCCTATGTGCAGATGCAGGTTGCCTTGCGTGGGATGGAAACAACCGAGGGTGATGTACCCATTTATGCCGGTAACCAGCGTATCTTGGACTTCCTTGCTGATATTTCTTCCCGAATTCCTGAAACCACGGTCATTCAGGTCTCGAGAATGGTGGTGGATAATAAGGCGGTTCGCATGCGGGGGGTAACTGAAACCTTTAACGCAGTGGACGAGATTAAGAACCTGCTTGCCCAGTCACCCTATTATACAGACGTGCAGATTGTCTCAGCCACGGCTGACAAGAAGACCCAAAAAATTCGTTTTGAAATTCAATTGGACCTGGGTGAGGGATGATGCAGTTATCGCAACGTGAAAAAATTGCCGTGACAATAGCTGGTGTCTGCCTGGTGTTCTTTGTGCTGGCGCAGTTTGGAGTCTTTCCCCTGCTGGATAACCGAAAAAGAGCGGTTAGAAGCCTGGCCGCCAAGCAGCGTCAACTTGCTGAGATGCAGGAAATGAGCCAGCGATACGCAAGCTTTAGCAAGAAAAACGATTCCATTGCCGAGTTGTTGCAACAAAGGGCAGCTGGGTTCAGCCTTTTTTCATTTTTGGAAAAAAACGCTGCAAAGAGCAAGGTTAAGGATCATATCTCCTACATGAAGCCTTCGGAGTTGACCAGTAAGCTGCTTAAGCAGAGCATGGTGGAGATGAAGCTCCAGGCAGTCTCTATTAAGCAACTGGTGCATTTTTTGAAGATGACCGAGTCACCGCATAATCTGGTTGGTATCAGACGGATAGCTATCCAGCAAAACGCCAAGGAAAAGGGTGCGCTTGATATTATCATGCAGATTGTCAGTGTGGATGGGCTGGATTCCTCGGGATAGGGTGCGTGTAACGTGAAAGCAACAGATAGGATGGGGAAAGGAGTAAGTTGGAGCGCACGCATAGCAGGGATACTGCTCTACACTCTTTTCATAGTTGGGTTCATGTTAGTGTTTTTTTTCCCCTCTCCATTTCTCCAGCAATGGATTCCTGCGTATGTTGCCCATTTCTATCCACCGTTTACGGCCAGACTGGAGTCCATTGACCTGGATTTTCCGGATAAGCTGGTCATAAAAACATTGGGGTTAGGTACACAACAAACCAGCGGGCCGCTTGTTCAGGCTGAAGAAATGGTACTTCAGCCCGATTGGGTGCAGTTAGCGCAACTGAGCCCCGCAGTACTGTTTTCTGCAAAGATGCATAAGGGGCAAGCTGCTGGAACAATAAGGTATGAGGAAAACAGCTTTCTGGTAGAGGGGACGCTCAAGGGACTTCAGCTGTCTACACTCAACGAACTCAGTGAATGGGTAGGACGATCAGTGAGCGGAACCGTAAATGGAACCTATCAAAAGCGGCTAGCGCAGGGGAAGGGACAATCTTTTACCATGCTTTTCAATGCCAGTGACGGTGCAATAGGAGTAAAACAGCCGATTCTGGCCCACACTTCCATTCCATATACAGTGTTGCGATGCACAGTCACTGGAAAAAACAACACTGTCAGATTAGCCGGTGGGCATATAGAATCCCCCCTTTTTACAGCAGATTTTGATGGAACGGTAACCATACAACATTTACTCACGGCCAGCACGTTGCACATCCAGGGAAAACTCAAACCCAGGCCAGAGTTTTTCAGCAAGATAACCGATACAGCCATACTGCAACGTATCAGGTCAGCGATGCAAAATAAGGATATCTCCTTTCAGATCACAGGCGATGTTGGCGTACCTGGACTGGATTTTGGCACCTTATCACCTCTTATCCAAGAACTTCAGACCAGGGTGAAGAAATGACCCGGTTGCGGATTCCAGTCATTCTTTTGGGTATTACGATTTTGGGCTATGGCGGCGTAACCATGTTCTATGATCAGGTCCAAGAGCAGTTGGCCGCAATGATTCCTCAGACAAGCACCTCTGCCGGCAAACAACAGGCCAGGCGTCCACAGCCAAAACAGGTGGGTGATACCAGCCAGGAGGTGGATGGTTCTGCTGGTTACCAGATCATTGTTCAGCGTAATATTTTCCAAGCCGTAATTGAAGCTCCGGCCGCCGCACCTGAAGATCAGGTAAAGGAAGAACTGGAGGAAACCACGCTCAAGCTGGTGCTCCTTGGTACAGTTGTAGGAACGAAAGAGGACGCCAGGGCGATTATCGTTGATGAAAAGAAAAAGAAACAGGATCTGTACCGCATAGGAGATTTGATCCAAAATGCTCGAGTTGAGAAGATCTCCCGTGGTAAGGTGACGTTGAATGTTAACGGTAAAATCGAAGCGCTTACCATCAAGGATCGAAAGGGTGGCGGCCCAGGTCCACCTGTTGTTGCAGCAAAGAAACGCTCACCCCAACAAAAAAAATCGCTGAGTACAACGAGCAAACGAAAGGTGCCGGTGGTAAAGCCACGCAGGCGAATAAGCTTTAGAGCAAACAAACCTACAGTCTCTGAGAAGGTCCAAGGGGCCACGGAACCATTACCAATTGACGTAGATGAGTTGGAAAAGATGCTGGAAGAAATGGATGAAGAGGGTAACCAGGCTGACCAGGCTGACCCGGCTGAACAGGAGCAGGAAGAGGGTGAAGGCGTCGAGGGTTATGAGTAGGCTAGTCGCTGCTTGAGAGTGGTGAACTGGTGTTTTTGATACTTCCTGATGGAATAGATCCATGAAGATGACATATGCATTTATGAAAGGAAAAACGTTTTTTTTGCTTGTCGTTTTACAGTGTTTACTGCTTGTGGGGAGTACAGCACTCAGTGCTCCGCGTAAGGTAACTCCTCAGCGGTACGTCACCATTGATTTTAATGATGTGGATATCAACCTGTTTATTAAATTTATCAGTGAGCTGACGGGAAAAAACTTTATCGTGGACCGTTCGGTAAAAGGTAATGTGACCATAATCTCACCTGCCAAAATTTCTGCAACAGATGCCTACAAGGTGTTTGAATCGGTTCTTGAGGTGCATGGTTTTACCACCATCCCTGCTGGAACAGTGATCAAAATTGTTCCAGCTGTCCAGGCCCGCTCAAAATCCATTGAAACTGTTTTTAATGGAAGAGGCCAGTCACCGGAAGACCGTGTTGTCACTCAGATTATTCCTCTGGTGCACACCAATGCTGATGATATGAAAAGAATCTTATCCCCATTGGTGTCCAGGACCAGTGTGCTTATTTCCCATTCCCAGTCTGGCATGTTGATCATCACCGATGTGCAGTCTAATATTACCCGTCTGATGGAGATCATCAAGGCAGTTGATGTGCCTTCCATCGGCGAGGAAACGGTCATCATTCCCTTGGTGCATGCTGATGCAAGAACCATTGCAATGTCGATAAAGCAATTGTTTGTTAAGCGGGCGGTAAAGGGAAAACAAAACCAACCCGTGAAGATCATCCCCTACGAGCGAACCAACTCGCTCATTGTTTTTGCTCCGCGTACCCATATTGATAAAATCCAGAAACTGCTCAGAGCGTTGGACCAGGAAGTTAAACGCGGCGAAGGGAAAATTCGGGTGTATTATCTGCAACATGCCAATGCAGAAGAGATGGTCAAGGTATTGACCAGTTTGCCCGGCCAAACCAAAAACAGTGGCAATAAAAAAAATGTAACCAAGACAGCTCCCCTGCTTTCTTCAGATATTAAGGTGATGGCAGATGTGGAGACCAACGCCCTGATTATTACTGCTCCCCGGGAGGACTATCTGGTCCTGGAAGACGTGATCAAGAAGCTCGATATCCCGCGCCGCATGGTCTATATGGAAGCGCTGATCATGGAGGTACAGATGACCAAAGACTTTAGCCTGGGGCTTCAGTATAGCGGGGCTAAGGATCTTGCAAATAACACGGGATTTTTTGGTGGTTTTTCAGGTTCTCAAACAAACCCTTATGGGGGACTTAATGGCTTTTCCACTTCAGCTGCTGCGCCTACGGTGCTTTCTTCCGGATTTACCATGGGGGTGTTAAAGCAAGGGATAAACATTGGCGATGTATATTTTCCTAACCTTGGAGCGGTTATCAATGCGTATAAAAATGATGAAGATATCAACATTATCGCCACCCCGCAGATTTTGACCACCGATAATAAGGAAGCTTCCATTAAGGTGGGGGAAAACATTCCTTATATCACCAGTAGAAACACTACCGATTCCCAGCAGGATTATACCAACTACGAATATAAGGATGTGGCTACTAGCCTGACTATTACGCCGCAGATCAACCAGGCTGATGTGGTTCGGTTAGATATTGGGGTTGAGGTGATTAAATTGAAAGGCACGGCAGAGGACGATACCCCTTCAACATTTACCAGAACAGCAAATACTACAGTGGTGGTTCACAATGAAGAAACAGTAGTGCTCGGAGGTATGATTGGGCAGGACACCAATACCGGGGAATACAAAGTGCCGCTCTTGGGGGATATCCCCCTTGTGGGCTGGTTATTTAAAACCAGAAGTGAAAGGGAAGATAAAACGAATCTGTTTATCTTTATCACTCCTCATATTGTTGAAAATCCGGCTGAACTTGCAGAACTGTATTTCCAGAAGCGGGACGCGATGAAAGATGTCCAGCCTGGATCATCGTCCATTGCTGATAAGTTTTTCAACAAAAAAGGTAACCCGGACCATGCCATGGCGCTCACCGACATTGGGTTTGCCAAAATGCAGCAGAACGATTACAAGGCCGCAAAGCAATACTTTTTTAAGGCAATACGTATCCATCCGGAAAATCCCTATGCCACCATTAACCTTGGTGTGGTGTACGAAAAAGAGGGCAATGTTGCAGAGGCCAGGAAGATGTATGAGCGGGTGCTGGAGTTTGAACCGGATCAGGAAGCTCAGGATAACAGCGGGCAGAATCCCTATGAAGCGTTGAAAAAGCTGGCCAGGGAAAACCTCAAGCACCTCCAGGCAGCTGGGAAACAGTAGCAGCTGTGTTCAAGCAGGAGCGTTCATGCAACGGTTAGGAGAAATTTTACAACAACAGGCTCACCTGAGTCAGGAAGCGCTTGACGAAGTGCTTGAACTGCAGGCCCAAAAGGGTGGTCGTCTTGGCGAACTCCTGGTTCAGCAGAAATTGGTCACCGAGGAGGATCTGCTTAAGGCCAGGTCCATCCAGTGTGAATTGGAGCTGGTCCCCCAGTTGCCCAGAGAAATCGAGCCCTTTTTTGTGGAGCGGATTCCCATCGGGTATCTCAAGCGATTTAAAATGATCCCTGTTGCCACTCCTGAGCGCTCCTATGTTGCACTTGCAGATCCGTTCTTTATTCAGCAACTCGATGACCTTAAACGTATCCTTGAATGGGAAGGGATTGAGTCTGTCCTGGCCCCCCAAAATGAGATTTTCATCGCCATCAACACCGCCTATGACATGACCAGCGGTGATGCGGCGGATCGGGTGATGCAGGATATGCACGAGGATGATCCTGAGAGCATTTTATCTGAAATTGAGGAAACTGCTGATCTGCTTGATGATACCAGCGATGCACCGGTGATCAAGCTGGTCAATTTGGTTCTTTCACAGGCCGTGCGTGATAATGCCAGTGATGTGCATATCGAGCCATACAAGAATCGGGTCAAAATTCGTAAGCGGGTAGATGGCATTCTCTATGATATGTATTCACCGCCACGTCATGTGCTGGGTAAACTCATTTCCAGGGTCAAGATCATGGCCAAGATGGATATCGCTGAAAAGCGACTGCCCCAGGACGGCAGGATTGAGATACGCATAGCCGATAAGAATGTTGATATCCGTGTCTCTACTCTGCCCACCGCTTTTGGTGAGCGGGTGGTTATGCGTCTTTTGGATAAGTCAAGTGTATATGTGCCCATGGAAGATCTTGGCCTGGTAGCAAAGGATCTGGTGAACTTTCTCAACCTGATTAAAGCTCCCCACGGCATTATTCTGGTTACCGGCCCCACCGGGAGCGGGAAAACCACCACCTTGTATTCAGCCCTTGGTATCTTAAATAGCCCGGATGTCAACATCATCACCGTTGAAGATCCTATCGAATATCAGATGGATGGCATCAGCCAGATGCAGGTGAATGCCAAAATCGGCCTTTCTTTTGCCAATGGTCTGCGTACCATTGTTCGCCAGGATCCTGACGTTATCCTGGTGGGTGAGATTCGTGACCTGGAAACCGCTGAGATCGCCATTCAGGCAGCCTTGACTGGTCACCTGGTGTTTTCCACCCTTCATACAAATGATGCGGCCAGTGCCGTCACCCGCCTCATTGATATGGGGGTTGAACCTTTTCTGGTTTCCTCTTCAGTAAATGCTATTCTTGCCCAGCGACTGGTGCGGCAGATCTGCCCTTCATGCAAAGAGGCGTTTACCCCCAGCCAGGAGTATCTTGAAAAGGCTGGATTTGACCCCGCTGATGTGGAAGGAAAGGAGCTGTACCGTGGTAAAGGGTGTCCTGACTGCTTTGAAACCGGCTATAAGGGACGGATTGGGATTTTTGAACTGATGATCCTCACCGAAGAGCTGAAACGATTTACCCTGACGACCTCTGACTCCGGGCAGATCAAAAGCATGGCGCTCTCCATGGACGATACTGGAATGACCACCCTGCGTAACGATGGCTTACGTAAGGTGCTGGCTGGTCAGACCACTCTGGAGGAAGTCTTCCGGGTTACCTGATAAGCTGGTTCATCTCAAATATGGGCAGCAGAATTGAGATGACAATAAAAGTCACAGCTACCCCCATGACCAGGATCATCACCGGCTCAATCATGGAGGTAAGGGCCAGGATTTTTGCTTCCACCTCTTTTTCGTAACTGTCAGCAGCCTTTTCCAGCATTTTTTCCAAACTGCCGCTCTGTTCTCCCACAGCTATCATTTGCACCAGCATGGGCGGAAAATAACTGCTCCCACGGAAAACCTGGGAAAGATTTTTCCCTTTCTCCAACTCCTCTCCAGCCTCTTTGATAAGTGCTGCCAGCAGGGTGTTGTTTACAATGTTTTTTACAATGGTTAACGAGGAGGTCAGCGGAACACCCGCACTGAGCAGGCTTGCCAAGGTTCTGCCAAAACGGGCTGAGGCAATTTTACTATTCAGATCCTTGAACCCTGGCAGTGAAAGCTTGGCTTTGTCCCACAATTGGCGGCCCTTATCTGTTTTAAGAAAAAACGAAATACCAAAAAAGAGTACTCCCATAAGCATCAGCAATAACCACCAGTACTGCTGAAGAAATGCGCTGCTGCTGATGAGCAGGATGGTGGGCAGTGGCAGAGCCTGTTGGGTCCCCTCAAAAACCGAGGTAATACTGGGAACAATAAAGGTGATCAAGAGTACGAGTACCACAATGCCCACAATGGCCATGAAAAGGGGATAGAGCAGGGCAGCCTTAATCCGGGAACGCAGGGCAGTTTGATTTTCCCCAAACTCAGCCAGCCGCTCCAATACCACATCAAGTGAACCAGAGGCCTCACCGGCCCGGACCATGTTTATATAAATCTTTGAAAATAAGCGAGGGTGCTCTTCCAGTGCTGCGGTGAGCGAATTCCCTTCGTTGATGGCATCTTTTATCTGAGCAATGGTTTTCTTTAAAAAGCGGTTGGTGGTTTGCTCAATAAGGCCATCCAGGGCCTGGATAAGTGGAATACCCGCCCCAAGCAGCGTTGCCAGTTGGCGGGTTGCCACATGAATTTCCTGGGGCTTGATTTTGGTTCCCAGACGCAGAGCAAGCAGTGAGGAGGAGCCCGTTTCCTTTACCTTGGCAAGTGATTCCCGTATTTCAACAGGGTATATGCCCTGGGCGCGTATCTTTTGTCGGGCAGCAGTTATAGAGTCCGCATCCAGGATGCCTTTAGCTTTCTTGCCAGAGCTTTCAAGGGCTGTATATTCGTAAACAGGCATGATTGGCTACTCAGGTAAAAACGGGGCGAAAAGTTTAACAGAGCAACAGCGTTGTGCTAACATGAACTGGAAAAACATCTGTTTCTTTCTTCAACAGGTTTGGTATGGTACTCTGTAACGTAACAGCGTAACGCATTGTACACTTTACCCCCATAAGAGATACCAATGAAAATTACAATTGAATACTGCGCAAAGTGAAACTATAAACCACAGGCTTCCAGTGTGGAAGCAGAAATTGTTGAGGCGTTTGGTTCTCAAGCTGCAGTAGAGCTGATTGCCGGAAGCAATGGCATTTTTGACGTTACGGTTGATGGCGAAGTTCTCTATTCCAAAAAACAGGCAAAGGGGCGTTTCCCTCATCCGGGTGAGGTGGTCCAACTCCTGAACAACAGGTAAGCTGAATCTGTCAGGAAGCAGAATTGTTTGTGTCTTTGATGCCGATGCATTGGGAGATGCACTCAGCACAGGTTGTGCGTGTTTCTCCCTTGGTACAATAATCAGCAAATCCGGCAATCAACTCTTTACCACCTCTGGGACAAATTTCTAAGAAGTGCGTAAATTGCACGATCCGGTTAATGATTTCCCGTGGGGCGGTATGCTCAATTTTGCATGCCCCTTCCTCGGCTACTTCCATATCCATGGCCAGGACATCAACAAAAAACTGCTTGAGCGCATCATGGCGACTGATAACATCTTCAGCAACTACACGACCCTCATCAGTCATGGTGATGACTTCATAAGGGACATAATTAATCAGTCCCCTTTGGGACAGGGCACGAAGCGCTTCTGTAACAGAGGGACCGCTTACATTCAGCCGTGCTGAAATATCTTTGCCTCGAGCAACCTTTTTTTCTTCAATGATGTGGTAAATGGCTTCAATGTAATCTTCCAGGCTTGCGCTCAGTCGCTGATTGGTAGACACGTTATCTCCCCTTATGGTAAAATGTTAGTATTCCCTATAAAAATACTGCCAGGGGGTCTACCAGTCAAGAGGAATGTAATATATCTGCCTTTTCAGGCCCTCTGGATGAGCTGCACAAAACAAGGCGTTTATGTATGTACTCCTTGAGGGGGTATGCAGTTTACGGTAATCCTGCCTCTATTTTATGGTGGCAGGTATTGGGTTGAGAGAAATATGTATAAAGAAAAAAGGCGTTAATCATGCTCAATGAACTTCGGGTTAATAATCTGGCTTTGGTTGATGCACTCCATTTTGATGTTTCAGAAAATGAGACCGGGCTTATTGCGCTAACTGGCGAAACAGGGGCAGGAAAATCCATCATTTTGCAGGCTGTTCATCTGTTGGGTGGCGGGCGCAGCTCTGCTTCCTGGGTGCGCAACGGGTGTAAGTCTGCCCAGATTGAAGCCATGTTTGAGCTTGGAGCTGACCAGCACCAGCTTACTGATGTGCTGGATGAACATGAGCTGCTGGATGGCAGAAATTGCCTGGTTCGACGGGTTATCACCAGCCAGGGACGGAGCAAAATTTTTATCAATGATCAGCAGGTCACCACTAAAACAGCGCGTAAGTTAGCTGACGGGCTGGTCAATATTGCCAGTCAACACGATAACCAGCAATTGCTTAACACCCGTTACCATCTTGATTTTTTGGATACCTATGGCGAGCTATGGGAACAGCGTGCAGCCTTTGGTGCGTTGTTTACAATCTGGCAAACGCTCTCCAGTGAGCTGCGTCAGTTGTTGGAAAAAGAGCAGGAAAAAGAGCAGCAAAAGGATTTTTTACGCTTTCAGCTCGAGGAGATAGATGGTGCCAAGTTGATTCCAGGTGAGGACGAGGAGCTTGTTAAGGAAAAGGAAATTCTTCAATCATCAGCAACCCTGCTTGAAATAACAGAAAAGGCCCAGCAGGCTTTTTCCGGCTCCCTTATTGACACCTTATCAGAGGTGCGTAAGGATCTGGAGCGGCTGGCGACCATGGATCCTGGGGTTTCCGAGCTGGCTGAACGTGCAGTGTCGATGTGTTATGAAATCACCGACGTGGAGCAGGAACTGGGACAATACATCAGGACGATCCCCACTGACCTGTCGCGCATAGAACAGATAGCCGAGCGGTTGGCCCAGATTAAGCAGCTCCAGCGCAAATATGGATTGACCATAGAGGATATTCTGGCTTTTGCAGAGAGAATTCGGGCGGAAGTGGATGAGCTGGAAAATCTTGAGGAACGGATTGAGGAGCTGGAAAACGAGCTTGAAAAGGTGAGCACCGAGGCCTTTCTTAAGGCTGTTGACCTTTCTGAGGCACGCAAGACGGCGGCAAGCAAGCTTGAACAGGTCATGGAAAACGAGCTTGCTTCGCTGAGTTTCAACCAAGCTGCTTTCAAGGTACAGATGGCCGTTCCAGAAGGGCTTGGCCTTGAAGGGGTGCAGAAGAGTGGCAGGGATACGGTTGAGTTTGTGTTTTCGGCAAACCCTGGTGAGCCGCCTAAACCGCTTGCCAAGGTCGCATCCGGTGGTGAGCTTTCCCGGCTCATGCTTGCAATGAAGTGCATTCTGGCTAAGCGCGATCAGGTGGATACGGTTATTTTTGACGAGGTGGATGCCGGGATTGGCGGCCAGGCTGCGGAGGCTGTGGCAGCCAAAATTAAGGAGCTGTCCAGTCATCATCAGGTGTTTTGTATTACCCATTTACCCCAGATCGCTGCTGGCGCTGATATTCATTTTCGAATTGAGAAGCGGGTGGAAGATAACCGGACACGAACCGTGCTGGTCAGACTGGAAGAGGAAGAGAAGGTGGTTGAATTGGCCCGTATGCTTGGCGGGAAAGCTCCAACGGATCAGACCATGGCTTATGCCAGGGAATTAATAGAGCGTAAGCAGAGCAGAGTCGTAGAGTAATGGCTACAAAAGCACTGGCTCTTTTTTCCGGCGGGCTTGATTCCATACTGGCCTGCCGGGTGATAGCTGAGCAGGATATCGAGGTTGTTGCGCTTAAATTTGTTACCCCTTTTTTTGACTATGCCCTCCTGGAGCACCAGGAGCAGTACAAGGCTGAGGTGCTGGAAAAATACAACATCAATGTTGAACTGGTGGACCTCAGTACAGGCTATCTGAAGCTGTTACGCAGTCCTGTTCACGGGTTTGGGAAAAACTTTAACCCCTGCATTGATTGCAAAATTATGATGCTGACCAGAGCCAGAGAGCTGATGACCCGGTTTGGAGCTGATTTTCTGGTCACTGGCGAGGTGGTTGGGCAACGTCCCATGTCCCAGCGTAGAGATGCCCTCCAGCTCATTGAGCGTGAGGCCGGGTGCGCAGACATACTCGTCAGGCCATTAAGTGCTCAAACTCTGGAACCGACCAAACCAGAGCTTGAGGGCCTGGTTGATCGTTCCCGATTACTTAATCTGTCGGGGCGAGGTCGAAAACCGCAGTTCAAGCTTGCCAAAGGTTACGGGATTAAGGATTTTCCCAATCCTGCTGGAGGGTGCCTCTTGACCGATTCCATGCTTGGTGGTCGGATTGGTCGGTTGTATGGAGGACAGTTTGGTAGAGATGCAAAGGATATTACACCCCATGATGTGAATCTGCTCCTGGTTGGACGTCAGTTTATGGTTGACAACCAGGCGTGGTTGAGTGTTGGGAGAAACCAGGAGGAAAATAAACGGATCGCCTCATTATATCAACCAGACCAGGACGTATTGCTTGAAGCTGAGGGGCGGCCCGGCCCAACGGGAGTGCTTCGCCACGGGCAACAGATGATGGATACAGAGCAGCGCAACGTACTACTTCAGGCAGCTGGAGGCGTAGTTACCAGTTTAAGCAAAAAAGTTGGAGGCCAAGTCGCACCGCTCAAGGTAAATGTCAGGTACGCTGCAACCACAGAACTGCTCGAGTTTGCTCCCATTACTCCTGCTCAACTCAAGGAGTGGCGGGTTGAGTAGCGCGATAGCCTTTACCACGCTTGTGACGGTTTTTCCCCGTTGGCTGCGAGATGCTCTAGCTGAGGTCTCTGCCCGCAAGGAAGGATCGCTCTATCTTGCAGGCGGCACAGTACGTGACCTTTTACTGGGAAGAGTGCCAGAGGATATAGACCTTACTGTGGAGCAGGATGCCAAGCAGTGGGCCCAAACATGTGTACAAGTGACAGGTGGTACCTACGTTCCCCTGGGGCGCAATGAAGATGCTGCACGGGTTGTTTGCCGAGGGGTGACGCTTGATTTCTCTTCGTTTCGCGACGGAGCTGTTACCATTGAGGAGGAGTTGCAGCTCCGAGACATGAGTATCAATTCTTTGGCTGTTCAGCTTGACAGGTTTTTGGAAAACAACAAAGCGGTTTTTTTAAACGTTATTGATCCTGCTGGTGGTTTACAGGATTTAGTGGACAAGCAGATCCGAATACCCTTTGCAGAGAGCTTTGTGCATGATCCTCTGCGTCTGCTCCGGGTATACCGCTTTGCTGCTGTGCTTGGTTTTTCATTGGAAGAGCAAACTGTTGCGTTGGTTACACAACAGGCCCATTTGATCGATAAGGTCTCCAGTGAGCGCATCCATCATGAACTTGATCTGATTATGGGGTCAGGCCGGGCAGCACGTACATTTACCCAGATGGCATCCAGCGGCCTGTTATGGGAAGTACTGCCAGAGTTACAGGGCGGGGTAGGAATGGCCCAGCCAGCCAGCCATCATCTTGACGTTTTTTTTCACAGCCTGGAAGCTCTTGAGCAGATGGAGCTGCTGGTTAAGCAGCAAGATCACGGGTACTCTGGCTACGGGCAAGAGTTTGATCAGTACCTGCAGCAGGGCGGTAATCGTAACCTGCTCAAGTGGGCAGCCTTGTGCCATGACTTAGGCAAGCCTGTAACCCATGCTCTTGATGAGCGTCGTGATAACCGGATCACCTTTTATAATCACGATCAGGTTGGTGCGCGACTGGTGAAGCAGGTCGCTGAACGGCATCGATGGAGTAAGCAGAGTGCTGACCAGGTAGCCTTGCTGGTTGCTCATCATATGCGGCTCTTTCACCTGCTTAATGTAGGGAGAACAGGTGAAATATCTACCAAAGCGTGTATTCGGCTTATCAAAACCGTCGGGCCAGAGCTGCTGGGATTATTTTTACTGGCCATGGCTGATGCCAGGGCTGGTAAAGGTGAACTGCAGCCCCAGGATATCGAAACTGAACTGGGTGATCTGCTTGCACGAGTCCTGAGCGTTCAGAAGGAGAAGGTGCAACCTGTGCTGGAAGCTCCCCGCCTGCTCACTGGAAATGATCTCATTAAAGAGCTGGGCCTGACACCAGGCCCACTGTTTAAAAAAATCCTGCAGAAGGTGCAAGACGCCCAGATGGAGCAACAGATAACCACCCGCGAACAAGCACTTGCATTAGCCATTTCGTGTGCAGATGAGCATGCAGAACAATGAGCACTCCGTACGTTGAGTGAAAGAAGATGCGTAAAATTAACGATTTTTATTCTAAAAAGGCCAAAAAAGATAACTATCCAGCCCGTTCAGTGTACAAGCTGGATGAGGCTCAAAAAAAACATACGTTTTTAAAAAAGGGACAGCGGGTGATCGATTTTGGCTGTCATCCCGGGAGCTGGAGCCTCTACACGGCTGAAAGAGTAGGTGAGCGTGGCACCGTTGTGGGGGTGGATCTGCAGGCTACTGATATTCCCAGCCAAAAACCCAATGCTGAAATTCACTGGCTCTGTTATGATGTCTACGCTGATGACCTTGTGCCACTTTTACGTAAGCGTTGGCCTGGGTTCCATGTTGTGCTCAGTGATATGGCTCCACGAACCACCGGCAGCCAGTATGCAGATCATCAGCAATCCATGCGGCTGGTCAGGCGGGTGCTGGAATTAGCCACTTTGTTGCTGCATGAAAACGGCACCCTGTATGTAAAAGCTTTCCAGGGAGAGGATTTTCCTGGGGTGGTGAATGAGTATAAACCGTTTTTCAACACGGTGAAGATTGTCAAGCCGCAGAGTTCACGGGTGGAGAGTCGGGAAGTGTTCATTTTAGGTAAGGGGTTTCGACCCCAGCGGAAGAAAGGGTAACCTGCAAAAGGGATATAATATAGCCTGTAACATTCGGCAAAAGATAAATAGTAAGATTTAGGGGAGTAGCGCAGTGTCAGGACATTCAAAATGGAGCACCATCAAGCGGAAGAAAGGGGCAAATGATGCCAAACGGGGGAAAATTTTTACCAAGTTGATCAAGGAGATCACCATTGCTGCCAAGATGGGCGGCGGGGACCCCGATGGTAACCCACGTCTGCGAAGCGCGGTTACCGCAGCAAAAGCAGAGAATATGCCCAAGGATAATATCGACCGGGCAATCAAGAAGGGGACCGGAGATGTAGATGGTGCTGTGTACGAGGAAATTCTCTACGAAGGCTATGGTCCAGGTGGTGTGGCTGTTCTGGTAGAAACCATGACTGACAACAAGAATCGCACCGTTGCTGATATCCGCCATTTTTTCAGTAAGAGCGGTGGCAACCTTGGTGAATCTGGCTGTGTTGCCTGGATGTTTGATAAGAAAGGTTCCATCATGGTGGATAAGGAAGGGATAGACGAAGAAACGCTGATGGACGTTGCCCTTGAGGCCGGAGCTGAAGACGTGGTGGAAGAGGAAGAGGCTTTTCAGATCCTCACCGAACCGGAAGACTTCAGCGAAGTGGTTGAACAGCTTGAAAAAAGCGAGGTAAAATTCTCTGAAGTGTCCATTTCCATGATTCCCAAGAACGTGGTGGAAGTTGGAGAAGAAAAGCCTGCTAAATCCTTACTTAAGCTATTGGAAAACCTGGAAGATCATGACGACGTGCAAAAGGTGCACGCCAACTTTGATATCCCGGATGAGCTGATTGAGGCTCTTTCCTGATAATGGCCTTGCCTGTGGTACGGATTCTGGGGGTTGATCCCGGGTCCAGGGTGACTGGATACGGGGTGATCGCCTCCAGAGGGCAGGAGCTTGGTTTTATTGCCTGTGGCACTATTCGTACCACCCATGAAGCGAGCTTTCCTAGGCGGCTTTCTCTCATTTTCAAGGGATTGAGTGAAGTCATTGACACGTACCAGCCCCAGGTCGCAGCTGTCGAAGATGTGTTCGTTGACCAGAATCCTCGCTCAGCGCTGAAGCTGGGGCATGCAAGGGGTGCTGCCATTGTGGCTATCACGCAGCATTCCCTTGCTGCCTATGATTATACGGCCAAGAAGGTCAAGCAGGCGGTCTCAGGGTATGGTCAGGCCGAGAAAGCTCAAGTGCAGCACATGGTGCGGGTTCTCCTTGAGTTGGAGAAAAGCCCCTCCAGCGATGCTGCAGACGCGTTGGCTGTAGCCATCTGCCATGCCTATCACCTGCAGTATGATAAGCGGCTGCAGGTAAACAGTTAATCCCAATCTGATCTTTTTCTCCTTTTTCTATGATTGCTTCCCTTAGCGGTACCCTGCAGCAAAAATCACCAGCGTCAGCAATTATCGATGTATCCGGAGTTGGATATGAGGTTTTTATCTCCTCCCGTACCTTTGATTATCTACCAGAGGTGGGAGAGAAATGTTTTCTCCTCATCCATACCAGTGTGCGAGAGGATGCCATCACGCTGTATGGTTTTGAAAATCAGGAAGTAAAAGAGCTGTTTCTGCTCATAACCGGCGTTTCCGGGATCGGGCCCAAGCTGGGACTGGCAATGTTATCTACACTGGACAGCAACGAGCTTACTTCAGCCATCAGCATGGAAGATCACGCAAGGCTCACTGCTGTTCCAGGGGTGGGGAAGAAAACCGCCCAGCGTTTATGTGTGGAGTTGGCTGAAAAGGTCGGAGGTTTGGCTGGCAGCTTTACTGGAGCTGCAAAAGTGGTGCTGCCCAGTGGTGGTGGAATACCTGCTGCCACGACCAATCCGGTACAGGATGCGGTCTCTGCGCTGGTGAATTTGGGTTACCCTCAACATCTGGCTTGGCAGGCACTGCGCAGTGTGCAAAAGCAGTATGGCAAGGATGCTGAGGTAATGGCTGTTGAAGAGTTGATCAGGCTGGCCTTGCAAGGTTTGGCAAGTGTTTGAAACATGCTGAGTGGAAGGTGAGCACATGAATTTTGAAGAAGAAATTGGCGGGAAGCGACTGGTATCAGGCGAAGAACTGGGTGATGAGTATCAGGAAGGCGTCAATTTACGACCGCAAACATTGGACCAGTATATCGGCCAGAGCCAACTGAAACAAAGCTTATCTATTTTTATCGAAGCTGCCAGAAAGCGCGGTGAGCCGTTGGATCATGTGCTCTTCCACGGTTTTCCAGGGCTTGGTAAAACAACCCTGGCCTACATTATCGCCAATGAGATGGGAGCCAATATCAAAGTGACCTCCGGGCCAGTGATTGAGCGCCCTGGAGATTTAGCTGCCATCCTCACTAGCCTTCAGGCTGGAGACGTGCTCTTTATTGACGAAATCCACCGGCTCAACCATGTCGTGGAAGAGATTTTATACCCTGCCATGGAAGATTACCAGCTCGACCTGGTCATCGGCCAGGGGCCCGGAGCTCGTTCGGTAAAAATGGACTTACCTCGCTTTACCCTGGTTGGTGCAACCACCAGAACCGGACTGCTCACCCCGCCCCTTCGAGATCGATTTGGAGTCATTTTACGCCTCGAGTTCTATACCCCTGAAGAGCTTATGACCATTGTTCAGCGAGCTGCTGGCCTTTTTGATATTCATATCGAAAAAGAAGGTGCATTAGAGCTTGGCAAAAGATCCCGTGGAACGCCTAGAATTGCCAACCGTCTGCTCCGTAGAGTTCGTGATTTTTCAGAAGTAGCAGGAGAATCCACCATAACAGCAACCATGGCTGATAAAGCCCTGACCATGCTCAACGTGGACCAGCTTGGCCTGGATGAAATGGACCGCAGAGTTCTCCTCACCTTGATCGATAAATTTGGTGGCGGCCCCATCGGACTCGACACTCTTGCCACCGCAGTCTGCGAAGAAAAAAATACCCTTGAAGATGTCTATGAACCCTTTCTTATCCAATCCGGGTTCCTTATGCGAACCCCCCGCGGACGAATGGCTACAGAGGCTGCGTATAAACATTTTAATAAAGCCGCCCCTGTTCAGGGGCAGCAAGCACGGCTGTTTGAGTAGTGTATAACCCACCTTTTTTCTTCAACCCTGGAGTTTAGTTTTTTACAGTCTCACTTCTCTTCTGGTGACTGAGTTTTGGAAAAGGAAGAAAGCTGCTGGCACACGTTGGCGAATTGATGAAACCTGTAGAAAGGTCAAGGGGATATGGTATGATCTCTACCGGGCTGTGGATAAAGAAGTTAAAACTATCGATGTAATCAATCACGGGATATGTATTTCAGTGTTATTCTCGATTTCTGACGTGTAACTGGTCGCGGGTACTTTAGATTTGCCTGGTATTGTATTTTTCCGCATATCCCTTTCACTGTGTACTCCATTGAAATCGGACAGTAATTCCGGAGGAATACGGAAATTTGACCCATTTGATTTCCTCCACGGGAAATGAGAATATCGTAGCAGAAGCTGGCAAGCTTGCCAATGGCTGAGTCACGTTTGCGACAGAACCCAGGTTATGGAAATCGCCATGAGGCAGGACGGTCTTAGGGATACGGTGTTCGAATCACCTCACTGATTTTCCGGCTGAGTTCTTTGACGGTGTAGGGTTTGTTGATAAATTGGACACCACGCTCGAGAACCCCATGGTGGGCAATAACATCGGCCGTATAACCAGACATATAGAGTACCTTTAATTCCGGATTGTTTTCTCTGAGTTTGACTGCCAGGTCTTTTCCGTTCATTTCTGGCATAATAACGTCTGTAAGCAGCAGAGATATGGAACTTTCTGTCTCTGCCAGACGTATCGCTTCACTGGGGGTTCCGGCAGCTAAAACACAGTACCCTTTGCTTTCCAGTATATCTTTGGTCAACTCAAGGATGGAGGCATCATCTTCAACCACCAGTATGGTCTCGCCTGAGCCTTTCAGTTGGCAGACGTCCTGAGCTTGTTCGACTTCAATTGTATTGTCATAGCAGCGTGGCAGATAAATCTTGAATGAGGTTCCCTGGCCAGGTTCGCTGTACACATGGATAAAGCCGTTATTTTGCTTGACGATTCCATGAATTGTTGCCAGGCCCAGGCCTGTACCTGTACCCAGGCCCTTGGTGGTGAAGAAAGGTTCAAAGATAGAGTCCAGATGTTCTTTCTCTATACCGCTGCCATTATCTGACACTGCCAGCAGAACATACTCGCCCGGGACTGCATCGGGGGAACGCTTGCAGTATGTTTCATCGATAATGGTATTTTCGGTTTCAATCGTGATTTTTCCCACCCCGGCTATCGCATCCCGGGCATTAACGCAGAGGTTTGCAAGAATCTGGTCTATCTGAGATGGGTCTATCTTTATGGACCATATATTTTCGCCAGGAATCCATGCAAGGTCAATATTTTCACCAATAAGGCGTTTGAGCATTTTCAGCATGCCTTTCATGGTGATGTTGAGGTTCAGTGTCTTTGGTGCAATGGTTTGCTTTTTGGCAAAGGCAAGAAGCTGCCTGGTGATTTCTGAGGAGCGTGTTGCTGCCTGGAGGATTCCCTCCAGATTGGAACAAATAGGGTGGTTGGGCCCCAGTTTGTCTATGGCAAGCTCCGCATATCCTATAATGATACTGGAGATGTTGTTGTAGTCGTGGGCAACCCCACCGGCAAGACGGCCGATAGACTCCAGTTTTTGAGCCTGGAGGAGTTGTTTTTCGATCTCTTTTAATTCAAATTCGGCTTTTTTTCGCTGGGTGATATCCTGGACAACGCCTCTTGAGAACATTGGTGCACCTGATTCTTCATGGACGTTATCTGCGTACCAGTACAGTTGACGTACTTGTTGCCTGCTATCTGTTATGGAAAATTCTACAGAGATCGGCTCTTTGTTTGTCAGGAAGTCTTGTACCTGCTGTTGTACCTGTGGCCGCTCAGCATCATGGATAAAGGTTGTAAATTCACCATAGGTTGGCGGGGGGGCTGTATCCTCTATTTTAAAAATGGATCTAAATCCTTTTGAACAGTTGTTTTCCTGGGTTTTCCAGTTAATTTCATAGTAGCCTAGTCTGGCAATTTTTTCAGCCTGTTCGAGCAGGGTAAGACTTTGCTTTAGCCCCTCCTCTTCCTGCTCGAGTTTGTGGACGAGTACTCTTTCCCGATTAAGGGTCGAACGTAGATTCTGGTTGGTTTCACGCAATGCACTGGTCCGGTCCTTGACCATCTGCTCCAATTGCATATTGGTGTTTGCGGTTTTTTCCTGTTCTTCCCTGAGTAGTTCGTTGAGGATAAAATCTCGGCGTGCCATATATTCCAGGGCATAATTAACCACTATCCCCAAGATGTTAATTCCTAATATAAAAAAAACATGATTGAGTAAAACAGCAGGCGGGATATCAGTGAAAAACCAACTGGCAAATGTGTATATAACAATGGTCAGGTTCCCTGCTAAAATTGCCCAAAGAAAGGTAAGGCGAATCAATGCATAACAGAAGAACAGACAGAAAATAATGTCGACAAAGTTGTATAGGGGATATTCTACTCCAGGGAAAACCGAGGCAATGGTAATCCCTGTTCCGGCCATAACCACATACAGTGCATAGAGTTGCTGCCAATATTTAGCGTATACGGAGGGGGTCAGAAAAGAGGAAGCCAGGCTCAAGAGAAACATGGCTGTAACGGACAGGGTGACAACGGACCAGGTCATAAAACGGGATGGGTCAAGGACATACCCACCCCATAGGCCAATTGCCCAGAAAAAGACTATGGCAATCAGATGACAGAGCCTGCCGATTTGGAGGTTGTTCTGGAAATAAACACTTTTGAATGCTTTTTCTGTGTCACCGTCAAGAAACCTCAGGGTAAACGGATTGATGGCAAACGATTTATTATACCTGTCCAGGATTTTTGTAAATCTCTTAATCAATGGGTGCAATCAAAAAAAATGGGTTTAGTGTGTAGCTATTCGGCTCTCTCTATATATGAATTATATTCCTAAATACAGCGTATCATAAGATGACAGGTGACACGATGTTATTTTTTTTAAAATTGTCATAAATCGGCAGGTAAAGGTGGAAATCAGACTTTTAGAGCAAGCTTACGACAGAACCACATATTCTGCAAAGTATAAAATAAAACGATGGCATGTCTGGTCGCGGCCGGATCAATTTGATGGAATCGGTAGTACTTCCCCTCAAGTGAGTGAAAAAAGCCTATGGGCTCATCCCCTTCAAAGCTATATGGTTGGTAATTTGAGTGAGAGGCATTTGGAGAGGGACGAGTGAAAAGATGTGGTGTGGCTACCTGATTATATAACCGAAATAAAAAAGGACTTGCCGCAAATGCCGTAAGTTGCATTTATCGAGCGTTTTGATGAAACATGAGCTAAGGAAGGAGTATAAAAGCAATCAGTGTAACATTCTCTCTCAGGTTGCCCCAAAAAATTAATTTGACCACCCTCAATTATAGCGCATGTAAAAGGTTGTATCGCCATACCCCACTCCTTTTTTCAAAAAAGCGGGCTGTTCCGGGGGGCTGTTCCGAGGACACCATACCTAATTCTTCACTTTTGGCCCGGGTTTTTGTGGTTTCAACTTTCTCCCAAGAAGGTTTTCCAGTTGATCTACAAACAAACTGTCTCCACAGGGACGGCTAGTTCGTTCATGTTTCTGGAACAGCGATAAGATGCACATGGTTAGGCATGAGACAGTACCCCCAGATCCGGACATGAT
>PDWI01000524.1_pt1 | contig 62105 bp, 48 predicted proteins | sample 1430891 | NCBI WGS metagenome assembly PDWI01 (sample SAMN01162508, study PRJNA174530) | Oral metagenome, whole genome shotgun sequencing project. | biome: Marine environment; feature: Marine mammal; material: Swab sample of the gingival sulcus; isolation source: swab sample of gingival sulcus... | reverse complement strand
TTCTTTTGGCGAGGTTTCCCGAAATCTTCACCAAAACCAGACACTGACGGCATTGTGTTTCTTTCAGGGCGATCCGGTATCCAGTATGTACATCGGCTTTCTTGACACCCTGAAAACGACTCTTGAGCACTATGAAGAGATTGAAAAAGCACAATTGGAGAAAACGATATTCATTAAGGATGCTCTCATTGACGAGTATAAGAAATACGACCATATAGCCAGCAGCAGCAGCTCAAATCTTGCTCATATTTCTGAAAAGGCAGCTCACAATGACGCTCATGCCAGCAGTGTCAAAGAGGGTGTGGAAACATTTGAGGAATCGATGAGCAACCTGAAAGCGTTGTCGATACATTTGACCGATTCTGTTGAAACCATACGGGAAAGCACTTCACAAGTCTCCGCTGTATTGCAAAAGATATACGATATATCTGATAAAACCAATCTGTTGGCCTTGAACGCCAGTATAGAGGCAGCTCGTGCCGGAGACGCAGGAAGAGGCTTTGCCGTGGTCGCCGACGAGGTCAGAACGCTGGCAAATGATGTAAAATCCAGCCTGAGTGAAATCGACACGACCTTTTCATCCATGGACGAGATAGTAAGAACGCTCGAAAGCTCGTCAGACAAGGTACTGGCCTCCACCGAGAGCAATGACAACACACTGAAAAAGCTGAGTCAGTCCATTACCCTGATGGAATCAGAGTCCAAAAAAACGGTAGAGATAGCGGAAACAGCCCGGGACGAAGTGAAACAGAATCAGAACAAGTTAAATCGTATACGAGAAAACATCGCGCTCACCCAATCTATCAACGATTCCCTGCTGGATGCAGGTGAGTATCAATAGCAGATTCGATCAACTATCGAATCAACTATTATCAGTCAGGGCTGCCACAGCCCTGAACGGGCAACCCCGGCGTCTTTGCGGCAAAACAAATCACAGCAGTTTTTTTCCTGTCAGCACTGACAGGTAACAAGCCACATTTACCGCATCGGGCCGGGTTGTTGACTGTCAACCGACCGGTCAGCTCTTGCTGAAAAGCACCGGATTTTCTACCTGTTTGTTCTTCTCAGGGTTTTTATTGACAGTTTTCCGGCGCGAAAACCCTGTCTGGGTCAATATTTCAGCAATTATTTCACATTGCATGGATTGGCGGTTTGCAGTAATGGCCTTTAATAATTACTATCATCACTCCACTTCAGAAGAGACTGAATACATGACAAGGTTGAGACACCAGAAAATCCTCCATAAATGGTGGGTTCTGTGCCTTTTATTTGCACTTTCTTCTCTGGCTCAGGGACAAGACTGGGTTTATGCCACCGTTAAGGGTGACAACTTGTGGAGCATCAGCAAACAGTACCTGGACAGTACCGAAAGATACCGTCAGCTGGTTAAATTGAACGGTATCAAAAACCCGAACAATCTCTTGCCTGGCGCCAAGATCAGGATTCCCCTGAAGTGGATTCGAAGTAATGTGGTTCCGGCAAAAATCATGGCCGTTGAAGGCAAGGCGATTCTGACCGGTTTTCTTGGCAAGACAACCCGCGTATCCTCGGGTGACCAGGTAAACATGGGCGACACGCTGCAGACATTAAAGCACTCCACTGTGGCCGTTCAGTTTGCTGACGACAGCGTTCTTACGCTGCATGCTGACAGTATGGTGAGATTCGACCACCTCAGCGCGCATGGCACGACGGGCATGGTAGACACCAGACTCAGGCTGGTCAGAGGAAGGGTAGAGACCAGAACCACCCCCGCCAGCGGGCCGGGCTCCCGCTTCGAAATCAAAACTCCCTCGGCGATCAGTGCCGTCAGGGGAACCAGATACCGGGCTTCGGTACTTGACCAGGGAAACGCTTCTGCCATAGAAGTCATTCATGGCAGCGTGGCAGTAGAAGCAGCCGACTCCAAAGAACTGGTACCAGGCGGGTTTGGAACCCGTACGGAAAAAAGCCGCCCCCCCCTGCCCCCTCTGCGCCTGCTTCCCACACCCGCCTACAGGCCGATTCCGGCTTCTATCAGGGAAACCGGTTATGTGATTCACTGGGATCATGTAAGGGGAGCCAGCTCCTATAGAACAGAAATCTCCGCCGACAAGGCCTTTTACACGGTACTGTGGGAGCATCTGGGTGAGCGCCCCGAAGTGGCATTGCCGAAACTTGAAGATGGCAACTATTTCCTGCGAACACGAGCTATTGATGAATTAAATCTTGAAGGGTTAAATGCTACCGCCCGGCTCAATATGGATACTCAACCCCAACCACCCGTGCAACTGCAACCTTGGGACAAGGCCGTTTTTCGGGGCACCTCCCCCGAGTTCAAATGGACGGACAGCAAGCAGGCCAACTCGTACCGTCTGGAAATTTCCCGTACCGCTTCATTCGATGAATTGGCAGTCAACGAAACGTCCCTGACCCGGCCACATTACCAGGGGGACACCTTAACGAATCCTGGCACCTACTACTGGCGCCTGACCAGTATAGACAGGGAAGGCAAAACGGGGCCCCGAGGGGTCAGCAGACAATTTCAGATAAAGCCCGAAACCGGGGCAGTGGAGGCCACCATTGGCATCCGGGAAGACAATCAATTGGTGGCCAAATGGACGAAAGACCAGGCTGACCGGAAATATCAGGTGCAAATCGCAACTGTTGAAGACTTTACCGACCTGCAAATTGACCGGATAACGGAGGCGGCGGAATTCACTTTCGAACCTGTGGCCTGGCAAAACAGATACCTCAGGGTAAGGATTATCGAAGAAGACGGGCATGTCGGCCCGTGGAGCACAGTACACAAGATAGCAGGAACCACTGATGACAGCTGGCTGCTGCTGCTTCTGCCACTGTTTCTGGCGTTGATGTGACTGACCTGATACCAGAGCCAATCCGGGACAGGACGTTCCTGAGGGATGTCGTTTTACTGGCGTTGATATTACTGATTGTCAACCTTGCCATGAAGCACTTCCGCGTATTTGACCGTCTGGACCATATGTTTTATGACCTGACCCTGCCACTGATAAGCCACACGATAAGCGATAAAGTGGTCGTTATCGCCATCGACGAACTGAGCCTGGACAAGCTCGGTCGCTGGCCCTGGTCCCGCAAATACCATGCGCAGCTGCTCGACAGGCTATCAGACTCAAAGACCAGGGCAGTCGGGCTTGACCTTCTGCTTTCCGAGCCACAAACAGACGACCCTGCAGCGGACCCGGCACTGGCGAAGGCAATTGAAAACAATGGACGTACCGTACTGGTTTTCGCACCTGAACCCCCGATCCGGGGGCTCCCTGTCGGTGAAATTCTGCCCTTGACCGATTTTACACTGGCCGCGGCCGCTCTGGGTCATGTCGATCTGGAGCTCGATATTGACGGATTGATTCGATGCATCTACCTGTTCGCGGGCCTGGGCACACCTCGCTGGCCGGCATTTTCTCTGGCAATGCTGCAGGTAGGAGCCACCGGACAAGCGCCGCTCGACCTGGCCCCCAGACCCGTGTCGGCCACAGAAAAGTGGACACGCCAGCACGAGATGCTCATTCCCTTTGCCCGGAGTGGAACTCACCCGACAACCTATTCTTATGTTGATGTATTGGAAAACAGGGTTCCGGCATCCACTTTCGATGACAAGTATGTACTGGTGGGAGTAACAGCAACAGGCCTGAGCGATGCAGTATCCACCCCGGCTTCACCGTCACACCAACTGATGCCGGGAATTGAGCTCAACGCCAACATACTGAGTGGACTGCTTGCCGGCATCATCAGAACAGACATGGCAACGACCTGGGCATCCGCTCTGACTTTTCTGCAGGTGCTGGTCATTCTGCCACTCATTGTACTTCTACCCGGTCGCTTTGGTATCGCCACAACAACGGCTGGCCTGGCAGTTGCGCTGGTTTTACCCTTCGTGATGATCAGCCTGACCCAACAATGGTACCCTCCTGTGCAGGCCATGTTATCCATCGTATTAATCTGGCCACTATGGTTATTACGACAGAATAAAGTCGAAAAACGTATTAACGACGAACTGAAGTCCCAGGTTGAATTCTATGCCTTACACGAACCTTACAGCGGCCTTCCCAACCAGTTAATGCTGGAAAGGAAACTGGATCACTCTATCCTGCACGCCAATGCAAACAGTATCTCTGCGATAATGATCATCCACCTGGAGTGGCCCGTGGCCAACTCGGCCATATCCGACGGGTTGTTTGAGGCAAAGCTGATAAAGGTACTCGCCACTACCTGCCAAAAACTGGCGAGAAAAGATATCTTTGTCGCCCATTTAAACAGCGGGCATCTGGCCTTGCTCAGTGAAGGCCATGCCTCTGTCGACGATGTGAAAGCCTGGGCAGACCATCTGCCGCCAAAGCTCAACCGGGATGCGGATGATTTTTATGGCCGAACCGGAACATGCACAACCATAGGCATAAGCACCTGGTCCGACGGATCCAGCACTCCGAATCAGCTGCTGAGAAACGCCCGGGCCGCACTGCTTCAGGCAAGGCTTCTGGCAGAGAGCCCTGCCATTTCCCAGGTCAGACCAATCGCGAAGAACCAGGTATGCGTTTACTCGGTCAATATTACCCAACAATTGCTGAGGCGCACACAACTGAAACAGGCTCTGTATATGGCACTCAGGAATAACGAACTCGAGCTGCACTATCAACCGCAACTCGACACCATACAGGGCAAAATAGTGGGTGTAGAAGCGCTATTGCGATGGCGCAACAAAGAACACGGGGTAATCAACCCTGAATCATTCATTCCCGTTGCCGAGGAGACAGGCCTCATAGAGATGATCGGGCAATGGGTGATTGAAAATGCCTGCAAACAGCAAAAGGCGTGGGAACAGGAAGGCCTGGGCAGAATCCGGATGGCGGTGAACGTCTCTCCGCTGCAGTTTGTCGACAAGGAGTTCTGCAGGAAAATTACCTCAATACTGAACCATCTCGATATGGAGCCTGCCTATCTTGAACTTGAGATTACGGAAAGCACCTTGATGACAAACCTTGGCAGCGCGAAGGAGGCTCTGGAGAGGATCAAGGCAATAGGCGTCGAGCTGGCAATTGATGATTTTGGTACCGGGTTTTCTTCATTGAACAACCTGCGCCACTTTCCTTTTGACCGACTGAAAATAGACCGAACCTTTACACGGGAAATTGGCCAAAGCAGAAAGGGAACTGAAATTACCATTTCCATTCTGGATATGGCCAAACAGTTAAATCTGCTAGTCACAGCAGAAGGTATTGAAACACTGGATCAGGCCACTTTTCTTCGTCAGCACAGCTGCGACGAGTTTCAGGGATTCCTGTTCAGCCGACCGCTATCCGCTGAAGAAATATCGGCAAAACTGCGGTCAAATCTGGCCCAACCTGACTGGCTTGAAAACCTGCATTTGGTCGACGAAGTACCGGTCAGCGAGAATATTTCACACTCTGACGAAAAATAACAAGTGCCTCAACCTGTCAGAACGGATATTGGCTAAAAACTGCCAGTCAGGAGAAACCTTTTTACCAACCCGAGAGTCTGCCTCTCATGGTGGATGCTGGCGTGCCCATAGGGAACTATGACAAAATCATCCATGTCGCTTGCTTTCGCCGATGAAACTTCCACTCGACCGTCACTTTCTTCAGGCATAAACAGCTTTCCGATCAATCCGTCATTTCGGCAACCGGCAATTACACCGATCCTGAATTTTTTGTCTGACCCGAAAGACCGGTATGATAAATTTGGAAGGAGATTTTTAACAGGTTTAAACAGCGTCGAGTACAGTGGAATACAATCTGCCATCAATGCCAGCCTGCTCCCCCCGTGGGGAGTTGCGATAAATACACACTTCCCCACATTTTCTTGCCCGATAAAATCAATGAAAGACCTTGTAATAAGCCCCCCCATACTGTGCGCCACATAGTTTACCAGCTCGACACCATTCAGAATTTCCCTTGTTTGCAGAAAAAGCGAGTTTCGACATTGCTCCAAACTGCCAAAGGTGGTGGGCAGGTTGACTGACAAAACGTCGAAACCGGCAGATTTCAAACCGGACTCAAGATAAACCATATCAGATTTATCTTTATTGAAACCATGAACAAGCACTGTTATCTCTTTTTTCACCGGCTACTATTTCTTTATTATCTTGTCGATTATATCCAGCGTCGGGATGGTAAGGCACTCACGGTAAACTTTAAGCCGGATAAAGGCAAATCTCCTTTCTTTTGCTCGCCAAGGCTTTTACCATAGCCACTCGAACCAGTAGCAACTGGAACATCCACGCCCACCAATGAGGCCAAAATAAAATGATTTTTAGACTTTTTCTGATAGTTATGCTGTTTCTTCCGGGAGTAACCATGGCTGCAGGCAGTACCGCCGCCTACGATAAAGCGGTCAAGAAATGTGAAGTGAAATACAAGGGTAACTCGACCGCCATTAAAAATTGCAAAAAGAAGATCACCAGGCCCGGTAAAAAGGCAGAGAAAAAAACATCAGCAGCAAAAAAAGCAACAGCAACAAAAACAGGTGCCAAAACAACAACAAAAAAAGCAACAAAAACTGCAAGAGAGTCGAAAAAAACCAAAGCCAAAACCACGGACAAGGCAACAACCGATTATAAAAAAGGCTTGAAGCTCTGCCAGAAGAAGTACAAATCCGACAAGACAGCCCTCAAAAAATGCACCGACAAACTGAAAAAACCGGGAAAATCAAAGCAGAAAGCCGCTTCCCAAAAGTCTTCGGGCAACAAAGATACCCGCTCTGCTTCCAGAAGCAAATCGACAAAAGACAAGTCAATGGCTTCGACCAGGGAAAGAGCATCAACCAGAGAAAAAACATCAACCACGAACAAGGCACCGACCAAAAAAACACTTAAAGCGGTAAAAGTGAACCAGGCAACCTGGCAAGAACTTGCTCAGTCGTTACCTGGAATTGGTGAGAAAAGGGCCAGGGCCATCGTTGATTACCGGAAGAAAAATGGCAAATTCAAAAAAGCAGACGATCTCCTGAATATACCGGGGATTGGTGAAAAAATCCTCAGGGAAATGAAGCCTTACCTGAAAATCTGAGGGTAGCAACGAGCCGGTAGCGTTGCATCTGCAGGGTCATGGAAGCATGGCCTCGTTCCTTTCTGTGAAAAAGGGAACAAATCCGTGAAAAAGGGAGCAAATCCGTGAAAAAGGGAGCAAAGCCCGCTTCCTTTTTCACCTGTTACCGGCAGAAAACTGTCAGGTTGATAATGCAATCCATGCAGCCGGTCCCGGTTTATTGTCCTGGTTCAGCATCCGGAATTTCCTGATTGATCAGGATGGAATACACCTTGCCCTCACCTGAGCCAGTGTCAACCGGGGATGCCCTGCCCTCAAGGTCGCCCGGGTTGACTTGCGGTGTGCCCTGTTTTGAAATCCGCGCAATCACTTCCACCTGATCGAAGTTACTCAGGCGTGCCGACGGCATCATGGTCTGTGAATCATCAAGAGTGACCTGCAACGGCAGGTCTGCCGCACTTTTACGCACTATCGCCAACGGCATTTTTGAACCCTTGAGCGCCCTGGCGTAAATATAAAGGGTGTCGGAAGGAGCCACTTTTTCTGCCAAGGTGCTGTCCAGCTCCACACGAATATTCAGGCTGACCGGAGTGACCGCTTTTTCGCTGCCAACCGCTTCCGCTTCAGGGGCATCTGTGCTGTGATTTGTTGCTTCTGCCCGTGATGCCAGAGTAGCCTCCATTCTCTTGCGAGCCTCATCAATTCCGGCCTGGATGGATTCCTTGCCCGGATGCTCGGGATTCAACTCCAGAATTTTGCTCCAATACTGAATGGCAGCCTCATATTGCCCTGCCTGCATCGACATAATCCCCAGCAAACCCAGTGTATTGGTTTCGTCCGGGTTCAGGCGAAGTGCGTGATCAATGGCCTTTTTCACGTCTTCGGTAAACCGGCCATTGCTGGCAAAGTACAGAGCCTGGGCCTTGATTCCATACAGGGATGCCGGACTCCCACCCTGCGCTTCCGCAAGCGGTATCAACCTGTCAAACGCCTCGACAGCCTTGTGATACTGGCCGATGTTCATATAACTTTTGCCCAGCAAGAACCAGCCATCCATATTGGTCGGATCATCTTTCATCTTTCCTTCCAGGGAGGTGATCATGGCTGCTATCGAGGTGACACTGTCATGGTCACTGCCAGCGGATTCCAGCCTCTCGAATTCCCGCGCCTCCTGCAGGGCACCATAGAAGCCATACTGGCCATAAAAGAAGCCACTCACCGCAATCGCAAACACCACCAGAGCGGCGGCAAACACGTATTTCTGGCGGGCACTGTGAAGGGTGTTTTTACTGTCTGCGTTATTGCTACCCGTGCTGTTGCTTTCTGTGCTATTGCTCTCTGTGCTATTGCTCTCTGTGCTATCGCTCTCTGCGCTATTGCTGTCTGTGCTGTTGCTGTCTGTGCCGCTATCGGCTTCATTCCCGACATCATCAACCAGCGAGGCTTCAAGCTCGGTTTTAAGCACAGTGAACCTGTCTTCACTGATCAGGCCCGCCGCTTTCTCGGCTTCCAGTTCTGCCAGACGGTCTTTAAAAATACGGACAGTCTGCGTTTTTTCCGAGTCCGGCAGCAAATTCCCGGGATGTTTTCGAACCAGAGGATAAATCAGCAGCGCAATTGCCAGCGCCAGCATTATCAGGGCGCCTGCCCAAAAATCTACCATTTACTTTTCTTCTTTCAACAGGTTATTTAACGTGCTCTTGTCAGAAGAGCTCAATACAGGCGTTTCCGTGCTCCTGTTTCGGGACTTCCTCGCCATCATAACAACAAAAATAAAACCGACGATACCAATCAGAAACGGGCCAAACCAGAGCAAATAGGTGCTCGGATCGAGTCTGGGCTTGTACACGACAAATTCGCCGAACCGGTTTACCATATACTCCACCACTTCATCGGACTGCCTGCCCTGTAACACCAGCTTGTGCACCGCTTTTCGCATATCGGCAGAAATGGGCGCATTGGAATCGGCGATATTCTGATTTTGACACTTGGGACAACGCAAGGTCTCCACCAGTTCAAGATACCGGGAGCGTTGCTCATCGTTGTCAAATTCCCGGGTTTCCACGATTGCCAGGGTTGTACTGCTCCACACCAGCAAGACACCGATTAGCGCAATACCGAATAGTACAATACCGACTGACGCTGACGCGGCGCGACTCATTCCCGTACGAAACCAATACGAAATGTGGCTGAAAATCTCGACATTACACATAAAAAGCCTCATTGAAAACTACCGGGCCTGACCGGACGGGTTCATCAGGGGTTTTAACGTCTGCTGCCAGACTTTCTCATTCACCACCCCGACATGGCGATAGACCACCTTGCGATCAGCACTGATGACAAAGGTTTCAGGTGCACCATAGACTCCCAGATCAAACCCGAGCACGCCTTCCTGATCAAACACATTGAGCCGATAGGGATTACCCAGTCTGCTCAGCCAGGCCCGGGCTGCCTGGCGCTGATCCTTGTAATTCAGCCCCACTATGGGAACATCCCGGGATTGCGCCAGTTGATTCAGATAGGGATGCTCCTCCTGACAGGATGGGCACCATGTCGCCCAGACATTCAACAAAAATGGCCCTTCTGGAAAGTCAGTGACTGTCACCATCCGGTTTGCATCCGACAATGCCGGCAACCGAAACTCTGGAAACGGCTTGCCCGTCATGCCTGTTTCCAGCGCATTGACATCCTTTCCTTCACGAATATCCTGTAGCTGCAAGGCAAAAAGGGTGACCCCGGCAAATGCCAGTAGCAATGGGATAAAATAAACTGCCCGTTTCATTCCTCAACCCGCTTTAATCACTTGAAATCCAACCTGCCATACCTGTTGAAACCGGCTATGCCTTTGAACCCGCGCTATCTGCCCCACTGTCAACCCCTTTGCCATCGACAACGGCCTCGCGATTGACTGGAGCACGACGCCGGGACAAGACTCTGTAGCGTTTGTCTGCTATAGCCAAAAACCCGCCGAAAGCCATAAACAGGGAGCCAATCCATAACCATCTGACAAAGGGTTTGATCTGCACGCGCATGGACCAGGCACCATTCAACTGTTCTCCCATCGCCACGTAAATATCTCTGAACAGGCCGGCGTCGATACCCGCCTCTGTCATCACATTGCGTGAAACGGTGTAAGATCGTTTTTCAGGTATCAACCTGGCAATATTGTCAGCACCGGAAAAAACCTGGACAATCGCCCGTTCACCCTCATAGTTGGGGCCCTCTGCCGGCTCAAACCCTTCCACAACAAAGCGATATCCCGCCACTTCGAGAAAATCGCCCGCTGACATTCTGACATCTCTTTCGACGGTATAGTTACTGACCATGGTCGCCCCGACAATGGAGACAGCCAGACCAATGTGACCCAAAAACATCCCCTTGTAGCTTCGCGGCAATTTGACAATGGCAGACCACCGGTTGGACTGATTTCTGATTTTATTGAACAGGTCTTTGAACATGCTGAGGGTCAACCACATGGCGATGAAAATACCGACAGCCACATAGCCATTGAACTTGCCATCGGTGGCGAAGGGTATGGCCAGCGCAACCACCAGGCTGATCACACCGGGCAACCGGAGCTCTGTCCTGAACCTTTCCGGCCTGGTGTCTTTCCAGTTTGCAAACTGGCCTGCCCCCATCACCAGAACCAGTACGGCCACAATGGGAACGAAAATAGCGTTGAAGTAGGGAGCGCCAACCGAGATTTTGCCCATTCCGAGAAAGTCGAGTACAAGAGGGTAAAGGGTTCCCAGGAACACCGTCATCATGGCGACAATCAGCAGCACATTATTCAGCATCAGGAAAGTTTCACGGGAAAGCAGGCCGTGGCGGGCACGAGAGTGTACGGTTGGCACACGAAACGCGTACAGGAGGAGCGCACCCAATACCGTAATGGCCAGCAGCATCAGAATAAACGTTCCCCTTTCCGGGTCTGATGCAAAGGCATGGACTGAAGTCAGTACGCCGGATCTGACCAGGAAGGTGCCGAGCAGGCTGAGTGAAAAAGCAAAGATGGCCAGCAGCACAGTCCAGCTTTTGAACATGCCGCGCTTTTCGGTCACTGCCAGTGAATGCATCAGGGCAGTTCCCACCAGCCAGGGCATAAGCGAGGCGTTTTCGACCGGATCCCAAAACCACCAGCCGCCCCAGCCCAGCTCATAATAGGCCCACCAGCTTCCCAATGAAATTCCGAGGGTTAAAAACGCCCAGGCAACCGTCGTCCAGGGTCGTGACCAACGCGCCCACACCGCATCGAGATGGCCACTGATCAGAGCGGCAATGGCAAAGGCAAAGGCAACAGAAAACCCGACATAGCCCATATAGAGCATGGGCGGGTGAAGAATCAGGCCGATATCCTGCAACAGCGGGTTCAAGTCCGCCCCATCCTGGGGAAACAGGGGGAGGTAACGGTCAAAGGGGTTGGATGTCATAATGACAAACAACAAAAAGCCGATACTGATCATGGCCATCACGGAAAGCACGCGAGCCAGCATATCCAGCGGCAGGGAACGGCTGAACAGGGCAACGGCAAGCGTCCAGACAGACAACAGCAGAACCCAAAGCAGGAGAGAGCCTTCATGGCCACCCCAGACTGCGCTCAGCTTGTACTGGTCGGGAAGCAGACTGTTGGAGTGATTGGCAACATACTGGACACTGAAATCATCGGTAAGAAAGGCATAACACAGGCAAATAAAACTCAACAGCAAAAACACAAACTGACCTGCCGCCATAGGCCGTGCGTAGGACATAAGCGTGACATTATTGTTGAATGTCCCCCACAGGGGAACCACGGCCTGCACAATGGCAATGACCAAAGCAATGACCAAAGCGAAATGGCCGAGTTCAGGAAGCATTGGTTATTCCTCTTGTTATTCCTCTTGTTATTCCTCTTGTTATTCCTCTTGTTATTCCTCTTATTGTCATTGTGTTATTTATTATCACCGCGTTATTTATTGTCACTGCGTTATTTGTTATCACTGCGTTATTTACTGTCATCGTGCCATTCGTTTGTTTACCCTGCGCCGGTTCGATAATAACCCGCTTTACTTCTCACCCTGATAATACTTTCCCTGATCACTCGGAACCGGCATGTGCCCGACTTCCTCAAGGGCTTCTGCCACCTCCGGAGGCATATAGTTCTCATCATGCTTGGCCAGCACTTCTTCCGCCACAAACACACCCTCCGCGTTCAGGCGGCCGGTCGCCACCACCCCCTGTTCTTCAGCAAACAGATCAGGCAATATGCCGGTATAGGTCATTTTCACCACGCTTTCGTAATCGGTTATTTCAAAATCCACTCTCAATGAGGCAGGGTCTCTTTTGATACTCCCTTTCACAACCATACCACCGGCCCGGATTCGCGCATCCAGAGGTGCCTCGCCCGCTGCAATCTGTTTCGGGCTGTAAAACAGATTGATATTTTTCTGCAGGGCAAACAACACCAGGCCAAGGGCAACCGACACTCCCGTAACCAGAAATATAATCAGAATCAGACGCTGTTTTCTTTTGGGATTCATTGGGCACCTGCCCTTTCACGCCTTGACTGCCTGGCGATTTTTTTACCAATGGCACTTCTTTTGTAAAAGGGTGACCAGATATTGTAAACCACCACCACAAAAGCAAGCGCATAGCAAAACCACACGTACAAGCCGTGGCCCCCCATGTGGATAAACTCTGACAAATTTGCAAACTGCAAGCTGCGTCTCCTGATAAAAACGGTTCTTGATAAAAACAGTTCCCGATAAAAACCGGCCCTGATAAAACAGGACTGGCGACCGACTGTCTCCCCGTTACTGCTTGTCAAACCCGTTACTGCTTGTCAAACAGTGCTTTTACCCAACGGGTTCGACGCTCTCTTTCCAGAATTTCATTACGGGTTCGTAAAATTGCCGTTACACCGAAAAACACATAAAAACCGGCAATCATAATCAACAGGGGAATCAGCATGTCGGGGTGCATATTCGATTTCTCCGTCAATTTTAATGAAGCAGGCTGGTGGAGGGTATTCCACCATTCCACCGAATATTTAATGACAGGGATATTGACCACACCGACCAGGCTCAACACGGCACATGCCTTGTCAGACACATTCAGATCATCAATGGCTGCCTGCAGCGCAATCACACCAAAGTAAAGAAATAACAGAATAAGCATGGACGTCAGCCGTGCGTCCCACACCCACCAGGTTCCCCAGGTCGGCTTTGCCCACACAGCCCCGGTCACCAGTGCCAAAAAGGTAAAGGTGGCACCGATGGGGGCCGCCGCTTTCAGGAACATATCTGCGATTTTCATTCTCCATATCAGGCTGATGCCACCGGCCACCGCCATGGAGAAAAACACCGACTGCGCCAGAAATGCCGATGGAACATGAATAAAAATAATACGATAACTGTTCCCCTGGCGAAAATCAGCCGGAGCGTACAGCAACCCCCAAATAGTACCCAAAACCAGCAACACGGCGGAAATTACAGCCAACCAGGGTAACCACTTGCCACTGATTTCATAAAACCACCTGGGAGAACCGAGCTTATGAAAAAAAGTCCACTTATAACCCACTGCTTACCAATCCTATAGACATAAAGCCCTGTACACACCCCTGCACACCCAAAATCCCGTACAGAAAACTAACTGCTCAAACTGATTTTCAACCCGGCGGCGGCGGCGACGGGAGAGAGCGTTAACGCCAACACCAGCATGGCTCCCATAATGGCAAGATAGCCCGAAACCGAAATGCTGTCTGTTACCGCCTGAACGGTTCCGGTGCCAAATATCAGCACGGGAATATACAAGGGCAACACAAGCAGGGAAATCAACACGCCACCCACTCGCAAACCTACAGTCAGTGCGGCACCAATGGCCCCGATAAAGCTCAGAACAGGGGTGCCTATTAATAGCGTCAAACACAAGATTGCTATTTGATCACCGTCAAGATGAAGCATGATTCCCAGCACGGGAGCCAAAAAAATCAGAGGCACACCGGAAACCAGCCAGTGCGCCAACACCTTGGCCAGTACAATCAGAAACAGGGGCTGGGGAGAAAGCACGATCTGCTCCAGTGAACCATCCTCATAATCGGCACGAAACAACCCGTCCAGAGACAACAGGGTCGACAGCAGCGCGGCAACCCACACCACCCCGGCTCCGGCTTCCTGCAAGAAGGCCTTATCCGGGCTGACGCCAAGGGGAAACAGGCTGACCACAATCACAAAAAACAGCAGCGGGTTCGCCAGATCCTGCCGGCGCCGAAAGGCCAGCAGCAGGTCACGCGCTAACACAAGCCAGAAAACACCTGCCATGCTGTTATCCGGCCCGGTTCGAATGGTCAGGGTATCAGCCATGCTCCACTCCCGCCAACTCAAGGGTACGAAAGGCGACCGGGGCGAGCCCGTCCGGTTGGCGCTGGCCGGGATCAAACTCGTGGTGCGTGGTCAACACAATCGCTCCCCCCGACCTGGCACGCTCTGCAATCAAACTCTCCAATTCCGCCACACCTTGCCTGTCAATTGCGGTAAAGGCCTCATCCAGTATCCATAATAGCTCATCAGACAGATACAGCCTGGCCAAACCGACCCGTCTTTGTTGTCCTGCGGACAGGCTGTGGCAGGGGACATCCTCATAACCGGCAAGCCCGACCTTGTCTAACGCGTTGAAAATATCCCGGTCAGACACGGCTCGATGCATTCCCACCAGAATCCGCAGGTTTTCCAGCGGATTGAGGGTGAGTTTGACTGCCGATTTATGACCAAGGTAAAGCAAATTGGACAAAAAATCCGGCCGACAACGATTGATATCACTGCCCAGCCAGTACACTTCGCCCTCAAATGCAGCCGAAATACCACTGATAATGCGCAACAAGGTCGTTTTACCCGCCCCGTTCGGGCCTTTAACCTGGATGATCTCCCCTTTGTTGACTGAAAAACTCAGATTCTCAAACAAAATCCGGTCATCCCGTTCACAAAAAAGGTCTCTCGCCTGGAGTAGCTCGGCATTACTGACCACAGTTTTTCCCGTTTCTCCACACACAAAATGCGCCATTATAATCAAATTCACCGAAGAATTTGGATTTAATTGTGAAATTGTACAGATTACCGGTCTGAAAACATGCAAACCTGCACAAGTGCTATCCTTATAGATAGTAACCTGGCTACCCGGACGGAAACCGGTCTTTACCAACATGTCAGGCGACATATATGGCTGGCGAAATAAATGGCTGGCGAAATAAATGGCTGGCGAAATAATGGCGGGCGAAATCGACTCCAAATCCATCAGAACAGTGCCTCCTGCTGCGAACCGGCCAGGACATCGCTCCGGGACGGGCCAGCCTGACCCCGCCGAACAGTCAGCCAATAAAACCCCGTCCAACACCCCCCGACCACCCGCAAAAGAAGCAGTACCCGTGAAGGAAACGGCCAGGCCAGCCGACACCGGTTCGAGCCAGGCCCAACCTCGAACCGGTCTGGACTCACTGGCAAAAACCCTGCAACAGGCCAACCTGGAAGCGGGCAAGTCTTACCTGGCCCAGGTAGAGAGGGTGGTGACGGCAGAGTCCATCCTGCAGGAAAAGGCCACGTCAGGAAATGAAATGATACAGGCCATTGTACGCATTGCTTCCACCCGCCTGTTGATCGAAACAAGGATTGCACTCTCTGCCGGTGATACCCTGTGGGTGAAGGCGGCAGACGGCAACCGGCTGACAGTTGCACCGGCCCGCATTCAACCGTCTGACCGGGTCGGCAATACCGCGCTGGCAGCCCTGCTCAGCCAGCATATGCCCAGGCAACAGCAGATCACCCGGGCAATGGACTCAATCATTGGCAGTCTGTCCACAAAAGGGACACCCGGCATCACCCCGAACAGCCTGAACCAGGCGTTACACATTGCCCTGGCCCTGCCAAACCTGAAGCTGGGAGCCCGACAGGCGGCAGACGCAGCCAGCCTGATTGTCAACACCTTGTTAAAAGGCACCCTGGTGCCACTGTCATTGGCACGGCCAGGTCAGCATGAAACGCTCTCCCCCGATTCGACACCGGGCAGCGTCAACTCATTGTCAGCAGACAGGATAAACCGGCTGCACAACAGCCTGAAGTCTGCAATCAACAGTGTGCTAAAGAGCGTCAATGCAGCCGAATCCCGGGGCAAGGTGGTCGGGCTCACCATGGATACGCGCAATGCACTGACTGCCATTGCAACCCCGGCACCGGCAATAAAAAGTCCGGCAACAGGCACCCCCGGCTCGATTCCGCTACCGTCTGGCGAGACGCTATCCCGATGGCCGGAATTGACACGCCAGTTAGGACAGCTTGAAAACGCAGTCAAATCCCTGGCGGAAATGACGCAGTCCGCGACCGGTCGCCCCGGAACACCGGCCGGTGCTCCCGTTTCCGCACAGACGGCAAGGCTGATGGATAGCATGATAGGCAGGATTTCAACCTCTTCAACCGAAACCCCGTCACCGGGCAGCCAGCCACCGGGAAGCGCTGTTCCGGCCAATATTGCCGCTCAAATGGCGAAGGTGGAGAGCCTGAGCCGGCAAGTCGGCAACCAGCTTGAAAAGATGATCGTCAGCGAGGCCACCAAATCACTGCTGACCCGCTCGGGAACCACGCTGGAATCCGGCATGGGCAAACTGGCACAGAGGTCTCATACCAATCAGCCGGTCACCGGCGCGCTGTTTAATCAGGATATCAAAACCAGCCTGCTTGCTTTGCTTGACTCTATGACCAGGGACAACGAACCACTCCGCCCGCCCGGCACCCCGGTCAACGCGCTGCTTAATGCCGGTACGTCTGAAGAACTGCTGGTCAACCCGTTTGACTTTCCCCGCTTTGTTCAGCCCCACGCCGGCAGGGAACAACAGCATTACAAGGTGGAGCTGACGGTCGCTGAAGCCTTGCGACAACTGGCAGGAGCCATTAACCGCATCCAGTTCAACCAGCTCAACAGCCTTTACCAGAGCCAGACCCAGACCACAGATACCCAACAGGTACAGACCTGGCTGTTTGATCTGCCCGTGCTCTCCGACTCACAAAAAACCGACTTGCTGCAACTGAGACTGGACAAGGGAACCCCGAAAGACGAAACAACCCGAAAGAAGCTGGGCAGCCAATGGAAAATCACCCTGGGTTTTGATTTTGACAGCCTGGGTGCCATCCAGATCGAACTTCGTTACCGTCAAAACGAGCTCGATTCTATCATCCGGGCACACTCGGCCAACACTTTGAAACTGATCAATCAGGAACTCAGGCACTTCCGGGAGCAACTCACAAACCTCGGCATCAAGGTCAGGGACATTGAATGCAAACACGGCATCCCCAGACGGAAATCTGCCCCGATAGAACACCGTCTGGTTGATATCAGAACCTGAACAGGCATGAACACATACAACAATGACTGATTACAATAACGAACCCGGCCCTGCCCCCAGGGCTGCCGTTGCGCTGGTTTACGATGAAACCTCGGCACCCAGGGTCAGCGCCAAAGGCGAGCATGAAATAGCCGAAGAGATTATCCGTATTGCCAGGGAGCACAATGTGCCCCTGTATGAAAATGCCGAATTGGTAAAAGCGCTATCCACGCTGGATCTGGGAGAGGAAATACCGGACACCCTGTATCGTATTGTCGCAGAGGTGATCGCTTTTGCTTTTTATTTGCAGGGCAAGGTGCCAAAGGGGTTTGATGGAGGCGACAAAACAGAAAACTAGAAATGCCGTTCTGTAATTCCTGCACAAGCCCGATTACCCGGTTTTGCGTAAGAATTACAGAAGGATTTACGCGGATTTTTGCTAAAGCACCCTGGCAATAGACCCGGTCAGATAGCCGACATTATCCGGCGTAATACCGGCCACATTAATGCGGCTGGAACCAACGATGTAAATACCAAACTCGTCTTGCAAGCGCTGTATCTGCTCCTTGTTAAAGCCCATGAACGAAAACATGCCATTTTGTTTCGTGATAAAGCTGAAATCGCGGGTTACACCGTTTTCTGCCAGCTTGTCTACCAGCAATTGCCGCATACCACTGATGCGATCACGCATACCGGCCAACTCACTGTGCCATTGACTGGTGAGCTCATCGGAACCCAGTACCGTTTCCACAATGGCCGCGCCATGAGCAGGTGGCATGGAATAATTCACACGAACAACATTGAGCAGGACAGAATGAATAATATCCGCAGAGGCCGCGTTTGCGCCAATAATGGAACAGGCACCAATTCGTTCCCGGTAAAGCCCGAAGTTTTTGGAACAGGAGCTGCACAGAATCATCTGATCCACGGTCTCGGCCATCACTCTCACGCCGTACCCGTCAACATCCAGACCTTTGCCAAAGCCCAGGTAAGCCATATCTACAAGGGGCAGAAAGCCGATTTCCCTGGCCAACCCGGCAACCTGCCGCCATTGCTCCTGATTCAAATCCACACCCGACGGGTTATGACAGCAAGCATGAAGCAAAACCACATCGTCCTTTTCAACCTGCCTCAACGCACCAAGCATGGCATCAAAATTCAGGCACCTGTTTTCAGCGTCGTAGTAGGGGTAGACCTTGATAGTGAGACCGGCGGCTTTGAATACCCCCTGATGATTCGCCCAGGTCGGGTCACTCACCCATATGTTTGCGCCCGGCTTGCAGCGATTGACAAACTCCCCCGCAATACGCAGGGCGCCGGTTCCCCCTGGTGTTGAAACCGTGCGAACACGATTCTCGTCAATCACCTTGTGGTCATCACCAAAGGCCAGCCGGGTCATTCTTTCATTAAACAGCGCAGAGCCCGCCGACCCGAGGTAAACCTTGGTTGTCTCGTTTTCAACGAGGAATTTTTCGGCTGCTTTCACACAGGCCAGAACAGGTGTCACACCTGCTTCATCTTTGAAAACACCGGCACCAAGATCAATTTTGTCCGGGTTGGTATCCGCCTTAAACTTTATCGACAACCCCAAAATAGGGTCCGCTGGTGGTCGCTGCAACTGTGAAAACATAAGATAGAGCACCTTTCTAATGGCAAAGTTCAACTAATGGCAAGGCGTAACCCGATCAGGCACAAGAGGCAGAAATTCCATGCCCCGAACAACCGGTTATAGCCTGATCAGGCGAAAACGAACGAGCGCTTATTGCCCCAAAACCGCAGACAATCCTTTTTTAAGCAAACCGGCAGTGCCTGACGAGCCGCTTCCGGAAGCAGCGTTGCCTCCTGAAAAGTAGCTAACGGCAATAGTCGCAAATTTGGCTATCATATCTGAACTCAGACCCAGTGCCTCGAACTGTTTGGTCACCTGGCCCAGACTGCCCAGGCTGGAAGCCAGGCCGCCCGCACTGGACAGCGCCTTGCCCAGGCCACTGTTGGAAAGTACCGGAGCCGCAGCCAGTAACGTATCCATACCCGGAATACCCTGACTGAGCTGGCTGAACTCACCGGAGGACAGGGCTCCCTTTGCCATCTGCATCAGGGAACCCATCCCGCCTTTCGCCTGGGTCTCGGTCACTCCCAGCTGGCTGGTCAGGGCCGGCAGCAAGCCCATGGCAACGCTTCCTGCGGTATCCATCATGGAGCTGGTGCCATTCTTGATGGAGCTGGCGCCGCTTTTGGACTGCTTCTGCTGAATCTGTTCAACAGCTACCCTTTCAGCTTCCTCTTTGGCTGCCTTTTCTTCACCACCACCGAAGAGCGAGTCAAAAAAACCGGCATGTGAAAAGGAGGCAAAACTGAAAAGCAAACTGGCTGCGATTAATTTCTTTTTCATAATACTCTCAAAATACTCTCAAAGTGGTCTATTAACAAATCAAAGTGGTCTATTAACAAATCAAAGTGGTCTATTAACAAATCGGAAAAAACAGAATGGATGCGGACGGATTATACCCGCTTCGAACGCAAAGTACAGTCGCCATCAGCTTGCCGATATTTCTGCCTGAATGCGATTCAGCGCCTCCAGGGGATCGTCTGCAGCCGTAACAGGCCGGCCTATCACCAGGTAATCACTGCCATCCCTGATCGCATCGGAGGGTGTCACGATACGCTTCTGGTCATTCGTTGCTGCACAGGCAGGCCTTATCCCCGGGGTCACCAGTATAAAATCATCACCCAACGCCTGCTTGAGGAGCGCCGATTCCTGCGCCGAACACACAACCCCGTCCATCCCGGATTTTTGGGCGAGACCGGCCAGCCTCAATACCTGTTGGTCAACATTCCCGGGCACACCCACCTGGGCCAACCCCTGCGCGTCCATACTGGTCAATACAGTCACCCCGATGAGCAAAGGTACAGGCAAACCGACCGATCGCCTTTCAGACAACCGGCGCGCACACTCTTGCATCATTTCGCCGCCACCACCAGCATGGACATTGACCATCCAGACACCCAGCCCGGCGGCCACCATGACGGCAGAAGCCGCAGTATTGGGAATATCGTGAAACTTCAGATCCAGAAAGATTTCAAAGCCTTTTTCAAGCAGCCGCTCCACAATAACAGGGCCACAACGGGTATACAGCTCCTTACCTACCTTGACCCGGCAAAGAGACGGATCAAGCCTGTCCGCCATGGCACAGGCTTTTTCACTATCATCAAAATCGAGCGCGACTATGACACGCTTGTGATCCTTTTCTCGCATTTTGTCACCTGAATGTATTGACTGTTTAACTGCTAAAGAGACAAAAATATAGTAACCGCTCGCTCAGTACAAGCCTCCGCGGGCACCCGCTGACAGATCGGGATATTGACAGCATCGGGATATTGACAGCATCGGGTGGGGGAACCCGCAGAACGGGAGAGGTCAGCCTGGCCCGCATCAACCGGGCACATTCCTCTCACTCGGGGGCAGAAGGCGGGAAAACCGGCAGGTCACCGGTGTCATCACCCTCGCGACAATGAAACCGATGGCGAAACTGATGACCTGCAAAAAGGCGGAGAATACCAAAAGACAATACAAAAAGAGCGAAAAGAAGCTTCTTTGTGTTCCGGAGCCAGGCTCCTATATGTTCCGGAAGCAGGCTCCTATACTATACGCTCCGGAAGCAGGCTCCTTTATGTTCCGGAAGCAAGCTCCTTGCTGCCCTGTAAATTTTTCTCGATTTTGTTGATTTTTCTTTTAAGCATACGCTTTTGCGTATCAGATTTAAGAATACTGAACAGGGAAATAAAGACACCGAGTACGCCACCTATGACAAAAGAACCGATAATCAGGAAAGAAACCCAGATAGGAGGCAACTTTATCAGCCACAAGTCCAAAACCACTGTTTCGCTATTATTGAGCGCAAACATAACACCATAAACAAGAACAACCAGAATCAGAGCCGCCAGTATCAGACGTTTCAGCAATGCCATGTAGACCACCTTCTCAAGAAATAAGCGTTTCAGTACAAGCCGGGATTGGGAAATGCCATGCCATAATACAATGGCACACAGAATAAATGAATACCCGATGCAGCACCACCTGTCAGTTAGCAGGAATTTTTAACAGTCGGCAACTTTTTTAACTGCTAGTAGCCTTTTTTCAGACTGTCGTTCACTTGCTCCCGCAATTCCTTGCCTGGCTTGAAATGTGGCACGTACTTGGCGCTTAGCTGAACCGCATCACCCGTCTTCGGGTTCCTGCCCGTTCTGGGGGCACGGTAATGCAGGGAGAAGCTGCCAAAACCCCTGATTTCAATGCGGTGCCCCTGAGAAAGGGCCTTGGACATTTGCTCGATAACCGTTTTCACCGCAAGCTCTATATCCTTGATATTCAATTGAGACTGTTTCGCCGCGATGATCTCAACCAACTCTGACCTGGTCATGTAAAAACCCTTTTTGTTTTTTATTATCAGGAGTTTAGACAATATATAAAAAAAGTACAAAAAAAAACGGGTGAGAATCACCCGTTTTTTATCAACAAGAGAATGTCGAAAGCACCTGATGCATGTCCGGGGTTACCGGTTTTGCATTTGCTCCTTGATCAGGTCACCGATGGTAGTAGGCCCGGCAGACTCAACCTGCTTGTCTTTCACATCTTTCATCGCCTGCTTTTCATCGTCCACATCCTTGGATTTTACTGACAGACTGATAACGCGATTTTTGCGATCAATGCTGATGATTTTTGCTTCAACCTCATCACCTTCTTTCAACACGTTGCGCGCATCCTCTACCCGATCCCGACTGATTTCCGAAGCCCTGAGTACAGCCTCGACATCTTCAGCCAGGGTGACAGTCGCAGACTTGGCATCAACTGCAGACACCTTGCCGGTTACAACCGCTCCCTTGTCATTCTCCTGAACGAATTCTGCGAACGGGTCACGATCCAGTTGCTTGATACCAAGGGAAATACGCTCCCTTTCCGGGTCAACGGAAAGAATCACAGTATCGATTTCATCACCTTTCTTGTACTTCCTGACCGCTTCTTCACCGGTTTCATTCCAGGAAATATCAGACAAATGAACCAGTCCGTCGATACCACCGTCCAGACCGATAAAGATACCAAAATCGGTAATGGACTTGATCTTGCCGGAAATTTTGTCGCTCTTGTTGAATCTTGAAGAGAACTCTTCCCAGGGGTTGACCTGGCATTGCTTGATACCCAGAGAAATTCTTCTTCTCTCTTCGTCGATATCCAGCACCATCACTTCAATTTCATCACCAACCTGAACAACCTTGGACGGGTGAATATTCTTGTTCGTCCAATCCATTTCCGAAACGTGAACCAGACCTTCCACACCTTCTTCCAGCTCGGCAAAACAGCCATAGTCTGTCAGATTGGTAACACGGGCAGTAACCCTGGTGTTCTCCGGATAACGAGTCTTGATTTGTACCCACGGATCTTCGCCCAACTGCTTGAGGCCGAGGGAAACACGGTTTCTTTCACGATCAAACTTGAGAACCTTGACGTTGATCTCGTCACCAACACTGACAATTTCACTCGGATGCTTGATGCGCTTCCACGCCATATCGGTAATGTGCAACAATCCGTCAACACCACCCAGATCGACAAAGGCACCGTAGTCAGTCAGGTTCTTGACGATACCTTTCACTTCCATACCCTCGGTCAGGGCTGCCAACAGTGCATCACGCTCGGCACTGTTCTCCGCTTCAAGTACAGAACGTCTGGAAACAACCACATTATTACGCTTTTGATCCAGCTTGATTACCTTGAACTCAAGGTCCTTGCCTTCCAGATGAGCCGTATCGCGCACCGGCCGTACATCTACCAGGGAACCAGGCAAGAAGGCCCTGATTCCTGCAACATCAACAGTGAATCCACCCTTGACCTTGCCATTAATAACACCGTGAACAATTTCTTCTGCTTCGCATGCCTTTTCAAGCTCTTTCCAGGCTTCCGCTCTTTTTGCCTTTTCACGGGAAAGCCGGGTTTCACCAAAGCCGTCTTCTACTGCATCCAGTGCGACCTGGACTTCATCGCCGACTTTAAGAGTGATCTCACCCGCATCGTTGTAAAACTGCTCGACAGGGATTACACCCTCTGACTTCAAACCGGCGTTGACTGTTACCCAGTCGTTGTCGATATCGACAATTTCACCGGTGATAATTGAACCGGGTTTCATATCCAGTTCTTTCAGGCTTTCTTCAAAAAGTTCTGCAAAGCTCTCGCTCATTATTTATCCTGTTAAACAAATTTTACTAACCGTCTGCCAGAAGAAACGGGGTAATTAAATGTAATTGCCCTGACTTATCTGGCTTTTCCATTCCAGGGCAAAGTGCATGTGATTGCCTGCAACATTCTATGTCTGCAACAATCTGTTAATATCCGGGCTCTTGATATCCGGGTCAGCCGTGCCTGCTTCAGGTTCTGCCTGTTATTTCCAGTACCTTGTCGAACACAGCGCCTATCGGCATTCCGGTCGTATCTATTTCTATCGCATCCTTTGCGGGCCTCAAGGGCGAAGTAGAACGATTCATATCCCGCTCGTCACGAGCCTGGATGTCCTTTAAAAGGGCGGGCATTTTAACACTCTCCCCCCTGGCTTTCAACTGGTTAAATCTTCGCTCTGCACGTTCCTGCACCGATGCGGTCAAATACAATTTTATCTTTGCGCCAGGGAAAACAACCGTGCCCATATCCCTGCCATCTGCCACCAGTCCCGGCTGCTGCTGAAAATCTCTCTGCCTTTGCAACAGGGCATCCCGTACTTCAGGTATGGCTGCCACAACAGATGCTCTTTCGCCACTGACCTCGGTGCGCAATTCGCCAGTCACATCATCGCCAGCCAGCAGAACCCGTGTCGGCTCACCCGCCTGACCGGGAACAAACTCGACATCCAGATGCAGGCAGAGTTCGGTCAGTGCGGCCACATCGTCCAGTGCAACCCCTTTTTTGAGCGCGGTCAGCCCGGTCAGTCGATACAGGGCACCGCTGTCCAGCAAGTGCCAGCCCAGCTTCCTGGACAGCATTTGTGCGATAGTGCCCTTTCCCGCACCGCCTGGCCCATCAATCGTTACCACCGGTGCGGAACAATCCTGAGCAACCCCGGCCCTGGTCACCATATCCTGAGCAACCATAATCAAGCCCCCGACCTGATAGCGAAGCCTGCGCCATTGGCAAGGCTGACAAAGTTTGGAAAAGAGGTGGCGACATTCGCACAATCCTGAATCACAATCTCGCCATCGCAACGCAATCCGGCGACGGCAAAGGCCATGGCAATGCGATGATCACCGACACTGGCCACCTCACCGCCCTTGAATTTCTGCCCGCCCTCGATAACGATACCGTCCGGTTTTACCTGAGTAGTTACGCCAATATTTCTCAACCCGTCTGCCATCACCTGAATGCGGTCACTTTCCTTGACTCGCAACTCTTCCGCGCCAGTCAACACAGTCGTACCTGTGGCACAACAGGCTGCGATAAATAAAACCGGAAATTCATCAATGGCAAGCGGAACAAGGTGTTGAGGAATAACAATGCCCTTCAGGGGAGCATAGCGAACCCGAATATCTGCCACCGGTTCACCACCTGCTTCCCTTTCATTCAGTATGTCAATACGGCCACCCATCAGCTTGAGAATATCTATCACGCCAGTACGGGTGGGATTGATACCGACATGACGCAGGGTCAGATCAGACCCCGGAGTGATGGAGGCGGCGACCAGGAAAAACGCGGCAGAAGATATATCCGCCGGAATATCAATTCTGGTTCCTTTCAATGCGCCTCCACTTTTCACCGACACCCTGTCACCCTGTTTTTTGACCGGATAACCAAAGCCCTCCAGCATTCGTTCGGTATGATCCCGGGTTGGCGCCGGCTCCGTCACCGAGGTTTCACCCTCTGCATAAAGCCCGGCCAGCAGAAGACAGGATTTGACCTGGGCACTGGCTACCGGCATGTCATAGTGCACCCCGTGTAACTGACAGCCACCTTTTATTTTTATCGGAGGACAGCCATTCCCGGCCGTTTCGATATGCGCCCCCATCTCGCGCAAGGGCCTGGCGACACGCTCCATTGGCCGTCTGGTCAGCGACTCATCGCCACAGAGTTCACTGTCAAAATTCTGGGCCGCCATCAACCCCGCCAGCAAGCGCATTGACGTACCGGAATTTCCAAGATACAAGGGGCCGGGCGGCCGTTTCAGGCCGTTCATTCCAACACCATATATTTTTACTTCTCCATCGACCGGCCCCTCGATTACCACCCCCATATCACGAAAGGCCTGCAAGGTCGCCAGTGCATCTTCACCCTCAAGAAAACCGGATACCTCCGTTTTTCCTTCAGACAGTGCGCCCAGCATAATCGAGCGATGGGAAACAGACTTGTCGCCAGGAACCCGGATATCGCCGGACAGGCCATCAGAAGAGCTGCTAATAAAGGTGGTTTCATCAGTATTCATGGTGGTGTAGGATTTCTTTTCCAGAAGTTTGGTAAAATGTTCTCGCGCGGCCTTGGCCCGGGTGAATACACCCATAAGCATCTGACCGTCTCCCTTTTCTATCGAATCTCTCAGTTTATCCAGGTCCTTGCTGAAATGAGACAAGACCTGTAACACAGAGTCGCGATTGGATAGAAAAATGTCGTGCCACATGACAGGGTCACTGGCGGCGATTCGTGTAAAGTCTCGAAATCCGCCTGCCGCGTAACGGAATATCTCCTTGTTATCATCTTCTCCTGCCAGGGTGTCAACCAGCGAGAAGGCCAGCAAATGAGGCAGATGGCTGGTCGCGGCAAGCACCTCATCATGCTTCAAAAAGTCCATTTTTACCACTTCCGCACCGACCGTCTCCCACATACCTGCAACCAGGTTACAGGCACGGGATGAGGCAGAAGCCAGCGGCGTCAGAATGGTCTTGTGGTTTTCGAACAGCGAGGCGTCGGCAGCCAAAACCCCGCTTTTTTCTGAACCGGCAATCGGGTGGCCGGGTATAAATGTCTCGGGCACACTGCCCCAAATCGATTCGATAGACCTGATCACAGAACCCTTGACACTGCCCACATCGGTAAATACCGTAGCATCATTCAGCCATTGGTATACTTCCCGAAGCAAAGGCTCTACGGCTCGTACCGGCACGGCAAGAACAACCAGGTCAGCTGCCCGAATCGCCTCCTCACAACTGGTTGCCACCCTGTCTATCACACCAAGCTGCAGGCCCAGCTCCGCTTCGCCCGGGCGCACATCGAACCCGATAATCTGCTCCGCAAATCTTTTTTCACGAAGCCCCCTGGCCAGGGAGCCACCGATCAAGCCCAGCCCGATGACCGATATCACTTTAATTTCTGGCATATTCCAAGGCCTGCTGCTTCTAACTCCAAGAGGTAAACGCCACAATAGTGACAGATAATGATGAAACTTTCCCCTGTTTCATTGAACTGAAAATCAGGGAACTGAAGATCAGGCTCCGGTTTTCAGCGACTTTTCAAGTGCCTCAAGCATAATGCTGTTTTCTTCCTTCAACCCGACACTGACCCTGAGATGGCGAGGCATTTGATAGTTTGCCACCGGCCGAACAATGACGCCCTGTTGTAACAGAGACTGATACACCTCACCGGCACGAGCGCCAACATCGACCGCAATAAAGTTGCCCACCGACGGAATATAGTCAAGGCCGAGGGCAGAAAAGCCGCTTTCCAGCTGCCGCAACCCGGCATCATTGGTTTCAACGGATTTTTGCAGGTACGCGGCATCCCCCAATACGGCAACCGCAGCCACCTGCGCCATTGTATTGACGTTAAAGGGCTGCCTTACCCTGTTCAACACATCCGCTATCGCAGGGCTGCTCACTGCAAAACCAACCCTCAACGAGGCCAGCCCCCAGGCTTTCGAAAAAGTACGGGTTACGATCAGGTTGTCGTGTTTTTTCAGCAAGCTGATACCGTCCGGGTAACCACTTTCAGAGACATACTCAAAATAGGCCTCATCCAGAACAACAACAATATGCTCCGGTACACGATTCAGAAATGCTTCCAGTTCATCTTTGTGGAACCAGGTACCGGTCGGGTTATTTGGGTTGGCAAGAAAAATCAGCCGGGTTTTTTCCGACAGGCAGGCTGCTATCCGGTCAAGGTCATGCGCCCAGTTGTCAGCCCTGGCAGCGACAGGAGTGGCACCCGCCGACAATGTTGCCAGAGGGTAAACAGCAAAGGCATGCTCGGAAAAAACGACCTCGTCGCCGGGGCCGCTATAGGCCCTGGCGACAAGTTCCAGAACATCATTGGAGCCATTGCCGAGCGTGACCTGATTTTCCTCAATACCCAGGTAGCTGGTCAATGCCTGTTTCAGCTCAAAGCCGTTTCCATCCGGGTAACGCGAGATGGCACCGGGTTTTGCCGAAACGGCCTCGATAACTTTCTGGCTCGGCCCCAGCGGATTCTCGTTGCTGGCCAGTTTGACTACCCGCTCCAGACCAAGCTCTCGCTGCAACTCATCTTCAGGTTTGCCCGGCACATAGGGGCTGATCCTTTGAACGCCCGCGTTGGCCAGGGCGAGAAAATCGCATGACATAGGTTTGCCTTTTTTGTTTTCCCGATCAGATCGATCGGGTTACTGTCAGTGAACAGGCGAGTTTATAAAACGCCGACCGGATAAGACCCCAGAATCTTCAATTCCACCGCCTCGGAGGCAATTTCATCCAGCACTCCCTGCATTTTTTCATCTTCAACATGGCCCTCGAAATCGATATAAAACACATACGCCCAGGTGCCATTCGGTGAGGGCCTGGTTTCTATGCGGGTCAAACTGATTCCATGACGATGAAAGGGTTCCAGGGTTTGATAAAGCGCCCCGGGCCGGTTACGCATCGAAACAAGAATGGATGATTTGTCATGGCCACTCGGGGGCACATTTTCACGACCGATAATGAGAAAGCGGGTGGTGTTATCAGGCTGATCTTCAATATTTTCAGCCACCACCTGCAAACCGTAAATCTCCGCAGACATGGCTCCGGCGATGGCCGCCGCACCGGACTCTGACCGGGCTTTCCTTGCAGCTTCGGCATTACTGCTAACGGTGACCCTTTCCACGCTTCGCCAGTTGGCATCGAGCCACCGGCGACACTGGGCAAATGACTGCTGGTGCGAGTAAATTCGCGTGATGTTATCGGCTTTGGTATTTCCGGATGCCAACAAATGATGGTGAATACGCAGTTTCACCTCACCACAGATTTTCACGGGCGATGAGATAAACATATCGAGAGTCCGGTTGATCATCCCCTCGGTCGAGTTTTCTACCGGAACCACTCCATAGTGCGCGCCACCGGATTCAACTTCCCGAAACACGTCGTCAATCGCCTCCAGGGGCACGCTGACTACCGAGTGGCCAAAGTGTTTTAACACTGCCGCCTGGGTAAAAGTGCCCTCCGGCCCGAGAAATGCGATGTGCATGGGTTTTTCGTGCGCCAGGCAGGCGGACATGATTTCCCGAAACAGCCGTGCCATTTCTTCAGAGTCCAGCGGCCCCTGATTTCTTTCCTTTACCTTCCTCAACACCCGGGCTTCACGTTCCGGCCGATAAAACACGGCCTGACTGGCATCAGCCAGTGACCTGGTTTTGATCTCCGCGACTTTCTGGGCACAGGCAGCGCGACGATTGATCAGGTTCTGGATTTCCTGATCAATGGCATCAATTTGATCTCTTATTTCAGATAAGGCTTTTTTTTCCGACTCGGACGACATTGCCAATTACTCACCCTGATCCTGATCGCTTTTCCGGCCGTCCGATTCATCGGCAGACTGATCCGACCGGCCAGGCTCATCGGTGGATTGCATACTGTCATCACCCGCATCATCAAAATCTGCATCAGACTGCGCATCACCTTCTTCAATACGCTCGACACCAACCAGTTTTTCATCATCTCCGGTCAGTTTGATCAACCTGACCCCCTGGGTATTTCTGCCCAGAACAGAGACTTCTTCTGTACGGGTTCTGACCAGGGTACCCTTGTCGCTGATGAGCATCATTTCATCACCTTCAAATACCTGGAGCGCACTGACCAGAGCACCGTTTCTGTCGGAACACTGCATACCTATCACACCCTGGGTGCCTCGACTGTAGGCCGGGAAGTCTTCCAGGGCGGTACGCTTGCCGTAACCGTTTTCACTGGCCAGCAAAATAACTCCTTCAGCGGCCGGGATAATCAGAGACACCACATATTGCTCAGGCTTCAATCTGATTCCGCGAACCCCTCGTGCGGTTCGGCTCAAGGCCCTGACTTCTGACTCGGCAAAACGCACGACCTTGCCGGAACTGCTGAACAGCATCACTTCGGCATCCCCGTCTGTGATCGCCGCTCCTATCAGGGTATCTCCCTCTTCGAGATCCAGAGCAATCAGGCCGGACGATCTTGGACGGGAAAAATGGGTCAATGCAGTTTTCTTCACTGTGCCCTTGCTGGTCGCCATAAAGACAAAATGGCCATCTTCATACCCCTGAACAGGCAGGAAGGTGGTCACTCTTTCCCCCTCTGACAAGGGCAAAATATTCACCATCGGGCGACCACGCGAAGAACGGCTTGCCTGGGGAATTTCAAATACACGCAGCCAGAACACCTTGCCGAAATTGGTAAAGCAGAGGATGGTATCATGCGAGTTGGCAACGAGCAGTTTTTCAACAAAATCCTCTTCTTTCATACTTGTTGCAGACTTGCCCCGGCCACCGCGGCGCTGGGCCTGGTAGTCTACCAGGGGTTGTGTCTTGGCATACCCGCCATGAGAAATGGTGACCACCAGGGTTTCTTCGGTAATGAGGTCGGCAACAGTCAAATCCCTTTTCGAGTTTTGTATTTCAGTCACACGCTCGTCGCCAAACTCCTCCCTGACCGCAATCAGTTCGTCGCGGATCACCTCCAGCAAGCGATCCGGCTCGTTGAGAATTTCCAGCAACCCGGCGATCTGCCCGATGATTTCCTTGAACTCCTCCAGCAACTTCTCGGTTTCAAGACTGGTGAGTTTCTGCAAACGCATATTGAGTATTTCCTGGGCCTGAACCGGAGACAGGTAATACTTGCCATCTCTCATTCCATACCTGGCATCCAGATCATCCGGACGACAGGCATCCGTACCGGCCCGCTCCAGCATGGGCACCACCGAACCCGGCTCCCAGGCGCGCTCAAGCAACCGCACCTTCGCCTCCGCAGCATTGGGAGACGCCTTGATCAGTTCAATCACCGGATCAATGTTTGACAGTGCCACTGCCAGGCCTTCCAGAATATGGCCCTTTTCTCTCGCCTTGCGCAACTCGTAAATAGTTCGACGGGTAACCACTTCCCGGCGATGACGCACAAATGCAACCAGCACTTCCTTCAGGTTGAGCGTCCTCGGCTCACCGTTGGACAGGGCAACCATATTAATGCCAAACACATTTTCCATCTGGGTCTGGGCATACAGGTTATTCATAATGACATCGGGCATTTCACCCCGACGCAATTCGAGCACGATTCTCATCCCCTCCTTGCTGGACTCGTCCCTTAACTCCGAGATTCCCTCAATCTTTTTTTCTTTTACCAATTCAGCAATTTTTTCGATCAGTTTCGCTTTGTTGACCTGGTAGGGAATCTCGGTGACGATAATGGAATCCCGGTTTTTCGAGTTGGTTTCCACTTCATAGCGAGCCCGCAGATAAATCCTGCCACGCCCCGTGCGATAGGCCTGCAGAATACCGGCACGACCATTGATAATGCCCGCAGTGGGAAAATCCGGCCCGGGTATGTACTCCATCAGCGCATCGATATCAATGTCAGGGTTGTCGAGCACGGCCAAAGTAGCATTCACGACCTCGTTCAGGTTGTGAGGGGGGATATTGGTAGCCATGCCCACGGCAATACCGGATGAGCCATTGACAAGCAGATTGGGTACACGGGTAGGCAGAACCTCCGGAATTTGCTCGGTGCCATCGTAATTGGGCACAAAGTCAACCGTTTCCTTTTCCAGATCAGCCAGCAGCGAGTGGGATATTTTGTTCATCCGAATTTCGGTATATCGCATCGCCGCCGCGCTATCACCGTCCACCGAACCGAAGTTCCCTTGCCCGTCTATCAGGGTATAGCGCAATGAGAATGGCTGAGCCATACGAACGATAGTGTCGTAAACCGCCGAATCACCATGCGGATGGTATTTACCAATCACATCCCCGACCACACGGGCTGATTTTTTGTACGCCTTGTTCCAGTCGTTGCTCAACTCACTCATGGCGAACAGGACTCGACGATGCACGGGCTTGAGGCCGTCCCTTACATCTGGCAGGGCTCGGCCCACTATCACGCTCATTGCGTAGTCAAGGTAGGATTGTTTGAGTTCGTCTTCGATATTAACGGGGAGAATTTCTTTCGCTAATTCATTACCCATATGTTACGGTATTCCTATCGGCTGGTTTACATTTTTTTACATTTTAATTGTGCGTTTTTCAGCAACCTTTGGCAGGCAAAAGCAAGAAACATGGCGTTGCGAAGGATACCACATATTCCTCTGTTCGTGGCTAATAAATACGGTTTTTACCAAAACGCCCGCAAAACGCAAGACGCCATAAAATCAAACACCTCCGCGAGCCATCCGCCCACCGAGGCCTGTCCGGACGGATGAACCGTCACCCGAAAACAACCGTTTTGTTTTTATGGATAATCACCCGGTCTTCAATATGATACCTGAGCCCCCGGGCCAGGACGTTTTTCTCCACATCCCTGCCCAATCGAACCATATCATGTGTGGTGTGATTGTGACCCACGCGCATAACATCCTGGTCAATGATTGGCCCCTCATCCAGATCCTGCGTTACATAATGGCAGGTAGCCCCGATAAGCTTGACTCCCCTGTTGTACGCCTGGTGATAGGGTCGCGCTCCGGCAAAGGACGGGAGAAAGCTGTGATGAATGTTTATGATCCGGCCTGAATACCTGGCGCAGATAGCCGGAGGCAAAATCTGCATATAACGAGCCAACACCACCAGATCGACCGCATAGGTGTCAAACAGCGACTCGATTTCACCAAAAGCCTCCTCTTTATTGTCTTTCGACACGGGAATCGAGTGGAACGGAATATCATACCACTCGACCATGCGCCGCAACTCTTCATGGTTGGAAATCACGGCCACCACTTCGCTGTTTATTTCCCCGTCCTGATGGCGATGAAGCAAATCGGCAAGACAGTGCGACTCCTTGCTGACCATAAGGATCACTTTCTTTTTCACCGCCGAGTCCGTCACTCGCCACTGCATGTCAAACTCTTTGGCAATAGGCCCAAAAGCAATGCGAAATGCATCGAGATCAAACGGGATCGAGCTCGCCTTGATCTCGTTTCGCATAAAAAAGTACCCTTCCTGAGGGTCAGAGTGGTGGTTTGCCTCTGTAATCCACCCGTTGTAGGTGGCCAGAAAATTACTGACCTTGGCGACAATCCCCACCCTGTCAGGGCAGGAAATAATGAGGCGATAGGTATGTTCCATAAAAAATCCCGACAGGTTGGGCCGCTCACATAAAGAGAGCTGCCTGTTATGTTTTTGGCACGACAGAGTGAAGTTTTAAATGTTCAACGAAAGGCAAAAAATCTTTATCTGAAAATAAAAGAGGCAACCTGTTTTCAATGCAAAAAGTAGCAATGATTACATCGGTAGTGCTTCTGATTGTTATTCCCTTCTTTCTTAATTTTCGATAGTTGCCTGCACATTTCTCAACCATGTGACGACCGAACAATTCGTACTGATCCAGTTTCGAGAGCTGTGTTTTAGCGTCTCTATAATCTTTTTCGCTTCTGAAGCCTTGAAGAATCTCTAAAAATACAATGTCTCCGATTGCCACAGTGCCTTCTTCCAAAGCCTTATCCAGGAGATCGCATTCGTGAGAGAGTGCTCCATTTAAATAGTTGACCCAGACACTGGTATCTACCAGAATCATTTACGTCCCCGCATTTCATCAAGGTCACCTTCCCATTTTACCTTGCCCCTGAGTTTGCGAATGTCTTGTTGTTGTTTTCTCTTGATAATGAGCTTGAGACCTTGTTCTACCACGTCTTTTTTAGTGCTTAGCCCGCTGGCTCTGAGAGCACTTTCCATTAAATTATCATCTATTACAATATTGGTTCTCATTATGCTGCACCATTGTGTACCTGGCGTTAAATTGTACACATTATGAGGCATACGAGTGAACATAACAAGCTCGGCCAGCCAGGCGACCTGCTGACGCAGGCGCCTGCCAAAGGCGATTTACAGGCAGTGGTTACACTTTGGTTAATACTTATACTTTGGTTAATGCTTATACCCTGACAGCGATTATGCCTTTTTTGCAGCAATGATTTTATCGTGCCAGACTTGAGGCGCGGTTTGGTGAACAGACACACCCTTCGCATCCACAGCAACAGACACAGGCATATCCTGAACATCAAACTCATAGATCGCTTCCATTCCCATTTCCGGGAAGGCAACAACCTTCGCCTCCTTTACTGCCCTGGAAACCAGATAGGCAGCACCGCCCACCGCCATCAGGTAGACCGCTCCAAATTCCTTGATGGCGTCGATGGCCACCTGGCCGCGTTCGGCCTTGCCAATCATTCCAAGCAGCCCGGTTTCCTTCAGCATGGTGTGGGTAAACTTGTCCATTCTGGTTGCAGTCGTCGGGCCTGCCGGGCCGACCACTTCTCCCCTGACCGGGTCTACCGGGCCGACGTAGTAAATAAAACGCCCCTTCAGATCAACCGGTAACGGTTCACCACGACCGATCATATCCACCATTTTTTTGTGCGCCGCATCTCTGCCTGTCAGCATTTTGCCTGACAACAGCACAGTATCACCCGGCTTTAGCGTCGCCACCTCTTCGGCGGTCACCGTATTCAGGTCAATGCGTCTTGCACCTGCGCCGATATCGAGGGTAATCTCCGGCCAATCCTCCAGTCGGGGCGCTTTCTGCAACGAGGCACCACTGCCATCCAGAACAAAATGAGCATGGCGCGTTGCCGCACAGTTTGGAATCATGGCTACCGGCAAGGACGCAGCGTGCGTGGGGCAATCCTTGATCTTTACATCGAGAACCGTCGTCAAACCACCCAGCCCCTGAGCGCCAATACCCAATTCATTGACCTTGTCCATAATTTCCAGCCGCAATTCCTCAATCCGGTTTTGCGGGCCCCGTTCACGCAAATCGTGAATATCAATGGGATCCATCAGCACTTCCTTTGCCATTACGGCTGCCTTTTCAGCCGTACCACCGATACCAATCCCGAGCATACCCGGAGGACACCATCCTGCCCCCATTGTCGGAACGGTTTTCACTACCCAGTCAACAATGCTGTCGCTGGGGTTCAGCATAACCATTTTCGACTTGTTTTCCGACCCGCCACCTTTTGCCGCGACGTGCACCTCCACGGTATTGCCCGGTACAATTTCGTAGTGAATCACAGCCGGTGTGTTGTCCTTCGTATTCACCCGTGCGCCCGCCGGATCGGCCAGGATGGAAGCACGCAGCACGTTGTCCGGGTGCGTATAGGCTCGCCGGACACCTTCATTGATCATATCGGACAGCCCCATATCGGCATCCCACCGTACATCCATCCCCACCTTGACAAAGGCGGTTACGATACCGGTATCCTGGCAAATCGGGCGGTGCCCTTCCGCACACATGCGGGAATTTATCAGTATCTGGGCCATCGCATCCCTGGCCGCCGGCGATTCCTCTTTCCGGTAAGCCTCGTGAACCGCCCTGATAAAATCAACGGGATGGTAATAGGAAATAAACTGGAGGGCATCAGCTACACTATCAATCAAATCGTCCTGGCGAATCACAGTCATAGGAATTCTCTTTTTTGCGTGTGTTTTTATTTGTGGAGCCACATGCCACACCATGCCGCACCCACATCCCACATATTATGGAGCTACCTTTGTGGAGCTGCCTGTTCAATCGTCGGATCAACATACCATCGGATCAACATACCAATAGCAGCGTATCTGGCACACGGAATGAAAAGCACCCGATCCGACAACCTGCCACCTGCAATGACATTAAAACAGGCACCTTGACAACTTGCCCATGTTACATGACTTCCCAATAAGGATAAAGATTCAGGGGGGTTGATTTTTTTTCTTTTTCGCCTAGTATTCGAGAGACGAAACCGGACTGACAGAAGGGCTGAATCCGGTCTTCAATGAAGCGAAAGCCTGCTTGCAGAAAATAAAACGAATAGCTTCTGTTTTGGATCGAGCCGAGTTTGAGCCAGTCTGAAAAAACAGCAAGGTACTCTTAATCCATTTTTTGTTCCCGATTAATAATAAAAGGAAAAAGAAGGTCCTATCTTATGCTTAAGAAAACCTTATTAGGCATCGCGGTTACCTCTTCCGTGGTGCTGACGGGCTGTCTTGACGACGGCAACAATAGCGAAAACAACAGTATCGACTATCAAATACAGAACCCTGCGTTTGACAACAAAACCTACCCGCTCTTTAACCCGATAACCAGCGAGCTTCCCATCCCGAACGACCTGATTTGGGATACTGATGCAGGAGATGGGACCTTCAAGGTGCCAGACGCCAAACCACCGGTAACAACGGCACTGAACAGCCTGAGTGGTGCATCGACCGTCTCCCCGATTGACATTGCGATGAACGGAGCCGTCGACCCGGCGACAGTGAATGGTGATTCCTTCATCATTACCCGGGATGCCGAGGGCAACCCGCGGGTTATTCCCAACCCGGAACAGACCGTATTTCTGATCGAGCTGGACTACGCCAGTGGCGAGCCAATTACCGCCCTGAAATCAGCCGAGCCACCGACCATTCCGGTCGCAGTCACCGCACTCACCGCAGCCACACCGCTAAACGCAGACTCGGACCCGGGCCTGATTGCTGCCGTTCAGACTGCCGGCGCAACACTGTTTGACCTGGCAAGGAACCCGCGATATGAAGCCAGTGTGGTCAACCTGAATGATGGCACATCACTGATCCGAATCAACCCGCTGAAACCGCTTGACCCCCGAAAGCGTTACGTGGTTGCGATCACCAAAGAAGTAAAGGACACCTCGGGCCATCACATTACCGCCTCGCCCGCCTACCAGAATTTGACGCAAGTGCTTGACGAGGGTACAGAAAACGAACGACTCGGCCCGCCGGGCTCAAGCAAACTGATTCCGCTCCAGACCCTGATCAACAGGTTTTGGGAACCGATTGCCGCAAAATATTTCCGCCTCCCCAACCAGGTACGCACCGGGATGGGCCTGCCCGCACTGAATCAGGAAGATATCGCCATCTCCTACAGCTTTACCACCTCCAACGACAAAAAGGTGCTTGGCTATATGGCGGAGCCCGATACCTGGTTCCATGACACGCTGCGTACAGCAGTCTCGACAGCAGCGCGCACCGCCGCAATGGCTGGCGGAGCCACGGACTACGACGGAATAAAGGCCGTGGTTGACAATGCCATTGCAAGCTGGCCCGATGCAGACACACAGGCAGCCCTTGGCGATGCATACGCATTTTGCGCCAGCCAGGGAGCAACTGCAGGTGAACCGGCAATGGGTTGCCTGGGGTCTGTTTTTTCCAGGTCGTTTGAAAATACGGGTTTGATAAACACTCGCCCGAAAGCGCGAGACGTCACTTTCTACGCCACCACCGATGCCGCACGGTTATCCGCATTGATGAAAGTGGTAGGGGTAGACCCCGGAGAAGTCAGTGTGGCGATGGGGTCGATGGAAATCCCCTACTATCTGGGCATCCCGACAGAAACCGATGGCTCGGCGCTGAACAGTCAGTTTACCGCAAACCAGCCACTGGCCCAGGCGCTTAACGCGCAATTCGGGGGGATTGGGATGAACCTGCCGCAGGCGGACCCTTCGGTTTCAAACATCGTCAATTACCTGTTCCCTTTCCCGCAAAAAACAGCCGATGTAAAAATCCCCGTGCTGGCAATCTACCCGACCGGAGCAGAGCTGGATAACGGCGACCTTCCGGTAGTGATATTCCAGCACGGAATTACTACCGACAGAAGCTCTGCGCTGGCAACCGGCAGCCTTCTGGCCAAAACAGCCGGTGTCGTCGTACTTGCGATTGACCAACCCCTGCACGGTGTAGCTGCCATTTCGACGGCAAGCCAACAAGAACTGGCAACCGGTTTGCTGGCCGGAGCCGGTATTGATCCTTCGGATGAAACCGTCGCAGCGGTGCTTGCGGGCACATTCAATGTTGGTGTTCTCATGCAGATACAGGCAGCAGGATGCCCGACGAACATTACCGATCCGACCAATGCGGAACAAATCGGGGCAGCGACTCAACTGGTGCTTGCCGGCACATGCGGTACAGGAGCAGCAACCCGGTTAGGTGGCGCACTGGTGCTGGAAAACACCGTAGCCAACGGAGCCAGCACCATTCCAGGGTTGCCGGGAACGGATTTCGAGCGCCATTTCAACTTTACCGCTGACGCTGCAGCAAACCCGACCCCGATGAATTTTGACCACGACAACGCAGTCGGTACGTCAGGCTCCCTGTTTGCCAACCTGAAAAACTTCATCAACTCGCGTGACCTGCTTCGCCAGATGGTCAATGACCTGCAACAGCTGAGACACTCCATCGGCGGGATTGACCTGAACGGTAATGGCATTGCGGATTTATCCGGCTCATCGGTCTACTACATCGGCCAGTCACTGGGGACTATTGACGGCATTCCGTTTGTTGCAACCGTGAATAACACCGCCACTGCCGCCGATAATATTGTCGCAGCCAATATGAGAGTACCGGGAGGTGGCATCGCCAGACTATACGAACACTCTCCCACTTTTGCGCCCCGCATACTGGCCGCCCTTCAGGCCTCCGCCGGCATCACCCAGGGTGACGCATCATTGGAGGCTTTCATCAATACCTTGCAGGCAAGCCTTGATTCCGGTGATGCCGTTAACTTTGTACAGGATCTGGGCGACACACCCACCCTGCTCAGCATGGTAATCGGAGACACAGTCATACCCAACTCGGCCTATCCGGCAGAGAATGCTTCCGGTCTGGCAACCCCGGCACCGCTGTCCGGCACGGAACCGCTGGCCAGGCTGACCAATGCCACCACCATCAGCTCTGGCACCAACAATCTGAGCGGCACCGCAATCGTTCGCTATACCGCTGGCAGCCACGGCAGCGGGGTATTGCCGACACCCAATGATCCCGAAGCGGCCGCCGTGTTCCAGGAAATGCTCAGTCAAAGCGCCTACCTGATCGCCACTGATGGTGCCCAGGTGATTGTAAATAACACTGCGATCATTGAGCAACCTTCGGAATAGGCATCCGGTAACGCGACTCTTTCAGGAGATAGCAAGCCACAGGAAGTGCCGCAACCGGAAAACAGAACAGCCGACCTTAAAGTCGGCTCGAAATAATACAAGACCCCTGGCCTGAAAGCCGGGGGTTTTGTTTTATACGCCTGTTACCCCACCGCGCTACGCGCCATGCCTGGCGCACAAAAAAACCCCGGTCAAAAACCGGGGTTTTTTATCAGTCCGAACCCGAATCAGCGCAGGCTTTCCGAACGTACAAGAGCCAGATCAGCCGGACAAACCGGCACGCACCAAGGCCGGTACAGTGCACAGGTTCATTATTCGACCTTCCAATTACCGGCTGGCAACAATTTACTGGCTGACAACAATTTACTGGCTGACAACAATAACCTTGATTGCCGAATCAACATCAGAGTGGAGGTGAACCGTAACATCAAACTCACCAACCGTTCGGATCGGGCCTTCGGGTAAACGAATTTCACTTTTCTCTACGGCGATTCCCGCCTCGGATACCGCATCAGCGACATCACGAACACCAATGGAACCGAACAGCTTGCCCTCGTCACCCGCTTTGGCAACGATAGTTACAGACTTGCCTTCCAGCTCTTCAGCTCGCTTGTTCGCTGAAGCCAGTTTCTCGGCAGCCACTTTTTCAAGCTCGGCACGACGCGCTTCAAACTCTTCTACGTTCGCCCTGGTTGCCGGAACGGCCTTACCATAGGGAATCAAAAAATTCCTGCCAAAACCCGCCTTGACTGAAACTTTGTCACCCAGGGCTCCCAACTTACCTACTTTTTCGAGCAGAATCACTTCCATCTCGTTATCCTCATTTCTTTCGCGATTTCATTTTTCTTGCGCAGGCCCGACCCGGCCGCGTATGTCAATCCAGGAATCAAGTATTGCAAGAAAAACCAATAAAAATAAAAGACTGGGCCCCATGATCAACACCAATATGTAAAAACACAGAAGCCAGACTCCACCCAAATTCTTTTTGGCCACATAACCGTGTGCCAACGCAATTCCGGCAAAAACAAATGGCACTATCAAAACCGTTACAGCAATGCCCGACATCGACTCGATAAAAGACGCCAACACCATCAGGGCCACAAGCCCCAGGCAGGTGAGCCTGGACAAGCGAAAGCTGTAAAACTCCTGCCTGTATCCACCCGGATTAAACAGAGCCGACTGCCAACTCCTTGCCAGCATAAGCGAACCAAAAGAAATTGCCAGATAAAAAGCACACAGACTTCCAATCAGGGCTCCCGACAACATCTTCCGCATGTCACCCTTCAGCTCTGGCAAATCCCGGGAGTTCAGCTGCTGGAGCACTTGCGTACCAAAATCTACCAGCAACCTGACCAGATCCGGACTGATCACCGGCAGAAGATAGCCAACCAGAAACGCACTGGCGACTCCCGCCAGCATTGCCTTTTCCCAGGAAACCGTTTCCCTGAGCACCAAAGCCATCAAACAGGTGATACCTATCACTATCAATGGAGTCGGCTCTTGCGCTGTATCCCACCAGAAAACGGGGGCAATCAGCGCGAATACCAGGATCAGAAAACCTTCCTGAACCCCTTTCCTCAAGGAAACAAGCCCGACCACTGCACCACTCAGCCAAAACAACAGAGGCACAGCGGAGGCCAATGCGGCGACCAGAATAGCCTGCACACGCCCTTTCATTACAAATTCAGCCAAGGCCCGCATGCTTATCCTCTCTCTTCTCTGTCAGCATCCATTCCAACACACCTGCTTTTTTGCATCATCTGTCTGCAAGACAGGTTGGCCACGCAAATAACCATATCTGTCAATCAGAACAGCCTGAAAATCAGAACAAAACGCAGATTCGGACAATACCGGGAAGAATTACCCCTCGTGATTGTCAGTGTATGGCAACAAGGCTGCAAAACGGGCACGCTTGATAGCGGTTGCCAATTGACGCTGGTAACGCGCCTTTGTTCCGGTTATGCGACTTGGCACTATCTTGCCAGTCTCGGTAATGTAGCTTTTCAGTGTATCGAGATCCTTGTAATCAATCTCGGTAACACCCTCTGCAGTGAATCTGCAAAACTTGCGACGACGAAAAAATCGAGCCATTTTATTCTCCAATAAAAAATCAGTTAAGTCTGTGAAAGGTCAATACCGGCCCATGACAGGCAGTTTTATCACTCTTCGCCAGATTCTGCAGTATTTTCAGCTGCGCCGCCTTCTGCTGATGCTTCAACAGTTGTTCCGGCTTCCTCACTTCCTCCGGAACTCTCGGTATTTCTGGAATAGCGCTCTTTGTTCTCGGTGTTTTTCATTGGTGAAGCTTCAGTAATGGCTTCTTTTCTTCGGATAGTCAATTCACGCAGGATGGCATCGTTAAAGCGAAAGTTGTGAGACAACTCATCCAGAGTTTCATTGCTGCACTCGATATTCATAAGAATATAGTGTGCCTTGTGAATCTTGTTGATCGGGTAAGCCAGGTGTCTTCGGCCCCAGTCTTCCAGTCTGTGCACGGTGCCACCGCCAGCCTGAATCGAGGACGTGTAACGCTCTACCATAGAGTTAACCTGCTCACTCTGATCCGGGTGAACAAGCAGAAGTATTTCATAATGACGCATAAACGCTCCTTACGGTTTACCAGCCCCCTGACGCTCATGCGGCCCTATCAAAAACAGACACCGGCAGAACTGACAGAAAGCAAGGAGAAAAGCCTGTCAACCAGGCAAGTAATTTTCGAAGGGCGAATTTTAGAGACATATCAGTGCCGTTGCAAGCGATTATTCCAAAAACTGCCGGTATGGCCGGATGTCAGGAATATCAACCGGCGGTACGCTGGCGAACCGCCTCATAAAGAAAGATACCCGTGGCAACAGACACATTCAGGCTGTCCACTTGCCCCGACATGGGAATTTTCGCCAATACATCGCAGTTCTCTTTCGTCAGCCGCCGAAGCCCCTTGCCTTCACTCCCCATCACAATCGCAATCGGGCCGGTCAGATTTACATCGGACTGGACGCTTTCAGCTTCCCCGGCGGCACCTGCCAGCCAGATTCCGTTTTGCTGCAACCATTTCATGGTTCTGGCAAGATTGGTCACCGCGATAACAGGGGTAAACTCCGATGCCCCGCACGCCACTTTTCTTACCGTTGCATTCAGGTGTGCCGACTTGTCCCTGGGGAAGATAACCGCATGAACACCGGCCCCGTTTGCGGTACGAATGCAGGCACCCAGATTGTGCGGGTCGGTCACACCATCCAGCACCAGAAAAAACGGCGCCTCCCCCCTTGCCTTCAGGGCATGAATCAGCTCCTCAAGGTCACCCTCATCGCGCTCACGAGCCATCAGAACTTTCGCCACAACACCCTGATGGTTACCTTTTACCAGCTTATCCAGCTCATGCCTTGGCCGAGCCTGCACTTTTACTGCGCAGCTGTTTGCTGCGTTCAGTATCACCTGCAATTTCTGGTCATTTCGTCCTTTCTGGATATACAGCACTTCAACAGAGTCTGCTCTGGATTCGAGTACAGACTGAACCGCATGAATTCCAAACACCCAATCACTGGCCACTTACTCTTTTCCTTTCGGTTTTGATTTGACTTTTTTGCCCCGTGACTTCTTGCCAGGCTTGCCGGTTTTCTTTTTCACCTGCTCCTTATGCCCGGCTCGGCCTTTCTGCTTTTCATTTCTTCCCGGCTTTTCATTTCTGCCCGACTTTCCATTTCTTCCCGACTTTGCCTTTCCACCCGGTTTTCCATCCTCGGCGGCTCCCTCTTTTTTATTTGCCTTTGAGGAAAACTCACCCAGCTTCTGCCTGAGCCTGGCCACCTTGCCCAGTGATCGCTCGCGCCTGTCATTGCCGCCTCTCGATCTTTTGCTCCCGGCTCCGGTGCGCCGGGGCTGACCGCTCAGTTCAAAATCGATTTTTCGATCTTCCAGATCAACACGCGCCACAATCACTTCAACCAGGTCACCGAGCCGATAGGTGTAACCTGTTCGCTCTCCCACCAAACGATGGTGAATTGCATCGAACCGGTAATAATCATCATGTAGCGATGTCACATGAACCAATCCTTCAACATACAGGTCTTTCAGCTCGACAAAAATACCAAAAGAGGTAACAGCGGCAATCACTCCTTCGTACCTTTCACCAACATGCTCCTGCAAATACTCACACTTCAGCCAATCTGTCACGTCACGGGTTGCGTCATCCGCACGCCGTTCAGTCATCGAACTGTGCTCACCCAACCGGATCATGTGAGCATCATCAACACCATGATAACCCCTGGCTTTGAGACTTTGTTCTGCCAGAACAAAGGGGCGCATCACATCCTTGGTTTCCTTTTCACTATAGATCACCGACTTGATCATACGGTGGATGGTCAAATCCGGATATCGGCGAATTGGCGAGGTGAAATGCGTATACGCACTGTAGCCCAGACCAAAGTGGCCTTTCTTTTCAATCCCGTAGTAAGCCTGGCTGAGAGAACGCAGCATGACAGTTTGAATGACACTGAAGTCCGGCCTTTCCTTAATTTGAGCAATCAAGGCCTGATAGTCGGCGGGTGCAGGCTCATCCCCTCCTCCCAACTGCAATCCCAGTTCGCCAAGAAATGAACGCAAGTTGGCCAGCTTTTCCTCGCCGGGGCCTTCGTGGATACGCAACAGGCCGTTCAGTTTGTGTTTGTTGATAAATCTGGCTGTGGCCACATTCGCACATAACATACACTCTTCAATCAGCTTGTGCGCGTCATTACGTTTAACCGGGGTAATTCTCTCAATTTTCCGGCCTTCACCAAACTCGATAACGGTTTCCACGGTTTCAAAATCTATTGCACCACGCTTGCGTCGTGCCGCAACCAGGCACTTGTACAGCGAATAAAGGCAATCCAGATTGTTCAGAACAGGCTGATACTGCTCTCTCAAGGCGGCACCTTCCGGGCTGTCCGGGGTTTCCAGCATCCTGCCCACCTTGCTGTAGGTCAGCCTCGCCTTCGAGTGCATCACCCCCTCATAAAACTTGTAACCACTCAGGGTGCCTTTCTCGCTGATAGTCATCTCGCATACCATGCACAAACGGTCTACGTCAGGATTCAGGGAACACAAGCCATTGGACAGCAACCTGGGCAGCATCGGAACAACGTGGCCGGGAAAGTAAACAGAGGTGCCTCTCTTTCTGGCTTCCTCATCCAGTTCAGTCCCTCTTTTTACATAATGCGAGACATCCGCTATGGCCACATACAGCCGCCAGCCGCCACTCTTTTTTCGTTCACAGTACACGGCATCATCAAAGTCTTTGGCATCTTCACCATCTATTGTCACCAGAGGCAGATCCCGAACATCCACCCGGCCCTGCTTGTCTTTTTCGCTGACATCAACAGTCAGGTCGGCGATTTCCGCTTTCAGTTCCTCACTCCAGAGGAATGGAATGCCATAAGACCGGATAGCCACCTCTATCTCCATGCCCGGCGCGAGATGCTCACCAATAATTTCAATCACTTCGCCAACCGGCCTGGTTCGAACAGTGGGCTGCCTGGTAATGCTCACCACCACATACTGACCGTGGCTTGCCCCGCCATAACCACCCTGAGAGATCAACACATCCTGCCCCAGGCGCCTGTTCTCCGGCGTAACAAAGGCAATCCCGTCTTCATTGTAAAATCGCCCTACCACCTGCGTGGTATTGTGCTCCAACACCTCCACCACGGTCGCAACGCGCCGCCCCTTTTGATCCACATCATCAACACGGGCCAACACCACATCACCATGAAACACACACTGCATCTGGCGGGCAGTTAAAAACAGGTCTCCCGAGCCATCTTCCGGAACGATAAAGCCGAACCCGTCCCGATGCCCGATAATACGACCCTTTATCAGATTTATGCTGCTCGCAGGCACATAGGAACCGCGGCGATTGCATATCAACTGGCCATCTCGCGTCATGGCAATCAGCCGCCGGCGCAATGCCTCGATGCTTTTTTCGTCTTCGTAGCCAAACAGGCGACAAAGCTCGGGATGATTCGCTGCCGAACTCCTGTCTTCAAGAAATTCAAGTATGTATTCGCGACTGTGAATGGGATTATCGTAATTTTCAGCCTCACGCTTCTGAAAAGGATCTGAGGGTCGGGAGGATGTTCTGGTTCTTTTTGGCATTCGGTTTCCGTAGCGGGTTATTAATCAGGGGTTATTTATCAGGAGCTGCTTATCAGGGACAGAATCTTTTGGAAAAACCTGTTCTGCAAGAAAGGCATTGTATCAAGAACAATCACGGCCTGCCTGGTGTTAATTGGCTTAATGTTGATTAGCCTGGTGTTGATCGGCTGCTGCAATTTGCTTCAATGTTTCGCAAGCGGATTCGGGGATATTTCTGACTGTGATACCGGGCGTACTCTCACTTCAACCCGAGTTGCATTCCGACTCCAATATGATGTTTATCTCGTATTTTGTCAAGCAGGATTTTTGTGATGGCTAACAGGCTCAACCCGCCAGAAAACAGGGGCAGAGCAGACAGGGCGGAAATGGATTCCGAACAAGGGTTCCGGCCTGCAATCCGGGAGCTTGCAGAATACGAGAACCCGCAGAATGAAAATTTCAAATTCATTATTGACAAAACGAAACGAAGCCAGTAAAGTTCGCGGCGTAGTGATTTCCGACCTGCCCAGGTGGTGAAATTGGTAGACACGCTAGCTTCAGGTGCTAGTGGCCTTCGGGCCGTGGCGGTTCAAGTCCGCCTCTGGGCACCATCTCAACGGCATATAACACCCGACACCCGTTATAACGCTCTTATAACACCCGTATTTTATAACACCCAAACCAGATTTTAACACCCGGATCACTCGTCTGGCACGGATCAACACAATGAAATGGAACCCGCTGAACACATCAATTGGTCTCGCTCTTGGCGGTGGTGCAGCCAGAGGGCTTGCCCATATCGGAGTGCTCAAGGCATTTGAAGAAGAGGGTGTGACCATTTCCTGCATATCCGGCACCAGTATTGGTGCCCTCGTCGCCAGTTACTATGCTTTCGGAAAATCCATTGATGAAATAGCGAACATCGGCTCCCGGCTGCATCTGAGAAAGGTGATCAATTTCACCTTTAAAAAACGGGGCGTATTTTCGACGGAAGGAATCAGAGAATTAATCGAGCGAGACCTGGGTGATGTGCGTATTGAAGATGCACGTATGCCTCTGGCCATTTGCACCACAGATATTATCAGCGGAAAACAGGTTGTTTTTCGTGAGGGAAACCTCGCCGATGCGGTTTGTGCCTCGGTTGCGGTTCCCGGCCTGTTCGTACCCGTGGAAATTGATGACCACCTGCTCGTTGACGGCGGGATAGTTGAAAATGTGCCCATTTCCCCTCTGGAAGCCATGGGAGCAGGCATTATCGTCGCGATCGACCTGAACGGGGTAAAAAACTACCCCGATCCGGACGACATGCTCGACGTAATCAGCAACGCGATTGATATCAGTATGGATTTGACCACTCAGGAACAGCTCAAGAAAGCCGACATCACCCTGTCACTCGACCTGAGCTCCTACAACCGCATTGGCAATAACGACCGGGCTGAACAGCTGGTGATGGAGGGCTACCGGCCCATGAAACACAAGATAAACCGGCTTCTCTGGTACAAGAGAAGCAATTTGATTGTCTACCTGTATAAAGTAATGCGGGAAATACTACCTGTCAAAGTCCCCTTGCTCATCGGGAAACTGCTTGACAAAAACAGGCTGCTTGAAAAATAGAAAGAATCGAGAAAAAACCGGATTAAAATCATAGAGTAAGCGGCTTAAACATGAAAACCCGCACATTTTTGCCAGCCGATATCGATTTATGCACCCTGCCAGCAAAAAACCCCCATGTAAAACTTGCAAACGGGGAGCAATAACCAGATACTGGAGAAACAGGGAATCGCATATAAAACAATCAGTTCGAATTTATTGGCATTCGGCATAACGGTATGACACTCGCCTGACTCCCGAATACCTCCGCAACGCATGGGAAAAATTGCCGTGACTTTGACTACTCGGAACGCACTCAATCCAACACCGGGGAAAACAGGCAAACAAGCCTCTTTGGCCCCGCCCCAGGTCTCTCTGGTCATAACAGCCGCAGCAGCTATGGCACTGTCCACTGGCACCACTGCGGAAGTCAAATCCCTGACCAGTGATGAAATGACGCAGACCTATATCAAAGACTCCACCATCATTGTCACACCAGGAAAACGCCATACCGCCACAGCGGAAGAAAGAAAGCGGAAGCTGGCCACTTTGACCATCTCTCCCGGTGAAGCAGAAAAAACCGAAGCGGAAGAACAGGCCGAGTTTGAGCAGATCAATGCCCGGCAAGCTGACCAGATCAATAGTGCATTGTCTTCCTCGAACGTAGAAGCAGAAAAACAGAGCCTTTTCAGGCAACAGCAAATTGCCGTGATGCCGGCCCCGGATGTAGACCTGATTATGCCGGAGCGAGCCACGCCGGATATTCCCGGCTTCAAGGAATTTCTTGAATCCGGTGTCGCCAGTCGCGACTTTGACTACACCCCTTTACTGGGTGGCTCGGGAGTCAAGATCGAGCGGGTTGATAATCAGTTGATTATGGGCTTTGGTGACTTGAAGGGAGTAGATACCATTCAGGCGCCGCAGGCGATTAACGAAGGGCCGGTACAGTTGACACCCCGGCCTGGCGGGGGGTTTGATCTGGTGATTGATATTCCCCAATAGGCGAGGCGGCCTGGCCGGTTCGCAAAAGGTAAAAACAACACAAGCCCCGACTTCTTATCAATCCGGGGCTTGTATTGTTTTGCGAAGCTTGTATTGGTTTGCGGAGCCTGGATTGTTTTGCGAAGCCTATGTTACTTTGCCAGGCTTGTGCTGTTTTGCCATGGGGCAATATGGCAGCAACCTGTTTGCTAAGGATAACCCAAAAACTCCCCTTTTTTATCCATAGCCCCCAATGTATAGCCTGCCTGATCACTTTTCCACAGGTAAAACAGTTTGTACCCATCGTGCAGGTGCAGGTCAATGACTTCATCATCTGCCACCGTACCAAACTGCCTGGCCCACCGCGTTTCCAACTTGCCATCTTCAGGCTCCTTAACGCCATAAGCCAGTATAAAGGCATCCTTGCCGCCCAGGTTGACTGCTGATTCGGCAATTCTGCCGCTGGTCGAGCCGGACAGAAGATTGGTTGCACTATCCAGCTTTATCCCTGTTGCCAGGCCGGATTGACCATCCAGCCCCCAGACGACAGTTTTCGGTTCTTCCAGCTTGTTATCCAGAAAAAGGGTTTGAGCACGGGGAGCCTCATAAATCGGCCCGACCTCATCGACACCGTATTGCTTTTTGTCATCGTCTCTGGTTTCCATCCTGATTTCCCGGGTAGACGAACCGCCAATCCAGTAACCCAGGTTAAAGTGCAAAAACGAAAACCGATCATTATCCGGCGAGCCAATCTGGATTACCTTCCGCTTTTGCCCACTCCAGTATTCGACCTGACCAATAAAACCGTCTGTTCCACCAAAAGCCTTACTGCCAACCTGACCTTTTGTTGAGCCAAGCACATTGATCTGCCCCAGATAGGACATATCCATAGCTTTATCCTCCTGCTCACTCCCCTCCAGTACCACCCATTTCAGATAGCGGGAGTCATTCTGGTCAATCAGACTGGCAACAAACACATCCCCGTTCCCCTTGTTCTCCAGATTGGAACGATCTGCACCGCTCGGCAATGTCACGTCCTGCCAGTCTCCGTCGGTATCGCCAGCAAAATAAATTGACGCACCTCTGACCATCATCACTGTCGCCCTGTCGTCACCCGCCGAGCCGAACTGATAACGCCAGCCTGATGAATACTCGGCAAAATCATGTAATTTGGAATACCTCAGGGTAACAATATCGTGCCTGCTCCCCTCCTGGTCTGATGCAACATTGAAAGCAGCAGTGAGCTGATTGATATAGTCATCCGTTTCGTCCTTTTCATCCTGTTCACTGTTAAATACAGCGTCAAACACGATGCCCACGGGAATAACCGAGGTTCCTGATACCGCCAGATACTCCCTGGTGAGTTCCCCAAACCGGTTATACACCCGTATTTTCCCGGATTGCCCCGATTCCGATGGCTCGACTACCAGTAACATCACATTGCCCTGCCGGTCTGTGGTGATGGATTTCACCATAGAGGCACCCGACCCGACAGACAGATCCTGCGGCCATTCATTAATACGAAGAATCAGTTTCCTTTCTGTCAGCGCAACCGCTCCGGATGCACCAGGTTCGTCAACCAGATGGAGAATCACCTTCTCATCCGGGCCAGACTCCTTGTCACCATCATCAGGCAGGCGAATTGAAAACGTCGCTTCTGTCTGGTCACCGGTGAAGGTTACATAGGTGCCAGGAGTTACATCAGTGCCAGGAGTATCGTCCAGGGAGGGCGCAAGGACGAAATCAGACATTTCAGCTGTCACCCTGTTGTTTCGGCCATCATTTTTTTCCTGTAATCTGACCTTGACCCTGATGACATTATCGACAAAAACCGGCTCCCCCTGGTCATCAAAGTGATCAAACACCCTGCCGGGAGGTTTATCCAGCTCAATGGTATACAGCGCTTCCGTACCCTCGTTTTGAATGACGACATTGGCATCCCTGAAACTGGCTACCGGCTCGTTATCGAGAATCGCCACATTGGCTCTTTTTGCAGGGCCAATGCTAGCCAGACCCTGGATGACTTCGGTCAGGGCAACGGAAAAACTCTCGTCAGACTCGCCCACTTTGTCTTCATTGATATAAACGCGGATGTAACAAAGCCTGGCTCCAGGCGGGAAGGTAACCACCCCCGGAACAAAGCTGTCTCCAGGCATAGGGTAAAGACCCTTCTGGAAAGCTGTTTTTTCCCCGGTTCCGGAATCATAATCAATAAAAAAATCCCTGTTTGGTCTTGCCAACTTCCGGTTAACCTCATCCGTCTCCTCGAAGTCTTCCCTGTAGTTTGAAGAGAGTCGATATTTCACCCTGGTTGTTTGCACCGAGGCCTGCCCCAGTTCAACCTTCACCAAAACCGGGTATGCAGTGATATAGTCATCATCAACCCGGAACTTTCTGACATCGAGGTCTGGTATCGCACAGGAAGCCAGCGCATCAGGGGAATCCTGGTTTTTTTTCGCACCATTATCATCTATCTCCCCTTCCCGAACACTGGCCGGGGAAAGCGTGAGTTCGTTTTCCCACACTTTCAGATCAAAGGAGTAGGTATCGGAATCCTTGCCATCGGTGGCCATCAGGACAACCCCCTTGTTCGAACCCAGATCGCCTGCCCCGTTATTACCTCCGGTTACACCCGGAACGCCTCTCAGCACAACCCCCTGGCGGGCCAGATTATTGTCCTTCTCGATGCTCAACCAGGAAGGGTTGTTGGAAAGCGAATAATCAAGCGGCACCTGGCCACCCTCTCCACCATAATTATAATAGTATTCCACTCCCAGCCAGGCCTTGACCGGAGCAAAGCCCAGCAGCCTGACATCCCGGGAATCCCCTTCGGAGGAGCATCCGGCAAACCAGATGGAAAGGAAACAGACCCAAAATGCCGGCATTATTCGTTTGACAATAATCATTACAAGCAGGTACCCGGGTTAGTTTGCCTTGTCTTTCTTGCTTTTTTCTTCTTCGAGCTCTTTAAGGCGCTGTTCAATCACCCTTTTCTCTTCTTCCGTCGGCTCAGAGAAAACAAATGGATCATACTCTGCTTCCGTCACTTTGCCCAGCACCACTTTTTTGTCTTTGTCAACAGTGTAAGTGGTGGAAACCAGCCTGGCATAGCCTGTTTTATATTCCACCTCGACATTAATTCGTGTAACACCACTGCCCGGTGTTTTAAAATCATAGGCAACGGCCGAAGACATCAGGCGACCCGCCAACGCCTGACTGCGCAATGACGAACGTAACACCGACAGCGCCTGCATCGGGTCCTTCACTACTTCGCCGGGTTTCGCCAGCCAGACAAACTTGACTTTCCCATTGGGAAACAACCCGGCCGCAAAGGGAGAAAACATACCATAGGTTTCCCGAAGCGCTTTGGCCTTGAGAATCACCTTTGACAGCAAATACCTGGTGTTAGTATCCTGCTCCTTTTGAATGATGGCCTGAGCCTGCTCCTCGGTCAGCTCCACAGACTCTTTGGTCTTTTTTTCTGCACCCTTTTCTTCAGCATATGAAAAGGAAGCAATAAGCGTAACCGCCAGAAAAATCGGAAATAACAGTTTTTTATCAGTCATTGTACTCGCCGTCCTCATAATGAATTTGTGCCCCGGATGATCCATTCGGAAGCTTACCCGTATCACCATCAAAATCATATTGGCCACACCAATAAATTACTCTTATTTAATAAAAAAAGGCCACCCGCAGGCAGCCTTTTTTATACTTGTCAGGACGAATCGATCCTAGTGACCGTAGACTTCCATATTAGCAGATACTTTAAGATCAGTAATATACAGGTTACCGATAGAAGTACCGCCAGCACCATTCAGGCTGATTCCTTCGATATCCATATCACCGGAGAAGTCAACCAGGTTCAGCGCCAAACCATTTGCAGACTGACCGATAATCATTTGGGCGTGCGCAAAAGTAAGATCCTGAGTTGTGCCCGCAGCCACAACAGAAGGACCACGGAGGTTATGCAAGGAGAAACCACCAATATGCGTATTCATAAATGGAAGAGTCAGGGTTCCCTTACCGTTACCCATATCAGAGACGTTGAAGAACGCACTGATTTCCATAGTATTTGCAGTACCACCATCGTTATGAATAACGATATCAATTGGCCCCAGGTTACCTTCAAAGGTAGCCGCTGACAACAGGGTAGTAGTTGTACCTGAAGCAGGCCCACCGATTTCACTGGCATATCCACTCTCAGCCAACTGCACGTCACCGATAGACAAACCGTAATCAATTGGTAAACCGGACTGCGAACGCAAGGTGATCACCAGATCACCATCACCGATAGTAGGCAGCGTCTCAGTCAAATTGGCAACAGTAGCACCACCAGCTGTCAGATAAGAACTACCCAACGCAGGCATACCCAAATCCAGATTGGAGGCATCACCAGCGACGTCAACAGTCATGCGAATATCGTCAAGATTGTTAGTTCCCGCACCAGAGAGAGACAGACCATTAATATTCAGGAAACCCTGATCCTGGTATGCAATCTGGCCGATATCCAATGTGGCACTATTGATATCGATAGTCAAACCGGCTTGACCAGTTGCAGCACTCATTGCTGCGTCGTCCATTGCTACCAATTCTGCCTGGGCTGTAGAGGCTGCTGCGATTGCTGCTACCAATGCGACTTTATTCAGACCTTTCATGACATTCTCCTTAAAAGAATTGTTATGGTTTTGTTTTTAGGTTTTACCGGTTTTTTCTTGTTCCCGGTTGATTGTTATTCTATGCAACTGAAGATTTTATTCTGAGATAGGGATCACAATTTGCCATCACGGGGTTACATTGGCTAACAAATGATAACAAGCTCACAAAATAAACTGCCATTGGCGCAACAAAAGAGAAAATCCCACTCCATGCAGGTCGGCCAGAGCCTGTACCTGCCGTACATGATAAAAACGTAATATGATAAAAAGGTAATATGATAAAAACGTAATAAAGGATGGCTCCGGCAACGCTATACTACCGCAGCATCAGAACTACCGCAGCATCAGACTCTTGACTCCACACCTTGACTCCACCTGACCTGAGGAATGCAGAAATCGACCCGGCACCCTTTTCAGACATAAAGAACGCCTTTTCCCGGTTTACCCTCAGCCAGGCTATCTCTGCACAAGGCTTTTACCACCTGAGTGACCGGCTATCTACCGAAGAGGGTTTTTTCTTTTTTGGTAATCTGTCTTTACCCGAGGGGGTTTGCTGGCTGACCTGTTATCCGCGCCAGACAGTGAATGCCAGCACCCTGAGGGAGCCTTCCACCAACTTTGGGAATGACATTCTTGTTGGCTTGCTGGACTACGGAACAGAACGGAACAGCCGGCCGGCCAATCGTTACACCTGGTTTGCCTGCCTGGACAAAGAGCAGAACACGGCCACCCTCTATTTTAACTCCGACTGCCCGCAGCCCACCGTGGAGGCGCTGGCCAGTTATTGCAGCCGGGGTGAGCACTCTGAAAGCAGCGATGCCAAACGCCGGCATAACAGGCACTTTAGCCTGGAAACCCCCTTTACCCATTCTACCGGCAAACAGGAGTATCTGGACGATATTGCCAGAATCCATAACCATTTGCTCTCCGGCACCTGCTACCAGATCAACTATGCCCAGCGCTTTGCCGCGAGCTGCTCAGGCTCCCCCTGGGTTGCGTTTAAGGCCCTGTGCCGCCATACCGATGCGCCGTATTGCATTTTCAGCAATTCGGGGGCAAGGCAGGTGCTGTGTTTTTCACCGGAAATGTTTATTGAATTTGACCGGCGCAAGGTAAAAACCAGGCCCATTAAAGGCACCCGCCCGAGAGGCCGAACCAAAGCAGAAGACCTCGCACTGATGGAAGACCTGTTAACCAGCGAGAAAGACCGGGCAGAAAACCTGATGATTGTGGATTTGTTGCGCAATGACCTGGGGCGATTCTGTGAAACCGGCTCAGTCAGGGCAGATGCGTTATTCCAACTGGAAACCTACAGCAATGTTCACCACCTGGTCTCGACCGTTACCGGCACATTGAAAAAAGGCGTCTCCCAGTTCAGCGCATTTGAAAGCGCATTTCCCGGCGGGTCGATTACCGGTGCCCCCAAAATAAAAGCGATGGAAATCATCAATGAACTGGAAAAACACCAGCGGGGGCCGTACTGCGGCTCGTTTTTCTACGCCCTGCCTGACGGGACTTTCTTTTCCAATATTGCCATTCGCACCTTTTATTGTGAGGCCGGCTCCATCTATGGCTTTGGCGGCGGCGGCATTGTGGCAGACTCCGACGCCCTGAGTGAATACCAGGAATCCCTGGATAAAATCCAGGTATTCCTGACGACGCTTGAGCGCGAATTTCTTTCGGGAATTGATCCTTTGAGGTAAGTAACAGTTATGAATCCAAGGGTCAAAAGTGTTGCCGCAATTTCAAAAAAGCGAAAAGTAACTCTCCAGTTACCGCTAACACGAACAGACCATAGATCCGCTCTATTACCGGATTAGAGGGTGCAAAAACAATCCTGGCAAATTCATATCGCCTGGTAATAACAGTACGCAAGTTGTTTTTTAACTCGCAATGCACACACATCCTGTTTGCCCACAACAGGCTTCCGTTTAAACCTGAGCGGTTTATATCTGCCTGCCCCTCCCTACCATGAGGTTTTCAGACTGGCTTTCCTGAACTCTTCCTTCAATTCTTCAAAGGTATGCACTGCCGGGTACTGTGGAAACTCGTCAATCACATTCTGTGGCGAGTGAAAAAGAATGCCTTTTTCAGCCTGAGCCAGCATGGTGGTGTCGTTATAGGAATCCCCTGTGGCAATCACCCGATAATTCAACAGTTGAAACGCCCGCACTGACTGTCTTTTCGGGTCTTTCTGGCGTAGCAGGTAGTTGGTAATCCGGCCGGACTCCGCCACTTCCAGTTTGTGACACAGCAAGGTGGGGTAGCCCAGCTTCGCCATCAGGGGCATGGCAAACTCGTAAAAGGTGTCAGACAGGATAACCACCTGAAAATGCTGCCTTAGCCAGTTGAGAAAATCTGCCGCTCCCTCAAGGGGCTCCAGTGTGCCAATCACCTCCTGGATCGCAGGCAGGCCGTAACCATGCTCGTCAAGAATACGAAGTCTCTGCTTCATTAATACATCGTAATCAGGAATATCCCGTGTTGTTGCTTTCAACTCTTCTATTCCGGTTTTTTCGGCAAAGGCGATCCATACTTCAGGGATCAATACTCCTTCCAGATCCAGACATGCCAGTTCCACAGAAAACTCCTTCATTATCAAGGTAGACGATTCAATTCAATAACCAACAGGTCTCGTCGCAACAAAGCAGGGTATCGGCTGTGTTGTATCAGACCGGTTTGGTATGCTGACCAGGGGCCCAATAATAATAGAAATTAGTATAAACATCCAGGACATGACGCTTCGACGCTGGTGGGAAGGGGAAACGTAATTAAGGAGTGCAGGCTTTTATCAAGTTAAAGACCCATTACCAACGCTAAACCCTCATTAAGAGAACCAAGAAATTGTTGGTTTAATTTAGATACTCGTTCGTCCAGACAGGCTTTATCTATAGTAATAATTTGGCTGATATTTATTACAGATTCTTTGGATAATTTAGACGTACGCTTTGGTAACCTTATATTTCCTGGCGCATCAGCCAATCGAGTATTAGAAGTGATTACAGCAGCTAAAACAGTATTTATAGCGCTGTCATTAAAAGCATCTGACGATACGATTACAATGGGACGTCTGAAGCCAGGCTCAGAACCTCGTGGCTCTCCGAGGGTAACCCACCAGATTTCCCCTCTTTTCATTACCACTTATCCTTGCCTGTGGATTGAGCCTGAATGCTATAAAGTTCATCGTCCAGGCTATTAGAATCCTCTCTGTAAACATCATTAAGAATTTCTGTAACCCCTCGATTTTTATTTCGTCTCAGGTAGTCCTCTACCGCCTTTGCGTATAACTCGCTTCTACTGACCCTTAGCCGATGCGCGAGCGCCTCAGCTGAATTAAAAATTTTATCTGGTATTGAAATTGCTGTCTTCATTTTCAAAGTATAACCATGGTTATACCTAACAGTCAACGTGGAAATTTCGACCCGGATGAACATAACATACATTTCATTTGTCCAAAACCTGATGACCTGCAAGACCTGATCGACCTGTTCATCCAGTTGTGCCTGCAAAACAACGGCAGCCTTTCCTCAAGGAAGAGAGCCTCCCACTTTGACTTTCTGACTGATGAAGAAGTATCGGCCATGGAACAGGCAGTGAAAGACGGCTACAACCGACCCGGTTAATCAATGGGCTGTATGGTGATCAGGGCGAGATTGTCTTTCGTTACTGTTCGAGCCGGTTCAATAAACCGGCAATTCGATTCTTTCAAACAACCCTTCCAGTTCACTGCGGTTTTGCAGTTGGCAGGCTTCACTGACCACCTCTCTGGTCAGATGAGGGGCAAACTTTTGAATAAAGTCATACATATACCCCCGGATAAAGGTGCCCTTGCGAAATCCGATTTTGGTCACGCTTGACTGGAATAACCGGCTTGCGTCCAGGGCAACCAAATCTGTGTCGGTTTCTTCGCTGAACGCCATTTTGGCCAAAATACCCACGCCCAGCCCCAATTTGACGTAGGTTTTTATTACGTCCGCATCGGCGGCGGTAAATACCACTTTCGGCTCCAGCCCTTTTGACCGGAAGGCATCATCCAGCCTGGAACGACCGGTAAAGCCGAAAACATAGGTCACAATGGGGTACCTGGCCAGTTCTTCCAGGGTCAGTTCACCCGACTGCGCCAGGGGATGGTTTTTGGTCACCACCACACAGCGATTCCAGCGGTAACAGGGCATCATTATCAGGTCGGAAAACAGTTCCATCGCTTCAGTCGCAATAGCGAAATCAGCCGTACCGTCAGCTGCCATTTCCGCTATCTGCATGGGTGTGCCCTGGTGCATATGCAGAGACACATCAGGATATTCGCCAATAAAGCTCTGAATAATATCCGGCAGCGCGTAGCGGGCCTGGGTGTGTGTGGTTGCGATAGTCAGGTCACCCTTTTTTTCATTACTGAATTCCTGGGCAATCTGTTTGATACCATCGACCTTTTTCAGTATCTCGCCGGCAACCTTGATAATGGTCTCTCCTGCCGGAGTCACCCTGGTAAGATGCTTGCCACTGCGGGCAAACACCTCCACACCAAGCTCGTCTTCCAACAGCCTTATCTGTTTGCTTATACCTGGCTGGGAGGTATAGAGGCTTTGCGCCGTTGCAGAAACATTCAGGTCGTGATGGGCGACTTCCCAGATGTATCGTAGTTGTTGTAATTTCATCTCGTCTCCGCTGAAGGCCTGGTGCTGCCATGCCTGACTGGTCATTAGACTCATTTACCGGGTCTGAATTACCAAGTTTAGACCAAATTGCGGAAATGATACGATATTTCCGCTGGCCATTTCCCGGCGCTCCACTCTTGACCCGATATACCGGGCCGCAATCGCTACCACAATCGCTATTACACTACCACAGTCACTATTAACTATTAGTTGCCATTGCCTGGAGTTATTCTGATATCATTCGGACAAGGCTGCACTATTTGGACGACAAAAACAACTGCAACGCACACAACTGAAACAAACTCGACCGGAACAGACGCGGCCCCATTCAATTGACCGGATTGCGGAATCCCTGGAAGATGTTGTTACAAACTAAATTTTTCGCACCAGCAAGTAACCCGAAAACCATACAACGAGACAGGTTGCTTGGCCTGATCACGCCGGGCGAGGGTAAAAAACTGTCACTGGTCATTGCTCCCGCCGGGTATGGCAAAACCACGCTGGTCGGCCAGTGGCTTCACTCAACCGGAGCGACCTTCGCCTGGTTGTCACTTGATGAATCAGACAACGACCCCCGACGATTCTGGCAATATGTGATCGGCGCACTTCAGCGCATAGACCCGTCCATCGCCCGGGAAGCCAACGAGCTGCTGGCAAAAACCGGGTTCGAGCATATGGAAGCCGTGATTATCATGCTGGCCAATTCACTGAGCGATCTCGGCACTCACTACCCGCAGCTTGTTCTCGCTTTCGATGATTTTCACCATATACAGGATTTTGATGTTTTGCGGAATCTGGTGTTCTTCATTGACTATCTGCCACCAAATGTACACATTATTCTGACCTCTCGCACGGAGCCGGTTTTGCCTCTCTCACGGTGGCGGGTAAAAAACTATCTGAATGAAATCTACGCAGCAGACCTGGCATTTTCTGATGAGGAGTGTTACCGGTTTTTCCGCGAATTTATGGCGCTGGAAATCAGCAAGGATGAGGCCAGACAAATCAGAGACAAAACAGAGGGCTGGGTGGCTGCCATGCAACTTGCCGCCATTTCAAAGGAAAACCTGCAAACGAATACGGGTATCGACAAGTCTTTGGGCAATTATCATGGTACTGACCGGCTGATCAATGACTATGTGCTGAGCGAGATACTTGAAAAGCAACCGGAAAATCTGAAAACCTTCCTGTTGCGCTCGTCCTGCCTGGTCAGGTTAAACGGGCAATTATGTGATACCGTTTTGAATCTGTCCTCATCACAGGAGACTCTCGAAAACCTGGAACAGTCCAACCTTTTTATCATCCCTCTTGATACCAGCCATAGCTGGTATCGCTATCACGACCTGTTCCGCGAATCCCTGTTTCACAGGATTGAACTGGAAAACCCGGAGCAGGTCGCCGATATCCAACGAAAAGCCATTGACTGGCTTTTGGACCATGACCAGGTGCATGAAGCCATTGATCAGCTCGTTCAGTTGCAGGACTGGAACTGGCTGAAGGAAATATTGCAGGATCACGGCAATACACTGATTCACGACGGCCATCACCTTCCGATGCTGGAATGGATCAACCTGCTTCCCGCAGACAAGGTGGCGGAGTCACCACAATTGCAGATGCTGAAAATCTGGAGCCTGTTTTTCAGCAACCGGCTGGACACCATTCCGCCACTGCTGGAATCGCTGGAAGAGATGCTGGACTGTCAGACAGCCAAAGTGCACGCGAATGCCGATGATGCACTGGCACTCACCAGTGAAATTTCGCTGATCAGATCCTACCTTGCGAGGGCAAAGGCAGACACCAAAAGCGCCAGCGACCTGACCAGGCAGGTACTGGAAAACATCGACCACGCCAATATGCCCCTCAAGTCGGTGACCTATTATGGTATCGGAATAGATTGCTTCAACAACGGAGAGCTGGACGATGCGGAGAGGGCACTCTCCTCTGCCATTCAGTACGGAAAATTCGAACATAAACCCTCTGCCGTTATTTCCAGTTCAGGGCTTCTCACCTGGATTCTTTATTATAAGGGTGAACTGGACAAGGCCTGTGATACAAGCACCCGCACACAGGCCTGGCTGGATAGCCACATCAACGACCCCGGCCAACCGAAAATGATCTCTTGCTGGCAAAACAGCGCGATGGCGCGCATTTACCTCGAAAAAAACGAAGATACCATTGCCGCCAGCTATCTGGCCCCCCTGCTGGATCACCTTGAATCCGGTACCGAGCCTGGCCAGCATGTAATTATTCAGTTTGTACAGGCCCAATTGCTGTATACCCAACGAAAATTCTCACAGGCTATTGCCTGCATCGAGGATGCACAACGCATTTACGAGCACAAAAAAGAAGCAATTTTGTATGAACCACCCGGCCTTTCCGCGTTGAAAGCAAAATGCCTGCTGAACATCGGTCAATACAGGCAGGCGCTTGGCTGGGCAGAAGCCAATTATAGAGACACACCCAGGTGTGTAAGCCAGCTTAACCAGGAAGAGCAGCTTCTCGCTGTGGCACACATATTCATCTGCCCTCAGGAAAGCCCGCCGGAACTCATTGAAAAAGGGCTGGCCATTCTGGAAAAAATGAACCGGGGCTTGCCAGAACGCCATCACATCAAACACCGGATCGAGCTGCATATACTTCGGGCCATTGGCCACCAAAAGTCGGGCAAGGTCGCCGAAGCACAGGAAAATATGACACAGGCTCTTCACCTGGCGAGTAAAGACCGGTTTATCGCCCTGTTTAAGGAAAACGGCTCATTATTGATCGATTTGATTACGCGATGCAGCGACGTTTCAGTGCCGGTCAGTTTCCATTCCGAGGTACTGCGCTGCCTCAGCGAAACCGGCAAAGACGAGAGCAAGGGCAAGTCCGGCCCGGACACACCAAATGGCGCACGTTCAGGCCAGCCTTCGTCACCCTCCAACGCCTCGTCAGCTGAAAATCAGTCCCTGATCGAGCCACTGAGCCAGCGTGAACTGGAAGTGTTACACCTGATTTATGAAGGCCATGCAAACAAGCAGATCGCCAGCAAACTGTTTTTGTCCCCGGCTACGATAAAAGCACATATCAGAAATATTTATGGCAAGCTCGATGTAAAAAGCAGAACCGAGGCACTGGCAAAGGCAAGAAGCTGTAATCTGGTCTGAAAAAAGCCTGATCCGAGAAAAGCCAGGCCTGAGAAAGGCAGCACCGTGATGGCAGTCCACCCGTTCCGGGAAGACAAAAACCCTTCGAACGGGGGTGTTTGCACATCGCATTCAAGTTTTGTATCCTCGTTTGCTCCATGCACACTCACATACAGAAAAGTCAGGTCTGCGGCTGACGCGTGGGCGTTCGCCTTCCATGACTCACTCCAGGGAGAAAAAAATGAAAAAATCAGGTGTCAAATTCACCGGGAAGCTGATTATCCCGGCAGTAATACTGTGCCTGGCTCCAACCCGGGCGGCATTTTCTCAGGAAGAAAGTTCCGATAACATCGTTCATCTTGAAGAAGTTGTTGTCACTGCTTCCGAAAAGAAGGCAAAGATTCTCAACACCAATGCTTCTATCGTCGTCATTACGGAGAAGAATATCAAAAACAGCGGGCACCGCACGGTTAAGGATCTGTTATCTTCCATTCCGGGCGTTACCGATGTGTCAAGCGGCTGGGGCCAGGTATTCAAACTGAGCGTAAGAGGCACGGCACCCTCTAACGGCCGCGCTGCCGGGCCTGCAGTATACGTTGACGGCATTCCCCTTAATACAGGCAGTGGATATTCCCAGTTCAATCTCATTCCCGTTGATGTCATTGAAAAACTGGAAGTGTTGAGATCCCCCTCTTCTTCCATTTATGGTATGAATGCAGGACGCGGGGTTATCCTGATCACCACCAAAAACGGAAGCCGGGCGAAAAAGGACTTTGCTACAAATGTATCTCTGGAGTATGGAAGCTGGGATACCTATAAGGCAAGCGCACAGGTTCTGGGCAAAACAGACCTTTTTGACTATAGCCTGACGGGCACGGGCCTGAACAGTGACGGCTGGAGTCACTACGACAACAGGGAGAGAAGCGTCTATGGCGCCCTGGGCCATGATTTTGACGGCGGTCGTGCCCAGTTCAACTTCGGTCATATTTACAACGAACGTAATGTCAGACGAAAGCTGTACAGTGATTATGCGAAGGAAAACCCCAGAGCCACCTATCAGCCCGGCAAGGATAGTGGCCATAACTACGTCGAGAATAACGTATTCACTTCAGGGCTTAATGTGAACTATGCCAAAAGTGACTGGCTGGGTAGCTTCACGGCCAATTATATACGGGCAGTGGAACAATATGAGTATCGGATAAAAGGCATGGACAGCCCGAAACACTATACACAGGATCGTCCCGGAAACGATTATACAGTAGCGATAAGTGGCGGGCGAAAAATGCATCTCGGGGAGAACATGGTAAACACCCTGACCATCGGTGCCGATTACCGTTATCGCAACTTTGATCAAGACAAGAATTATCCCAATGATCCGTCGCGTAACCAGTCCAGCGATTATTTCGCCACCAAAACAGCCGTAGGTCTCAGCATCAATGACAGAATTGACTACGGAATTTTCAATATCTCCGGGGGGCTGAGATGGAACCATTTGAAATACGATGTCGATTATCATACCGATTCCACGAAGAACGATTTCGAGCAGAAATTCGACAACGATCTGGACTGGAGCCTGTCAGGTTCAGTGGTACCCGTAAAAAACAGCAATCTCTTTGCAAGCTACAATCATTCCAAGGGATATGAGTCCGGTTTTTCATCTGATAACGCAACCAGAACCGAATTTCCCACACTCGATGATCTGAAGCCGGAGGAGTACAGCACACTTGAAATAGGCTTTAAGCATCAGTTCAATGAAATGCTGAACTATAGCCTGGTTTACTACAGATCAGAGGTTGACGGGAAGGTTGTAACCTATTACATACCGGAGGGTAACAATAATTACGAATCTGCGGGCAAGTACAACGCCGGCGATACGCTGAACCAGGGAATCGAGCTTGGATTGAGCGGAATGCTTTTGAACAGAAAACTGGGGTACAGGTTAAGCTACTCAACAATCAGTGCCGAGTGGCAAAATGGCAAGCGAAAGGACAGCGATGGCAACTGGCAGGATCTGAAGGGGAAACAGGTAAAAGGTATCCCCGACTACGAATACACTGCAGGAATTGACATCCATCCATTTGAAAACACTCCCTATGATTCATTGACCGTTGCCCTTGACGTTCACGGTTTCAGCAGCTTTTATAACGATGATCTGAATTCCGTTGATAGCGAAAAGAAAAGTGCCTACTTTGTGAACGCAATGATAGACTACAGCTATGAAAACATGAGTGTATTCCTTAAATCCACGAACCTGTTTGACAAGTATTACTTTCAGGGGATAAACACAGGCTTCACTCACGAAGGCCGGTATGTCAGTGTCGGTACAAACATCGCGTTT
>PDWI01000522.1_pt1 | contig 62249 bp, 54 predicted proteins | sample 1430891 | NCBI WGS metagenome assembly PDWI01 (sample SAMN01162508, study PRJNA174530) | Oral metagenome, whole genome shotgun sequencing project. | biome: Marine environment; feature: Marine mammal; material: Swab sample of the gingival sulcus; isolation source: swab sample of gingival sulcus... | reverse complement strand
CATCTGGAAGGGGATGAAACAGGTGGCATCATGCGCCGCCGGCATGAAATTCATGCGTCGCCTCGAAGACAGCACGTGATTTGTGTATAAGGACATGACTTCTGATGCTCGATGTGATCTTTCGGCAGATCATTTGGCTTATCGATTCCTCCGCCTGACCAGGAATGCACCCCTATCTTTGCTCCTTGCTGAGCGATCCTGTTTACACCGGAAAGGAAAAAATCGGTTCCACCGGATGCCACAAGCCCGTCACTCGGAACAAGTGTATCCAGTTGCCTTTCTCTGACAAGTCTGGCTGCGTCCAGGTTTGCGTCGTCATCCGCCGACCCTTCGACATTCTGCATGACTATGGATGTAACGTCGGGATTCGCGTCAAGAGCGCTCGTCAATCTTGATTTTACATCGCTGTCAATCACACCGTTCATGACCAATGTATTGCCGGAAACCTCAAATTTGACTGGATCGAAATCCTCGGCTCCATTGTCATTGGATGAACCACTATTTGACGAACCGCAGCCTGCCAAAGCCAGTGCAAAAGCACATATGACCAGTTTTTTCATCATGTAAATTTGACAAATTTGATTGTTGTTGAAATGAATGCGCCAGGGCGAATTTTCGGCAAGCGAACCGAATACAGCAAAGCCGCCTTCCATGTTATCTTTGCTCACCTCCTCCTCGGCAACTGCGGATCACACATCATGACAGCGAGTGCCGGTGCAAACCGCAAACCGGCAGCGTCTGTACAGCTCAGTGCCGAATGCCAGTGTTGAATGGCGGGGAGGACCATTGCAGTCGCAACCGATGCTATCGAACACGATCGGCTCTCATTGATTCAGGTATACAGCTACCTTCAAGACCTGCGCGCACGAAGATCGGGCGCTGACGCCGGCGGCAGGAACCAAAGGCAACGACAACTGTCAACTACCCGGCAGACTCTTCGCTGGATACTGTTGCAACCACCATTCGAACCTTCATGACATCGGGAGTAAACAATGTTCACGAAAGGCTACTATGTCACCGCAGAACTGAAATTGAAAGATACATCAAGAGCCAGAGAAGCCAAACAGGCACTGATGGAACTCTGCTCTGAAACACTGAAAGAGGAGGGATGCTCGATTTTCGAGCTTCACCAACTCAGGGAAGATGACACTCGCTTCCTGTTGTGGGAGAGATTTGACGACGAAGAAGCATTCAAATTGCATTTCGAGAAGGAGCACACCAGGGACTACCTGGCAGGAAACCACACGGAAGTCGTTCAGTTTTTTGTTACGGACATAGCATCCTGACGATCGCGCCGGGTTTTCCCTTCACTTGCCGAACAGTCGGTCGAGTTCGGGTACGGCTGCACTAACCAGCAACAGATTCCGAGTGCGACTCGACTCAGGTGTTCAACCATTGCATGCTCCTATGCATGCCCTGCCTTCAGTGCATGCTCGATGATCTTTGTGGCCACGAATCTGTGAAAAGGCTTGATGGCTTTCATGTACAACGCACCCTTGCGGCCATGCAGATTCACGAGCGTGAACACGCGGCAAATGCCATCGTCAACACTCATCATGCGTTTTCACATCACTCGTCGGAAAATCTGCTCGTAAACCACGATCAATGCCGTTTCACGACAAATCACGATCCGCCAGTTGACGGGAAAGGATTGCTCCGGCCAGCGAACATTCCACAGAGATTGACACCACCGCCCCGCACGTGTTCTGATGCTCGCGATGGTTCTCCGAGGTCACCACGACCGACGAGATGAAAAGGGAACACGGTGCGAAGCCGCCATCCGGCTTCAATTCCGTGACTGCCCCCGCAACTGTAAGCGGCGAGCCACCCGTCAAGACCACTGGATCGAGAAATCCGGGAAGGGACGGCATGCAATGACCCGCAAGTCAGGAGACCTGCCATCGTGTTCGCAACAGAAACTGGGCGGGGCGCCCGGGGAAGAACCGACCTGACCTGCTGGACAGGCCGCCACGGTATTCCCTTGCCCCGCGCGCTGCCGGGGAAGATGCAATGGAATCACGGGCCGAAACCCTGAAACCGGGTGAAGCCGATGCGGTGCTGTTCGTGGTGTCCGCTCAGATGCTGAGTCGGCGGGCGCTGGTTCGTCTGCAGGACGCTGCCGTGCGTGCAGCACCCTGCCCGTCCCGACTGATCCGCCTGGAAGGCACCGGGCCAGACCTCATTGCAACACTCGACGAGATGCGCGCAACGGGCTGGCGACGCATCCGTGTCCAGCCCCTGGGCATACCGTTTCCCGAAGGGCTGCTCGCCTGGTTACCCGGTGTCATGGCGGACTGGCGCACGCGCGGCAACAACGCCGACACCCAACTGGAACTCGGCCCGGATCCGGCCACCGACCCCGAGGCACTTGCCGCCTTCGCGGCCTCTGCGTTCAGCCACCCCACCCCGCCCACGCCGATCGAAGGCGTGACGCCACGTCTGGGCAAACCCGGCTGGACCGACCCGCCCGATTTCGAATTCCATCTGCTGGTCTGCACCGGCCCGCGCTGTGCGATTCATGGCGCGGCCTCCTTCACCCACCTGCTGAAGGAAGAACTGAAAGCTGCCGGCATTGACGGTCGCTGCCTCACCACGCGCACCGGCTGTCTCTACCCCTGCAACCGCGGCCCGGTACTGGCACTTTACCCCCACGGCTACTGGTATCGCCTGCCGGACCGAAGCGCGACGCGACGCTTCGTGCGGGAGGTGCTGCTCGACGTCGGCACGGCGGACGATCTGAGATTCCACACAGCGAAGGCCACCCGTGTGCCCTTGCCGGGTGCAGTCCTGCCGGGCGGAATCCCGCCCACTCACGCACTACCCACTGACGTCCAACCTGCTGACACATCCGCCGAAGCTGCACCACCCACCGACGCCTCGACCAGCGAGACCTCACACATTGTCACTGTCACTTCATCCACCCAGAATTCATCCCACTGAACAGGAGACGACTGCATGAACCTCAAACCCCTTGTCCTTGGCGGCGCACTCGCCCTTGCGGCACTGCCGCTCGCGGCCGCAGACGACATCATCCGCATGGCCACCAGCTTCAAGATCGACTCGATGGATCCGGTGAACGAAGGCTTCTGGATGCAGGAGTTCGGTCAGGGCGAGTTGCTGATGAAGTTCCAGCCCGACGGCACCATCACCCCCTGGCTTGCGGAAAGCCTCGAACGGGTGAATGACATCACCTGGGTCATCACCATCCACGACGGTGTGACCTTCCAGAACGGCAAACCGATGGATGTGCCCGCGGTTCTGGCCGCCATCGAGTACCACCGCCAGCGCAACAGCGGCACTCAGGCAGTCCTGCCTGTCGAAGCCACCTTCAGCCAGACCGGCGAGCGTGAGATCACCGTCGAGACAGGCGTACCGGTACCCGAGTTTCCGAACATCCTGGCTCATGAAAGCCGCCTGATGATCATCGACGTCGAACCGGTACTGGCTGCCGGTGACGATTTCGAGGCGCTTGAAGGGGCGGGTATTCATACAGGACCCTACAAGCTGATGGACCTCAATGACCAACGCATGATTGCCGAGCGCTACGACGACTACTGGCGCGGGGTTCCGGCCATGGCCGGCGTCGAGCTTCGCTTCGTCACGGACCCCAACGCCCGCATTCTGGCGGTTCAAAATGGCGAGGTGGACATTGCCCTCTACCCGCCCACGGCCGCCTTCCCGGTCTTCAAGAAGACACCCAATCTGAATCTCGCTCTCGGCCCGGTGTCGACCGGGGGTTTTCTCGGGTTCATGGACGTCAACAACGGCGTTTTCGAGGAAATCGCGGTGCGTCGGGCGGTGATGCTGGCCATGAACTATGACGAGATCGCGAACGCGGTCTTCCATGGGGCAAAGGCGCCCGCAACCAGCCTCTACAACCCACGGTTCCCCTACGCGGTGGAAAACTACCGCTACGATCCCGACGAAGCCAACGCCCTTCTCGATGAAGCAGGCTGGAAGCGAGACGGCGATACCCGCACCCGAGACGGCAAGACACTGTCGGTAACGATCATGATCTACCCGCAGCAGCCCGACCTCGTGCCGCTCTCCAACGCCATGCAGTCCTACCTCGCCGCAATCGGTGTCGGGTCGAAGATCGTGTCGGTGGACAGCGTCAAGGAAGCCGCCATGAACGACCTCGTGCAATGGGATCTTGCCCTGTCGGCCACGGGTACGGCGACGGTCGGTTCGGTAAGTTCCTTCCTCAACCAGTACGTGGCCTGCGATGGTGATCGCAACTATGCCGACTACTGCAACAACCGGGCGCAGAGACTGATCGAAGCCCTCAACGTGACCATGGACGAAGACAAGCGCAATGAGATGCTCCGCGAACTCCAGCAGATACTGGCCGAAACCGATCCCTACATCTTCAACCTGACGTTCCTGAAGGAGCGGGCCCTGGTCAGTGACGCGTGGTCGGACTACGTGCCGGCAGTTGCATGGAACCACATCAAGTGGGACACCGCGCCGAACCAGTGAGCACCCGCGCAAGGCGATACGGGCACGGCGGCATGGTCGTCGCCGTGCTCCGGCGTGTCATGCAGGCGGCGCTGACGGCCCTTGCCGCCAGCGTGATCGTCTGGGCGCTGCTGCCGCTGGCACCGGGAGACGTTGCCACACGGGTGCTGATGGCCCGCGGGATTCAGGAACCGACCCCGGCGGAAATCGCCGCCACCCATGCCGAACTCGGACTCGACGATCCGCTCTGGGTGCAGTTCCGCCTGTGGCTGGGCCGCGTGATGCAGGGCGATTTCGGCCAGAGCTTCACCAGTCAGGCTCCGGTGACGCAGGAGATCATGGAACGGCTGCCTGCCACAGTGCTGCTTCTGGGCCTCGCACTGGTCTTTTCCATCGTTCTGTCACTCGTGTTTGCCCTTGTGGCGGCGGGTTTCGAAGGCCGTTGGCCTGACCGGCTGATTCGCTTCTACACTCAGATCGGGGCCGCCCTGCCCACCTTCGTGTTCGCACTGCTGGCGCTGAGCTTCGTGGTGGTCGGATTCCAGGTCGGCCGAGTCCTGTCGGACGTCACCCTGTCGGCCGCGCTGGTACCGGGTTTCATCATCGGGCTGGATCGTGCCGCAAGCTGGACCCAGCTGCTGCGCGCCGGACTGCTCGAAGCGATGGCCAGTGGCTATGCCGACGTCGCGCGTGCCCGCGGTGCGAGCCGGCAGCGCATCCTGCTGCGTCATGCCCTGCCCAATGCACTGCTGCCGTTCCTGACCGCCATCGGACTCAGCGTCGGCGCGCTGATCGGCGGCGCCCCTTTGATCGAAACCATCTTCACCTGGCCCGGACTCGGTGCCTATCTGCTGGAAGCACTGACGGCACGCAACTATCCGGTCATACAGGCCTATGTGCTGATTGCCGCGCTGTCATACGTCGTGGCTGCGTTGCTCGTGGATCTGTGCGCGATCGTCATTGATCCCCGCCTGCGGAACCAGAGCGCATGAACCTGCTCGAGATCACCCGACCCGAGGCAGCCGCCCGACCCGAGGAAACCACCCCAACCGTCATCGGTGCTGTCAGCCGACCCGACAACCAGCCCGTCAGCCGCAGGCTGCTGACACGACTGTGGCATCACCGCGGGGGACGCGCCGGCATACTGCTCGGCGGGGCACTGCTGCTCTTCGCCCTTGTGGGCGCGTTCTGGCCACCCCATGACCCGAACGTGCCCGACTACGCTCGCGCCCTGGCAGCGCCGAACCTCACCCACCCCTTCGGTACCGATGCCACGGGGCGCGACATGTTCAGTCGCTGCATGGACGGCGCGCACCGTTCGATCGGTGCGGCCGTACTGGTGCTGGCCGCGGTGTTCTTCATCGGACTCGTTGTCGGTACGCTGGCAGGCCTTGCCGGGGGTCTGACCGACACCCTGCTCATGCGGATCACCGACATCGTCATGACCCTGCCGGGACTGGTGCTGGCCTTCGCCATTCTCGGCCTGCTGGGCCCCGGTTTCGTCAACCTGCTGGTCGCGCTCATCATCGCCGACTGGGCCTGGTATGCGCGGCTGGCGCGCTCGCTCTCGCTGGACGCACGGCAAAGGCCTCACGTGCTGGCCGCACGCATGGCCGGCATCCCCCGCTGGCGCATCATCGCGGGGCATATCCTGCCCGGCGTGGCGCTTCAGGTCGGTGTGGTTGCAAGCCTGGCCCTCGGTGGCATGATCAGCGCCATCTCCGGTTTCTCCTTCCTCGGACTTGGCGTGCAGCCCCCGCATGCCGAGTGGGGCATGTTGCTGGCGGAATCACGACTCTACTTCACGCTGGCACCGTGGCTTCTGATCGCTCCGGCAATGCTGATTTTTTTATCAGTATTATCGGCCAACCTCATCGGCAACGCCCTGCGCGACGCGACCGGCACGGGTCGCCACTGAATGGCAGCGGTACTGACATGCAGGAACCTCACGGTCACCTATCCCGGCGGGGTGGCGCCGATCAGCGGCATTTCGTTCCACGTCGAGCCCGGAGAATGCTTCGCGCTCGTGGGTTGTTCCGGAGCGGGCAAGACGACGGTTGCAAGAGCCCTCATGGGCCTGCACCAGCACGGCACTTCCGTCACCGGCGAAGTCTGGCTGGACGGGCAGGAGATGAGTGGCGCCTCGTCCGCCGCATGGCGCAGGGTCTGGGGACGGCAGCTTGGCTTCGTGGCCCAGAACCCGTGGGCCGGCTGCGACCCCCTGCGAACCGTGGGCGATCATGTGGCCGAAGCCTGGCGATGCCATGGGCTGGCGGTGTCCTGGTCGGAAGTGACCGCGCGTCTCGATGGCCTCGGCGTCATGGACGCGAGCCACCGCCTGCACCAGCACCCGCACACCTGGAGCGGCGGCATGCTGCAGCGCGCCTCCATCGCGGCTGCCGGTGCACTCGACCCGCCGCTGCTGATTGCCGACGAACCCACCAGCGCCCTCGATGCGGATCGCTCGCAATCGGTACTGGAAGCACTGCGCGCCCTCGGCGCCGCCGTGGTGCTGATCAGCCACGACATCGGTCTGGTTCTACGCAACGCCGACCGCGTGGGCGTACTGCATGCAGGGAAACTCGTGGAACAGGGCACTCCTGAGCAGCTGCAGAGCGCGCCCCGACACGAGGAAACCCGTCGTCTGCTCGCCGCGCTTGCTCCCCTGCCGCCACGCGACTCGCCCCCGGCGTCGGCGTGCACGCCACTGCTCGCCTTCGAAGGTGTATCGGTCAGCTACGACCGCGGACGCGTGCAGGCGCTGAGTTCAACCGACATGACGATCGGTGCCGGCGAAATCGTCGGTGTCCAGGGGCCGTCAGGGTGCGGAAAGTCGACGTTGCTGCGCATGGCGATGGGCATCGAGCAACCCTCGGGCGGCACCATCCGGCGTGCCGACAGTCTGCATCGCCCCGGCGCCGTACTGCCGGTCTTCCAGGATCCGGTCGGCAGCCTGGTACCGCACTGGCCGATCTGGCGCTCCATCTCCGAACCACTCACCGCTCCCGGACACCCGCGAACAAGGCGCAGCGAACGCCGGGCCAGAGCGCTCGACGCCATGGCAAGGGTCGGGCTTGGCAATCTCGACCCATCGGCCCGCCCCGCCGAACTGTCGGTGGGCCAGTGCCAGCGCGCTGCCCTTGCCCGCGCGACCATGACCCGGCCCGTTCTGATCGTCGCGGACGAACCCACGAGCGCTCTGGACAGCCCGTCCACCTGGCGGGTGGGAAAGCTGCTGCGGGAAGCGGCGGACAGTGGCGCCGCCGTGCTCATCGTCAGCCATGACGGCGCGTTCCTCGAATGGCTGACCGACCGGGTCATCACGATGGACGCGGGACGAATCCTGCCCGAGCGACGAGACACTTGAGCACTCGGCACATATGCGCATGGATGTAGACGCACACAGGGAATCAAACTGCTGCCACAACGCTGGCAGCAGCCGGTCAGTAGACTCAGGGACTCTGCCAACACAGCCTGAATCCCCCATGGCCACACTGTACTACCACCCCTTGTCTTCCTGCTCGCGGCGCGTCGTCGCCCTGCTCGGTATTCACGGCATTCCGGCCGAGCGAAAACAGGTAAGACTCGAGGACGGCGAGCAACGAACACCAGCCTACCGGGCGATCAACCCGAACCAGCAGGTACCCACGTGGATCGATGACGACATCCGGCTGCACGAATCACATGCCATTCTTCGCTATCTCGCGAACCGCCACCAGCTATACGACTGGTATCCACAGGCCATCATCCCGCAGGCACGGGTCGATCAATGGCTGGAATGGATCAACTGCCGCTTCATCCGCGCGGAATCGATGGTAGTGTTCAACAGTTGCTTTGCCGGTGACGATGCCAATCAGACAGAAATCGAACACGGCCGCAGACTGCTCGAGGAACTGGGCGATCTTCTCGACGCCACGCTGCAGCACACCGACTACCTCACGGGGAATCAACCCAGCCTGGCCGATGTCTCCCTGGCAGCCTCGTTCATGCAACTGCCACTGGCCAATGCCCGTTCCGGTGGTGCCCCGGTTGAAGACTGGTACCAGAGAATGCTGTTGCTTCCGGGCATGCGCGATATCATTCCGAGCGCTCCTGCAACACCCTGACCAGACAGATCCGTCGCATCGGCTCGGCAATGCCACCCGCGGCCCTGCCCGGCGGCAAGGCAAGGGAGCAAGACCATGAGGCGCACCGACAGGCTGTTTCATATCATCCAGACCCTCCGCCAACACCATCAGCCGATGACCGGCATGGCACTGGCCGAGCGTCTTGAAGTGTCCTTGAGAACGCTGTATCGGGACATCGCCGAATTGCAGCTGCAGGGCGTTCCGATCCGTGGTGAGGCCGGTATCGGCTACGTGCTGGACGCCGGCTACGATCTGCCCCCGCTGATGCTTTCGGCCAACGAACTGGAGGCAGCAGTACTCGGTGCGCGCTGGGTTGCAGGACGAGGCGATCCGGCGCTGCAGGCTGCGGCGGCCTCGTTGCTCGGCAAGATCGAAGCGGTGATTCCCGAAGCCCTCAGGCCGATCATCACGCAAAGCGCACTGCGTGTACTCGACGCCGGTGCACTCGAGAATGATCTGATCGATGCCGACCAGTTGCGAACCGCGATGCGCTTGTGTCGAAAGGTACGCATCCGCTACCGCGCATTGTCGAACGACGCCATCACCGAACGCACCATATGGCCCTTTCTGCTGGGTTATTTCGACAAGGTCAAGGTCATTGCCGCCTGGTGCGAACTGCGAGACGACTTCCGTCATTTCCGCACCGACAGAGTCGAATCCCTGCAGGTACTGGATGACTGCTACCCCGAACACCCGGAAGCACTGCGCAAACGCTGGGAAGCGATCGACCGGCTCAACTACCCCCGCAGGCGTGCTTGTTCGGGGAGCAGCGGTTCACCCTGTCGATAGGCACGACGAAAACGGTTCCGGCGAAAACGGTTCACATGAACCGTCAAAGGCCGGTTTCCGTGATGTCGGTCACGCTTCCACGCCGAAAAACGGTTCACGTGAATCGGAAAGTGCCGGTTTCTGTGGACACGGTCACGTTGCCGAAGCCTGTCATGAAACCTGTCATGAAACCTGTGATGAAGCCTGGCTCTCGCCCGGCGGGTGCTGTTCGCGTCCAACGCGGATGACGAGCGCCGACGGTTCAGGGTGACGAGGCCGGATGGGTGACCACTGCCGGCGTGAGGCAGGGCCAACACGCAGGATGTCACCACGCGGTAGAATCATTCCTGCTGATCCGCCGAGGCACTCATGGCAGAAATGCACCTTGTTTGTGCACCGATCCTCCAAGACGCACAACAATGGTGCATCGCACCGTCGACACAACAACGCGCCACGCATTATCCAATTGATTTATATCGCTTTTCTCATACCTTCATCATTGGCGCGATATTTGTTTACTGATAGGACGTGCCCTCCGTGGCAACGCCAGGATACCGAAACACGGCCGCATCCGACGACCGATCGCATCCAACCAAGAACAAACCCGAGGAAAACTCTGCATGTCCAGCAATGACGTACTGAAGATGATCGAGGAAAACGATGTCAGGTTCATCGATTACCGCTTCACCGACCCCCATGGCAAGGAACAGCACACCGCCATCCCCGTCTCGCAGTTCGACGAGGATGTCTTCGAAGACGGTCAGCCCTTCGACGGCTCGTCGATCGCCGGCTGGAAGGGTATTCACGCATCCGACATGCTGCTGATGCCGGAACCCGACACCGCCGTGCTCGACCCCTTCACCGAGCACGCCACCCTCAACCTCCGCTGCAACGTCATCGAACCCGACACCATGGAAGGCTACGAGCGCGATCCGCGTTCCGTCGCCACGCGTGCCGAGGCCTACCTGCAGTCCACCGGTATCGCTGACGTCGCCTACTTCGGCCCCGAACCCGAGTTCTTCGTCTTCGACGACGTTCGCTGGAAAACCGACATGAGCGGCATGAGCTACGCCATCGATTCGGAAGAAGCCGACTGGAACACCAACAAGAAGATCGACGGCGGCAACACCGGCCACCGCCCGCGTGTCAAGGGCGGCTACTTCCCGGTGCCCCCGGTGGATTCACTTGCCGACCTCCGCGCCACCATGTGCCTCGTGCTCGAGCAGATGGGCGTCATCCCCGAGGTGCACCACCACGAAGTGGGCACGGCCGGCCAGTGCGAGATCGGCACCCGCTTCGACACGCTCGTCAAGCGTGCCGACACCGTACAGGTTCTGAAGTACGTCGTACACAACGTCGCGCATCAGTACGGCCGCACCGCCACCTTCATGCCCAAGCCTCTCGTCGGCGACAACGGCAGCGGCATGCACGTGCACCAGTCACTGGCGAAGGGTGATGACAACCTCTTCGCCGGTGACCTGTACGGTGGCCTGTCGGAAATGGCACTGCACTACATCGGTGGCATCATCAAGCACGCCCGCGCCATCAACGCCTTCTCGAACGCGTCCACCAACAGCTACAAGCGTCTCGTGCCGGGCTTCGAAGCACCGGTCATGCTCGCCTATTCGGCACGCAACCGTTCGGCCTCGATCCGCATTCCCCACGTATCGAACCCGCGAGGCCGCCGCATCGAGGTGCGCTTCCCCGACCCCACCGGCAACCCCTACCTCACCTTCGCCGCACTCCTGATGGCAGGGCTTGACGGCATCCAGAACCGGATCCACCCGGGCGACGCGGCCGACAAGGATCTCTACGACCTGCCGCCCGAGGAAGGCAAGGCCATCCCGACGGTCTGCTCGTCTTTCGGCCAGGCACTTGAAGCGCTCGATGCCGACCGTGGCTTCCTGACCGCAGGTGGCGTCTTCACCGACGATCTGATCAACAGCTACATCGACCTCAAGATGAAGGAGGTCACGCGGCTTCGCATGTCGACCCACCCGGTCGAGTTCGACATGTACTACAGCCTCTGATCACGACCACGGCAAGGCCCGGCCCCGGAACACCACAAGGGGCCGGGTCTGTATTGTCAATCCTGTGCAGGCCGGCACCATCGATGTCGTGAACGATTCGGGCGAAAACGGGGCAAGCGACGACGAAGGCCACTGCCGTGCACGACTCGATGCGCTCAGCACGGCGGTGATCGAGCTCGATCGCCGCTTCGCCATACGCTACCTCAACACAGCGGCCGAGCAACTCCTCGGAAGAAGCTCAAGCAGGCTCCTCGGTGCAGCTCTACTCGATGTCGTCTCGTTTCCCGAGACCACCGCAGGCCTCCTGCACCAGGCGGCCAGCGAGAACCAATCCTACAGCCAGCGGCAGATTCCGATCCGTGCTGCCGACGCACAACCCTGCGTCGTCGATCTCTGCATCTCGCCGATGATCGCGCACCGACCCACGCAGACACCGGACGCACATCAACCCGCACAGCCACCGGACACACATCGTCAAGGCGAAAGCCTGCTGATCGAACTCATTCCGATCGACCGCGCCACGCGTATTGCCCAGGAAGAAGCCCTGCAACAACGACAGGCTGAAATGCACGGGCTCATGCGCGGACTCGCCCACGAAATCCGGAATCCCCTGTCTGGCCTTCGCGGCGCGGCACAATTGCTCGAACAGGAACTCGACGACGATCAGCTCAAGGAATACACCGGCATCATCCACGAAGAAGCCGACCGGCTCGGCACGCTGCTTTCGCGCCTTCTCGGTCCGGCCGGCCAACAACGGCGCGAGTACATCAACCTGCATGAAGTGCTCGAACACACGCGACGCCTGATCGCCACCGCCGCACCTGCCTCGATCAGCATCCAGCGCGACTACGACCCGAGCATCCCCGACTGTCTTGTCGATCGCGATCGACTGGTGCAGGTCATGCTCAACATCGCCACGAACGCGGTCACGGCACTCGATGAGTTCGGTGGCGGCTGCATCACCTTTCGTTCACGCGTGGTCACGAACTACACCATCGCCGGCCAGCGGCACCGGCTGGTGGCCTGCCTTTCGGTCGAAGACAACGGCCCCGGCATCGCACCCGAACTCTTCGATCGCATATTCCTGCCCATGGTCAGTGGCACGAGTCACGGCAGCGGACTGGGGCTTGCCATTGCCCAGGGCATCGCGGTGCAACTCGGCGGGATCATTCATGTGCAGAGCCCGGCACGAGGCAACGCGTTCCCTGCATCACGACCCGATGACCGCCACGACAGTGGCAGCGACATACGAAGCGACATACGAAGCGACATACGAAGCGACATACGAAGCGACATACGAAGCGACATACGAAGCGACATACGGAATGGCACACGAAACGACGCACGGAACGACGGAGGAAACGACCCGCGGGTTCCCGGACCGGGTACGCTGTTTTCCGTCTTCCTGCCTCTGACACTCGCTGACGCCACCGACACCGCTGACGCGACAACCGCACCGGCAGAAGCGCATTCGGACAACACCGCACCTGCCTCCTCCGACGCGAAGGAGATTCACTGATGAGCGAGCAACAGATCTGGGTCATCGACGACGACCGCTCGATCCGCTGGGTGCTCGACAAGGGTCTGAGCCAGGCCGGCATGGATGTGATCAGCTTCGAAACCGCCGACGAGGCCGCCGAACTGCTCGCCGGCAACGCCCTGCCTCCCGATGCGGTGATCAGTGACGTGCGCATGCCCGGCACCAGCGGCCTCGATTTCATGAAGCGCCTGCACGCGGAGTACCCGGACATTCCCGTGCTCATCATGACGGCCTATTCCGATCTCGACGCCACGGTCGCGGCCTACGAGGAAGGCGCGGTCGAGTTCATCCCGAAGCCTTTCGACATCGCGGCCGTGGTCGAGCAGATCCGGAGAAGCATCGACAGCAACACCCTGCCAGCCGGCAGCAGAGGCACCAAACGCGCATCACCCTCTGCAAGAGGCGCGGGTGCTGCTCGAACCAGCGCTCATGCAGCCGGCGCTCACGCAACCAGTAACCACGCAGCCAGCACCCATACCAACACACAAGCGCGCAGAACGGCGCGCACGGCCAACGTTGTCGGACATGCCCTGCCGGATGACCGCCACGGTCTCATCGGCGAAGCCCCTGCAATGCAACGGGTCTACCGCGCCATCGGCCGGCTGGCGAAATCCCGCACCACGGTGCTCATCAACGGCGAATCGGGCAGTGGCAAGGAACTCATCGCCCAGGCGCTGCATCGCCACAGCCCCAGAAGCGACAGGCCCTTCGTGGCGCTGAACATGGCCGCCATTCCCCACGACCTCATGGAGTCGGAACTCTTCGGACACGAACGCGGTGCCTTCACCGGCGCGCACGGCACGCGCATCGGCCGATTCGAACAAGCCAATGGTGGCACCCTGTTCCTTGACGAGATCGGTGACATGCCCACGACCCTGCAGACACGACTGCTGCGTGTTCTCACCGACGGTCAGTTCTACCGCATTGGTGGGCCACTGCCGCTCACCGTCGACGTGCGCATCATCGCCGCCACCCATCAGAACCTCGAAGCACTCGTGCGTGAAGGGCGCTTTCGCGAGGATCTCTTTCATCGTCTCAACGTGATTCGCATCGAAGCACCGCCACTGCGCGAACGCCGTGAAGACATCCCAGCCCTGCTCGCGCGTTTCCTCGAAGAAAGCGCCGCGGAACTGGGTGAAACGCCACGACGCATGACGCCGGCCTTCGCCCGTTATGCCAGTTCCCTTCCCTGGCCGGGCAACGTCCGACAGCTACGGAACACCGCTCACTGGCTGACGGTCATGGCAAGCGCGGTTGAACTGAAGCCCGAAGACCTGCCCGACGGCGTGCGCGATCAGCCGCGTACCAGTGAACTCGACTGGGAACGGCCACTGCGGCAGTGGGCCGAATCGGCACTCGCCGCCGGTCGCGATGGCGTGGCGCGCGAAGCCATCGCGCTGTGCGAAAAGGTACTGATACGCGCCGCCATGCAGAATACTCAGGAGCGGCGTCAGGATGCAGCAAGACAGCTCGGCTGGAGTCGCAATACCCTGACGCGAAAGATCCGCGAGTACGGCATGGACGACGAGTTCTCCTGAACTCGCGACACGGGGATGAATTTGCAGCAAGGGTATCGACGCGGCTTCTCCGCCACACACCTTTGCAAGTCACCCCGGTGTGAATTCATCACAAACTTACTCGTTGGAAAGGTGCAGGATCCTTACTGGATTAACAACCACGAGAAGAATATCCATGACTGCACACACCACTTCCGCCGACCAGCGTCAGCGGTTCCGTTTCGCTCCCATCGCCCTTGCCTGTCTGGCAGCACCGCTGACGGCCCTGGCCGCTCCGCTGCAACCGAGCGTCGATGGATACACCATCAGTTGGCCGGCGGCCTCCTCGGGCATCGACAGTATCAACGTCCACCGCGATGACGGCAGCTACGTCACCACACTCGCTGCCACCACAACTTCATGGACGGCACCGGAGGCCGATGGCTACTTTCTGGTGTCGGTAAAGACCAGCGACTGGACCATCTGGGAGCGCTCCGAGATAGTGTACACCGGCACTGATGAGCCGGGCACCGGTTACCGCGGACTGTCCGAAATTCGCCTCGAAAACGGCAGACTGGCGTGGGACGCCGTACCCGCCGACTGGGACAACGGCGAAGGTTACGGCGTGGTCGGCATCAACGTCCTCAGGGACGGCAAGTACGTGACGTCCATCAACGCCTCGGCCACGAGCTGGCAGCCCAACGAAGCAGGTTTCTACGCCATCGTCTACGTACTCGGCAATGATGACGGCAAGGCCGACTGGCGGGACTGGATCTCCACCAATCGCGTGTACTTCGAGCTGTCCGACGACAACCTCGACACTGAAACCACCGACCTCGTCGCCACCTACGACAACTACCTTGCGGGCGTGATGCCGGCAGTGCGTGGCGAGCACTTCAAACCGTTCATCAACTCGGTTCTCGATGCCCTGCTGCTCTGGGACGAGCGCCAGATCAGTGCCGATGGCCTGACGAACACGGGACTCGAATCACCCTCGATGGCCGAAAGCGTCAGCACGCGCAGCTGCGACAGCGGCGACGTGACCAGAACCGTTGATTATTACAGCAAACCTGATCCGAACAATCCCACCAAGGCGCCACTGGCGTCGATGTCGCTCGACTTCAATGCCTGCCTGCTCGGCGACAGCACCCTCGAAGGCAAGGCTGCGGTTCTCATCTCAGGTGACTCGCCTTCGCGACTTGGCGGCCAGAACCGCCGAGAGCAGATCATCTTCGATGCCATGTCGATGACAACCGACGATGGCGGGAGGAGCCTCAGTGGTAAATACTGGCGTACCGCATCCTTCTCGGCCGACTCCAGTTCGGACATCATCGTCGAATACGTGACCGACAGCTACACAGGCCCTGAATTCTGGGCACCGGTTCGTTACACCAACCACTATTCGACCTACAGGTACCGGCACGCTCATCTGACTCCGGGGCAGCAGAAAGCAGAGAATCGGGTCACCGAATCGGCTTACGTGAATCTTGCCGATGAAGCCGTCACCGTGACCATCTCGGATCTGCAGTTCGATCTGTCAGCAGACGAAAACCAGTTTGCCTTGAGTGGTGGTCTGATTCACCTGTATTCACGCAGTCCCGACGAAACCAGCAAGCGTCCATACGGCTACATGGTACTGGATGGGCTTCGTCTCGAAGACGGCTTCAACATGATACGCAACCTGGATGATTACACCAGCGGTCGAGAGTTCGAAGGCAGAACACTCTGGACAGATGCCCTTCAGTGCAACGACCTCGATGGGGTATTCACCGACCTTGATGTCTGCAGTTTCGACAGGTAAGCCGGAGAAGGAATCTCCCTTCATTCGACAGGGTGCAGATTCTTTCCATCAGCGGTATCCTTCCAGTAACAATGTGCACCTGGTCACAACGCCTCTCTCGGGTTGTGACCATGGCGCGCAGGACGTTTCCCCCCGTCAGGTTCACAAACCAAGGAAAAGCCATGACCTCATACACGACTTCAGCCGGCCACCGCCGGCGGTTCCGTCTCGCCCCCATCGCCCTTGTCTGTCTGGCAGCACCGCTGACGACCCATGCTGCTCCGCTGCAACCGAGCGCCGAAGGATCCACCATCAGCTGGCCGGCGGCTTCAGGCATCGACAAGATCAACGTCCACCGCGATGACGGCAGCTACGTCACCACGCTCGCTGCCACCGCAACCTCGTGGACGGCACCGGAAGCCGATGGTTACTTTCTGGTGTCGGTGAAAGGCAGTGACTGGTCCACCTGGGAGCACTCCAGGATGGTGTTCGTCGGCACTCCGGAGACAGGCGCCGGTGCCGGCGAGCTTTCCGAACCGCGCATCGAGAACGGCATGCTGGTGTGGAACGCTGTCCCTGCTGGCTGGGACAACGGCAAAGGTTACGGCGTGGTCGGCATCAATGTCCTCAGGGACGGCAAGTACGTGACGTCCATCAACGCCTCGACCACCAACTGGCAACCCGTCGAAACAGGCAACTATTCCATCCAGTACGTGCTCGGCAATGATGCCGGCAAGGCCGGCTGGCAGGACTGGCACACCACCAGTACCGTCTACTACGAACTGTCCGGGGAAACGCCGAACCCCGAAGAGCCGAATCCCGAAGAGCCGAATCCCGAAGAGCCGAATCCCGAGGAGCCGAATCCCGAGGAGCCGAACCCCGAGGAGCCGAACCCCGAAATGCCGGGCCCTGAAGAACCCGGCCCTGAAACCAACGGCCTCCTGGCCAGTTACGACAACTACCTCACCAGCGTGATGCCGGCGGTACGCGGCGAGCACTTCAACCCGTTCATCACATCGGTTCTCGATGCCTTGCTGCTCTGGGACAAACGTCAGATCAGCGCCGACATGCTGTGGGAATCGGGACTCGATTCTCCCTCGATGGACGATCGCGTCAGCACGCGAAGCTGCGACAGTGGCGACGTGACCCGTACCGTTGCCTACTACAGCAAACCTGATCCGGATGATCCCACCAAGGCGCCGCTGGCTTCGATGATGCTCGATTTCAACGCCTGCATACTCGGCAGCAGAACCCTTGAAGGCAAGGCTTCGTTGTTCGTCCAGGGCTCCTCACTCATGCAACGCGGCGGGCAGGGACGCAGTGAACAGATCATCTTCGATGCCATGTCGATGACAACCGGCGATGGGGCGCGCAGCCTCAGTGGCAAGTACCGGCGTAACGCTGGTTGGTCCGGCTCGCTCTCGGACATCTTTGTCCTGCACGAGACCGAAAACTATTCAGGGCCCGAATTCTGGTCGCCGATCAGCCAGAGCAGCCACCAGGCCACCTACACGTACAGCCCTCCCGACGAGGTGGGCCCGGAGCCCACGATGTCGAAGAACGAGGTAACCGAGGCGGCCGACGCGAATCTTGCCGCTGGCGCTGTCTCCGTGGCCATCACGAACCTGATCTTCGATCTGTCGGAGCAAACCTTGACCGATGGTCTGGTCAGCATGGATTCAGGCAGCGTCGACGAAGCCAGCAAGCGCCCTTACGGCAAGATGGTGCTGAATGGCGCCCTGTCCGAAAAAGGCTTCAACATGACGCGCAACGTATCCGACTACACCAGCGGTCGGCAGTTCGAAGACAAGGTCCTCTGGGAGAATGCCCTCACATGCGCGGATATCGATGACGGCGTGTTCACGGACCTCAGTGTCTGCCGCTTCGACTGGTATTGAGTCGGCACAACGGAAGACCGATCGGAACCACATCGAAGCCACGGGGTATACTGAAGCGCTTCCATCAGGAACGTCGTCCTCATGGCTCCGGGCGTCATCTGGTTTCAGAACCTCTTCTACAGCAAGGTGGCCGGGCGCCTGTTACCGGCAAGCTGGTTCGGCCCGCCACCTCCCCCCGTCAACGAACTCGAGCCTTCAGGCCTGCCCCTGAAGCTCGAGATCGTTGCGCATTGCTGGCAATACTCACACCTCTGGACCTACCAGCTGAGTTCGCTCCTGAACCACACACCCGGCAAGGTTTCGCTGACCTACACGCTCTATCACGCCGCCGAAGATGCCGGTACGCGCGCACTGATCGACGCGCTCGAAGCACGCGAGTCGCAAAGGGCCAGCGGCATCAACTGGCAATGGCGCGAGTTGCCACGCGAACAACTCATGCGCCGCGCCATCGGTCGCCATGATGCCGCCACGCGCACCCGGGCCGAATGGGTCTGGTTCACCGACTGCGACCTCATCTTCCACGACAACTGCCTCGACTCCCTGGCCGAGGCACTCGCGGGCAGACGCGCGAGGCTCGTCTTCCCTGCCGGTGAGTTCATCACCGCCGAACTGCTGCCCGCCGATCATCCCTGGCTGCACCGTGGCGAGCCCGAACACCTGCCCGTCGATATCGACACGAGTCTTTTCATCCCGAACCCCATCGCGAAGGCCAAGGGCGCCTTCCAGATCGTGCATGGAGACGTGTGTCGTCGGAGCGGATACTGCGGCAACATCCGACCCTACCAGACACCCACCGCAGCCTGGCGCAAGACCTTCGAAGACACCGCCTTCCGGAACCTCATCGGTGATCAGGGCGAACCCGTGAACGTGGAGTCGCTTTACCGCATCCGTCATGAAGACAAGGGGCGGTACACGCAAGCGTCCGGGGTCAGTGCCCTCCGTCGCAGCATTCGTCGGCGTACCGACAATCGATCGGACGCGACGGAAAACGCCTGAGGCACCATCAGGTGCCTGACGAACCTTCACGCTGTGCCACCACCTGCCAGCCGTCTTCGCGGTAGTGCCTGACGATATCGTCGCGCACCGCATGATGGCCGCTCGACTTGTAGGTGGCGGCATTCCTGCGGCCGACGGCCTTGCCGAAATCGGGCCGACAACTCCAGCGTTCCGGGTACGCATCGGGATGCGGCGGCACCAGCGTGGACAAGCCGCCGTGCTTCAGGGCCATGTAGCTGAAGTGGATGTCTTCGCCGTTCTCCCACGATAGCGGTTCCTCGAACCACATGTACTTCAGCCAGCGCTTTCTGAAGAACCAGGCGTGGCCGACCAGATCGACTTCGGCGATGGTATCGAGATGGTTGCCGTTCCAGCCCACCTTCACCCTCGAGGAGTAACCACCTTCAGGCTCGAGCAACACACCGGATCCGCCGAGAATGCCCTCATGTCCATTCGCGTAGCTGTCGAGACAGTTTGCCAGCCACTCCGGCTGCGGCAGGATGTCGTCATCGAACAGGCAGACGTATTCGGTGCGGGCGAGGCTGGCGAGCGCGAAGCGGCCCCAGAATTTCCAGTTGCTGTTGCTGACGATGACACGATCGGCAAGGTGCGACACGTCGGCAATGAGCTTGTCACTGCTGTTGCACCAGACCCAGATCTCCTCCGGTGGCACGCTCTGTTCACGCAGTGCCCTGATCTGCTGTGGCAAGTATTCGCCGCGCCGGTACAGGGTCAGGATGGCGGTGATGCCGTCATTGCCTTCAGGTGTTGCGAGTGCACCAGCGTCGTTGCCGAACTCGAAGCTGCCGCGCTGCGCCGCTGCGCCGGAAGCCGTTCCCATACTGCCTAGCAGTGCCGGCAGCTTCACGCTCCAGAGCGGCTTCACGCGAGTCTGCCACCACCAGGCCACGGCTTGCGCGGGTGTTTTCTGCGGCCGTGAGCGTCTGCGTCGATCGCTCACTCGGGTTCTCTTCGGTGTCGTTCGCGTAGCAGACACTCGGCGATCTGCGCCGAGGCAGTGCCGTCACCGAAGGGATTGCGGGCAGAGGCCATGCGTCGGTACTGCGCTTCATCGCCAAGAAGCTCATCGACGGCGGCAACGATGCGCTCCTTCCCGGTGCCGACCAGGCGCACGGCGCCGGCATCCACCGCTTCCTGGCGCTCGGTGGTTTCGCGCATGACCAGCACCGGCCGGTCAAGCGATGGTGCTTCTTCCTGCACGCCACCCGAATCCGACAGGATCAGGTAGCTGCGATCCATGAGATAGACGAACGCGGCATAATCGAGCGGTGGCAGCAGGGTCACGTTGTCGAGGCCTTCGAGTTCACGATGCACGAGATCGTGCACTTGCGGATTCAGATGCACGGCATAGACGACATGCAGTTCGGGATGGCCGAGCGCAATGGCCTTCAATGCCTGGCATATCTGCCGGAAGCCTTCGCCGAAACTCTCGCGACGGTGCCCGGTCACGAGCATGAGCCGGCGTGCATCCAGTGCCAGCCCGAGCGCCTGCAGGCGCTCCTCCGTTTCGCCACGAAGTTCCTCGTTGCTTCGCAGCCTCTCGCGAATATCGAGCAACGCATCGATGACGGTGTTGCCCACGACGTCGATCGCCCCCTCCACTGCCTCGTGCCGAAGCGCATCGGCATTGGCCTCGGTAGGAGCCAGATGCAGAAGCGCCATGCGTCCGATCAGGCTCCGGTTCAGTTCCTCGGGCCAGGGTGCCATGCGGTTGCCGGTGCGGAGACCTGCCTCCACGTGCGCCACCGGTACCTGCAGCCAGGTGGCTGCCATCGCTGCCGACAGTGCCGTGGTGGTATCCCCCTGCACCACCACCCAGTCTGGCCGGAAATCTTCGATGACACCGCGCGATCGCATGAGAATGCGCGCCTGCAGATCGACAAGATGCTGACCTTCGGTCATGACATCGAGATCATGATCCACCCGGATCGGAAACCACTCGAGGGCTTGCTGCAGCATCTCGCGATGCTGCGACGTCAGGCACACCGACACTTCGAAGTCGTCGTGCCGACGTTCGAGTTCGGCCACCAGCGGGCTGAGCTTGATGCATTCGGGTCGGGTGCCGATGAAGAACTGAACGCGCAGCCGATCGTGATTCTTTCCGGGGGTGTCCTGCATGATGTCGTTTGGTACCTGTTTCTGTCAGTCGTTGCGCAACCGGAGTCCGTGCATCCGGTAGGCCCTGGTCTCTCAGTACGCCCTAGTCTCTCAGTACGCCCGCGCAATTGGCATTGCCGGACGAGATATCCCATTCGCCGTTGCGCGTGCAGGCGCGGAGGTAGTCACGGTGAACGCGAAAGCGCCCCGTGGATGGCTTGCCGTCGTCGATGCGCGCATCGAGCTGGGCAATGATGTCGACGGGGATGTGCTCGCCGGTAAAGAACTCGTGCGCTGCGCTCGCGGCATCGGCTGCCTGCGCACTGTAGCTGAACTTGTAGTAACCGTTGAAGGGATTCTGCGGACAGGTACCCGGGCTGCATTGCGTGTCGGTGGCCGAACCCACATTGCCGGTCGCGCCATCGAAGCTGCCGCTGATGAACCCGGCCAGCGAAAGCTGCTGCCAGACGCCGGCACGTTCGCTGTTGCCGTCGATGCGGCCATTGCCGTTCCCCGGACGAGCCGCGCTGTCGATCTGAGTGCCCGAGCCCGAGAAGTCACCCGGGATGGAACGATAGCGTTCCTGGAACGAAAGCCACGCCGCGCGGATGCCCGACACTTCGTTCGAGAGTGAACGCACCCGAGCGCTGTCGATCAGTTCCTGCCCCTTCCAGACACCGCCGAGAATCAGCCCGATGATGACCATCACCACGGCAAGTTCAACGAGGGTGAAACCCGATTGGTCGTTTGCGACCTGAGTCATTGCACATTCTCCTGTTCATCGCCCCATGCGAAGGGCCGTCGGCATCCATTGCCAAAAATGATCTGTGCCGGGCACCACAGCTCGTCGTTCCGAGCGCGTACCCCCTTGTCACGGACATTGCCGCAAGCATAGCGGCTTGTCGAGTGGGTGGCAACTCCTTGACACCTGCGCTGACGTCGCCCCCCGAAACCGGCCTCTGACACGACCCCGGGGCCGGCTTGCCGACACTCGCCCCGGCACGCTTGCCCCATGTGCCTGCCGAACCACCGCGCCTCAGAACGGTGCACTCCGCGGCACCCGCGGAAACGGGATCGCGTCGCGGATGTTCTCCATGCCGGTAATGTAGTTAAGGAGCCGCTCGAAGCCCATGCCGAACCCTGCGTGCGGGGCGGTGCCGTAACGGCGAAGTTCGCGATACCACCAGAGTTCTTCCACGAGGCCCTTTTCCTCGAGGCGAAGATCCAGCGCCCCGAGCCGCTCTTCGCGCTGGCTGCCACCGATGATCTCGCCGATGCCGGGCGCCAGCACATCCATCGCTGCAACCGTCTTCTCGTCATCGTTCAGGCGCATGTAGAAAGCCTTGATTTCGCGCGGGTAGTTCATGAGGATCACGGGTTTGCCGACGTGTTCCTCGGCCAGCCAGCGCTCGTGCTCGGACTGGAGATCGATACCCCATTCCACCGGAAACTCGAAGGATCTGCCACTCGCCTGCAGACGCTCGACTGCGTCCGAGTAATCCATCCGCTCGAAACTCGTCTCGGCCATCGTTTCGAGGCGGCTGATGGCTTGCCTGTCGATGCGCTGCGCAAAGAAGGCCATGTCGTCCTCGCGTTCCTCGAGCACGGCGCGAAAGAGGTAACGAAGAAAGTCCTCGGCGATGTCGGCCAGGTCGGTGAGGTCGGCAAAGGCCACTTCGGGTTCCACCATCCAGAACTCGGCAAGGTGGCGGCTGGTATTGGAATTCTCGGCGCGGAAGGTCGGGCCGAAGGTATACACGCGTGACAGCGCCAGCGCGTAGGATTCCACGTTCAACTGCCCCGATACCGTGAGATAAGCCTCGCGGGCAAAGAAATCCCGATCGTAGTCGATCGCGCCCGTAGCGGTTTTCGGCGGATCGGCCGGGTCGATGGTGCTGACGCGGAAGAGTTCGCCCGCGCCCTCGCAGTCGCTGGTGGTGATCACCGGGGTGTTCACCCACTGGTAGTGATTCTCGTGAAAATACGTGTGGATGGCGTGCGCGAGCGTGGTGCGCATGCGGCTGATGGCACCGAAGGCGTTGGTGCGCGGCCGGAGGTGAGCCACCTGGCGAAGGTACTCGAAGGTATGGCGTTTCTTGGCGACGGGGTATTGCTCGGGGTCGTCCACCGCGCCAACCACCGTGACCGATGCGGCCTGCAGTTCCACCGACTGCCCCTTGCCTTGCGACGCGACCAGCGTGCCGCTGACTTCGATGGCAAAGCCCGCGCTGATCTGCAGCACCTCGCTCTCGTAGTTCGCAAGCGTTGCCGGCGCCACCACCTGCAGCGCATCGAAACAGCTGCCGTCGTGGAGCGCGATGAAGGACAGACCCGCCTTCGAATCGCGGCGGCTGCGCACCCAGCCCTGCACGGTCAGGGACTGAGCCTGCGGTTCGAGTGAGAGGATATCGACGATGGGCTGGGCGTTCATGGAAGAGGGAATGGTCTGCGGTGTTCAGAAGGCATATTCTCGCCCAATTCGCGCCGGCTGCAACAGGGCCGCATCACGGCCTGCGAGCGTGGCAACCAGCGTTGCGAGCGCGTCGGGCACCGAGCCTGCCGCCTGACCCTTGATCTGGCGGTCGATGTGCGAGGTCATCGAAAGCATCGCCAGCCATACGCCGGCCGGATGCCGCGGCACGGCCCTGGCAAGATGACGATAACGGCTCTTCCACACCCCGGCCGCCTGCATGGCCCGTTCCATCGGCACGCCTTCGGCGACTGCCTCGGCCGTGCGCGCTGCGGCGCGAATATCCTGCGCGAGGGTCCAGAGCAGGAGAGTTTCGGCCACACCCTCCTGCAGCAACCCTTCGAGCACGCGCAGCGCTCGCGCCGGATCCCCCGTGAGAGCGGCATCCGCAAGATCGCCCGGTGAATAGCGGGCACTGTTCGACACGGTATCGAGCACCTCACGCGCGCCCAGAGGCCCGGAGTCGCAGAGCAGCGACAGCCGCTCGATTTCCTGATCGGCCGCGAGCAGATTGCCTTCCACACGTTCGGCGAGCAGACGCAGGGCCTCGGCGTCCGGCACGAGCCCCTTGTCCCGGAGCCGCCGATCCAGCCACGCGGGCAATTGATCGTGCGGCAGTGGCCAAAGCGCCACGACCCCACCGGCCTTGTCAACTGCCTTGAACCAGGCCGCGCGCGTCGCACTGCCATCGAGCTTCGCGCTCTGGATGAGCAGGAAGATGTCGGCGGGCGGGTTCTCGGCGAAGGCCTTGAGCGCCTCTCCGCCCTTGCGCCCGGGCTTGCCGTTCGGAATACGCAGGTCGAGGATACGCCGCTCGGCGAACAGCGAGAGGCTCGCGGCCGATTCGGAAAACCGCTCCCAGTCGGCGTCCTCGTTGACGATGATGACTTCGCGTTCTTCATGTCCCTGCGCGCGCGCGTGGGCACGCAGACGATCAGCCGCCTGCATGAGTTGCCATGGCTCATCGCCGTGAATCAGGTACAGCGAAAAGGGGGATCTGGCGAGATGGGCGGCGAGTTTGTCGAAATAGAGTTTCATGAAGTTCCGGAGACTGCGGCCAATGCCAGTCTCTCATGGAACGCCTTGCGCTAGCATGACGGACGCCCGACCCAACGCGCCTGCCCTCTTTCTCATGACACCGACCGATCACCTCTTTCCGCTCCTCAGGAAACTCCTGTTCTCGCTCGAACCCGAGCGCTCGCACGCCCTGGCCCTGTCCGCGCTCGAACAGCCCTGGCTGCGGCGCTGGTTCGAGCCAACGGAGCCACGCCCCGACAAGGCGGTATCGGCATTCGGGCTCGACTTCGCCAACGCCGTCGGTCTGGCCGCGGGGCTCGACAAGAACGGTGACCACATCGACGCACTCGGTGCGCTCGGCTTCGGGCACATCGAGATCGGCACCATCACGCCGAAACCGCAGGACGGAAACCCGAAACCACGGCTGTTCCGGCTCGAACAGTACGGCGCCCTGATCAACCGCATGGGTTTCAACAACAAGGGGGTCGCGCATCTCGTGGCCAATGCCGAAAAGCGACAATACAAGGGTGTCCTCGGCATCAACATCGGCAAGAACGCCACCACGCCCATCGAGAACGCGCTCGACGACTACCGCCACTGTCTCGAACGGGTGTTTCCGGTGGCCGATTACGTCACCGTCAACATCTCTTCGCCCAACACGAAGAATCTGCGCGCCTTGCAGGATGAAGAACCGCTGCGCGCGCTGCTTGGCGAACTCCGCGAACAGCAGGCGCTGCTCGCGGCGAAGCATGCGCGCGAGGTGCCGTTGCTGGTCAAGATCGCCCCGGACGTGAGCGATGTCCAGCTCGACGGCATCTGCAACGTGGCAAGGGCGCTCGCCCTCGACGGCATGATCGTCGGCAACACCACGCTCGAACGCGCGTCCGTGGAGCCGCACGTCCACGCCGGCGAAGCCGGTGGTCTGAGCGGCGCACCGCTAAGGCCGCTGGCCGACTCGCGCCTCGCGGCCACCCTCGAACGACTTGACGGTGAGGTGCCTGTCATCGGCGTGGGCGGCATCGACTCGGGCGCAGCGGCGGCAAACAAGATCGAACTTGGCGCGCAGCTTGTACAGATCTACACCGGTTTCATCTACCATGGCCCCGCACTGGTACGCGCAGCCGTCAGAGCGACGAGCGCCCTCGCCGATGACGTCAAGCCGTCCTGATGGCCCTTCCCGGAAACGCGAACACCACCATGACCCACTACGACGCCTTCAACGGTGATGCCGACGGCATCTGCTCATTGCATCAGCTCCGCCTTGCGGAACCGCGTGAAAGCGTGCTTGTCACCGGCGTCAAGCGTGACATCAACCTGGTTGCCCGCATCGATGCCACGGCCGGCGACAGTGCCACCGTGCTGGATGTGTCCTTCGACAGGAACCGCGATGCGGTGCAGGCACTGCTCGACCGAGAAGTGGCCGTGTTCTATGCCGATCACCACTTCGCCGGAGAGCTTCCCGCAAGCCCGCTTCTCGACAGCCACATCGATACCGCCGCCGACATCTGCACCGGGCTCATCGTCAATGCCATCCTCGACGGTGCGCACCTGCCCTGGGCCGTGACTGCCGCCTTCGGCGACAACCTCGATGCCAGCGCCGAGCGCGCCGCGGCTCCGCTCGCGCTCGATGCCGGGCAGATCGCGGCACTCCGGCGTCTCGGCATACTCCTGAACTACAACGGCTACGGCAGCAGCATCGACGACCTGCACTTCGACCCCGCCGAGCTGTATCGCCGCGTGAGCCCGTATGCAAACCCCTTTGACTTCATCGCCGACGATGACGCCTACGCAGCGCTCGATGCCGGCTACGACGACGACACCCGCAAGGTGGCAGCCATCGACCCGGAAACCGAAACCGACGCGGTTGCCGTCTACCTCCTGCCGAACGCCGCCTTCGCGCGCCGCGTCTCCGGTGTGCATGCCAACGCGCTCGCTCAGGCGGCTCCCGATCGTGCTCACGCCATCCTGAGCGACCTTGGCGACGATCATTTCCTCGTCAGCGTGCGCGCACCGCTGAACCACCGCGAAGGTGCCGATGAACTCTGCCGCCGCTTCGACACGGGTGGTGGTCGCAAGGCGGCCGCCGGCATCAACCGCCTGCCGGAGAGCGACCTCGGCCGCTTCGTGACGGCGATGCAGGCACAGTTCGGCTAGGTTCAGATGCCCATCATTTCCCTGACATGCGCACTTGCGCTGCGGCCGAGTGCCGACAGGGCATAGCCACCTTCGAGCATCGACACCACGCGCCCGTTGGCGTGCTTTGCGGCGATGTCCATGAGCCTTCGCGTCAGCCAGGCAAAGTCGTCTTCACGCAGGGCCAGTGACGCCAGGGGATCTTCGTGGTGGGCGTCGAAGCCTGCACTGATGATCACGAGTTCCGGCTGCCAGGCATCGAGCTCGTCGAACCAGGCCGCCGTGACGGCGGCACGGAAGTCGGCACTGCCGGTGCCTGCACGCAGCGGCACGTTGATGCGCTGACCCCGCACGTTGTCACGGTAGCCACCGGGATAGAAGGGATGCTGGAACGACGAGCAGAACAGAATGTGTTCATCGCCGTCGACGATGTCTTCGGTGCCATTGCCGTGGTGTACATCGAAATCGATGATGGCCACGCGCTCCAGCCCGTGATGGGCGATGGCATGTCGCGCGGCGACGGCGACGTTGCCGAACAGGCAGAAACCCATCGCCTGAAATCGCTCGGCGTGATGCCCGGGTGGCCGCCCGAGGCAGAAGGCGTTGTTGATTTCACCCGCCATGATCCTGTCGACGGCGAGTACCCCGGCACCGGCGGAGCGCCGCGCGGCCTCGAGGGAGAAGACATTCATGGCGGTATCGCCGTCGATCGTCACCGAACCCGAGTTCGGCGACTTGCGGCGCAGCAGCTCGATGTACGGCTCGGTGTGCGCCCGCGCCAGTGCCTCGTCGGTGGCCTCCGGTGCATCGAAATGCGCCATGAAATCGTATAGTCCATCGGCCTTGAGCCGCTCCATCACGGCACCGATGCGCTCGGGACACTCGGGGTGATCCGGGCTGATTTCGTGCCGTGGCATGACGTCGTGGGTAATGAGTGCTGTTGACATAATTCCATCCGGTAACACGGCTCGCCGGGCAACCGGCGAGCGACGAAGAGCCCGTTCCACAGACCCGATGACCACCGGGGCCTTCCGTGAGTTCTGTGGCGCAGGCAGGCATAGGTTACTATCCCCGCTGCGCGATTTTGCGCTCGTCGCTCAATTTCGATCCGATGGGAACGCTGCATCTCGACAATCTTCTGAGTCCACGCTCGATCGCCGTCGTGGGAGCGAGCTCGAAGAAAGACTCGCCCGGCTACATGCTGGCGAAGAACCTCATCAACGGCGATTTTCGCGGCCCGCTGCATTTCGTGAACCCGCGCCACGATTCGTTGTTCGGCAAGCCCTGTTTCCGCAGCGTCAAGGCGCTGCCGGACGCCACCGACATCGCGCTGGTCATGACCCCGCCCGATCAGGACAGAAAGGTACTCACCGAATGCAGTGAACGCGGCATCCGCGTGGTGGCGATGATGTCGCCCGAGCGCCGCCATGGTGGCAAGCACGCCCGGGAACTCCGCAGACTTGCCGTCCAGCTCGGATTGCGCATCCTCGGCCCCTGGTGCGCCGGCATCGTACGCACCCACATCGGCCTCAATGCGACCTACGCGGCATTGCCTGTCGAGCCGGGTTCACTGGCCGTGGTTTCCCAGTCGGCGGCACTCGCCGCTGCCATCGTCGACTGGGGCGCGGCCAACAAGGTCGGCTTTTCCTCGCTGATCTCCACCGGCAGCGAGTTCGACGTCAGCATTGCCAACATCCTCGACCTCCTCTCCGAAGACAGCCGCACACGTGCCGTCATCGTCTACCTCGACACCTTCCAGGAAAAGCGCGAATTCCTGAGCGCCCTGAGTGCCACGGCGCGCATCAAGCCCGTGATCGTCATGAGCACCGGGCAGAACAATGCCCCCTTCTGCGACGCCCTGGCACGCACGGGTGCCATCATGTCGACCGAAGCCGTCATGCAGGCAGCGCTGCAACGCGCTGGTGCCGTGCGTATTCGCAGCTTCGGCAACCTGTTCGCCGCGTCACGGCTGCTCGCGCACGGCAAGCGCATCCGCGGCAACCGTGTCGCCGTACTGGCGAACGGACGCGCGCCCGCCACGATCGCCCTCGAGCAATTGCCCGGCAAGGGTCTGCGCGCCGCACAATTCGAATTGCCACTGTCCACCTTCTCGCCACGCAATGCACATGGCGCACGCCTGCGCCGCATCGTCGAGGCCGCGCCCTTCCTTGGCGACGAGCGACCCATCGTCAACCCGGTCGTGATCCGCAGCCCCGACACACTGGCGCTCCGTTACCGTGAAGCGGTCGAAGCCCTGCTGGCGCACGAGGATGTCGATGCCGTGATCGCGATACTGGTGCCCGACATGCGCATCGACAGCAGCGCGGTGGCGAGATCGCTTGCCGACATCAAGAAGAAAGTCGGCAAGCCACTCCTCTGCTGCCTCATGGGCGACGCTTCGCTCGACGAACCACGCCAGATCCTGGCCGATGCGCAAATACCCACTCTGGAGACACCCGAGCAGGCCACCAGCGCTCTCGACTTCCTGTATCGCCATCACGTCAGCGGACTCGAACTGCTCGAACTGCCGCGGGCCGGACAGGCGCAGGAGCCACCCGACCACGCTGCAGCTCGCGCCATCATCCACAAGGCGCTCGATGAAAGGCGGCGCGTGCTCGATCCGACGGAAGCGCGGCAGTTTCTCGAGGCCTTTCACGTACCCGTGCTGCCGATTCGTGAAGTGCGCGACAGCGCCGAGGCCATCGTGGCCGCCAATGACTTCGGCTATCCCGTGGTGATCAAGGCACGTGCCGAACGCTTCGCCTACAAGTCGTCCCTGCTGCCGGCTCAGCTCGGCATTCGTGATGCCGACGGTGTCGCCGGCGCCTGCCGGCGTATCAATGACACGATCGCAGCGATGGGGCTCGACGGTGAAGTCGACGCCATCGAAATCGAGCCGATGCTCGAAAACCCGCATCAGCGCGAACTCTCCGTGACACTGCATCAGGACGCCACCTTCGGACCGGTGATCTCGGTCGGTGTCGGCGGCGACCTCCGGCCGCTCTGGCAGCGGGTAGCCGTGCAACTGCCACCGCTCTCGGAAACGCTGATCGACAAGATGCTGGCACGCGAACCCTTCGAAACCTGGTTCGGTCCCTACCGCCACAAGGACTCGCTGCCGACCGAGCCGATTCGACAACTGCTCCTGCAGATCTCGGAAATCGCCTGCGAATGTCCGGAAATCCATTCGCTCGACATCAATCCGCTGATCGTGTCGGCCGACGGCGCCGTGGCCGTGGACACACAGATCGTGGTCGAGAAGACGTCACCGAAACGCAACCACGGCCACCTCGCCATACCGCCCTACCCGCGAGAATGGGAACGCCAACAGACACTCAAGAGCGGGCTGGAGGTGACCATCAGACCGATCCGGCCCGAGGACGGAGAACAGATCGAAGCACTGGTCAGGAACATGTCGGAAGAGTCGCGCTATTTCCGCTTCATGCACGCCATCAACCGACTTTCACCACAGATGGTGGCGCAGTTCACCAAGCTCGACTACGACCGTCAGATCGCCTTCGTGGCGGAAGTCGACGACAGGATCATCGGCGTCAGCCGCTACATCCTCAATCGCGATCGTGACAACGGCGAATTTGCGCTCTCGATCGCCGACGAGTATCAGGGACACGGACTCGGCAAGCTGCTCATGAAGATGCTCATCGAGCACGCCGAAGCCCATGCGGTAACCATGCTGCAGGGCGATGTTCTGAAAGAGAACAATGGCATGCAGCACCTCATGCAGTCGCTCGGCTTCGAGCGACACGCCCAGCCGGATTCGCCCGAAACCTGGGGCTACCGCTATGCCATCAGTCAACCCTGATCCATCGCCGACCGCATCCGTCCGACTCGAACCTCCCATCGTCAGCAACGTGTCTCTTCAGCACGCAATGGCGGCAGGCCACGCCACATGACTGCATCCAGACCCCGCTTCCAGTCGCTCGAACTCGATATCGCCGGGCAGCACATCGCCGGCATTCGCCGCGAGGCCCTCGGCTCCGCCGAAGCGCGCATCCTCTGTCTGCATGGCTGGCTCGACAACGCCAACAGCTTCCTGCCGTTGATGCCCGAACTGCCAGCATGCGATCTGGTTGCCATCGACCTGCCTGGTCACGGCTACTCGACACACCTGCACGACAGCTACAGCTTTCCGCAGATGATGCTGCTCGCACGCCGTGTCATCGCAGAGCTGCAATGGGAAGAGTGCGTGATCATGGGGCATTCGCTCGGCGGCTCGGTGGCTGCACTGCTGGCTGCCGCCGCACCCGAGACGGTCTCGGCGCTGATCAGCATCGACTCCTGCGGCCCCTTGAGCGAGGCGGCGAGCGAGTGGCCTGCGCGCATGCGGCGCGCCCTTGCCGAAAGGCTCGAGGAAAACCGCTTCGCCTCGCGCCGCTTTGCCACGCCGGATGAAGCGGTGGCATCGCGCTTGCGCGCGACGACCATGGAACTCCGCTCAGCCCAGCTCATCATCGACCGCCAGCTCGACCTGCACGACGGCGAGTTTCACTGGCGCTTCGACCCCACCCTTCGCTACTCGAGCTGGCTCTACCAGAGCGAGGAGCAGGTTCGCGCGGCACTGGCGGCAATCGAATGTCCGAGCCTCTTCATCATTGCCGACGAGGGTTTTCCGGCACAGCGTGAAGAGACCGATGGCCGTCTTGCCTGCGTCTCGAATCTCAGACGCATCGACCTGACAGGCCACCACCACCTGCACATGGATACGCCCGAACCGGTGGCCGCGGCCATCAATGCCTTTCTCGGCACCACGCCCGCACTGGGCGGCTGACGACGAGTGCTCAGCGGACGAGTGCTCAGCGATCGAGCACCATGACACTGTCGTCGACGTAGCTCATCGGCAGGTAACCGATGTAACCCGGTTCCGAGGCGATGCGATGCTTCATCACATCCGAATCATGTACTTCCTCGGGCAACCTGCCCTTGCCGGTGAACAGCAGACGCGCCCAGTGCGCACGGAGCTGGCGCGAAGAGCGGCCGAGGAACTCCTGACAGAACACGGAAAAACGCTTCGCTTCCCGAGGGGCCACGAGCGGCGTGACAGGACTGCCGTCGGGCAGCTGCGACAGCTTGCCCATGTAGAGGCGGTAGAGCGTATCGGCACTGACGTTGCCGGAAAACGAGGGATGTGCGACCAACACGAGACGATCGGGGTCGGGTGTCTCTGCGGGCACATCGCTCGACAAGGCGCCCGCCAGCGGCAATGTCACGAGTGACACCAGCACGACCAGTAAAGACAGTGTTTTTCGAAGGCGCAGCTGCATCATCGGCTTGTCTGACTCGTCGTAATCACGGTCGTGTTGCCGCTGACAATCGCATCCTGCATGCCCGAACGTGTCTGGTTCCGAAAAACGCAGCACACACCGGATGCATGATCTGCCCGATCAGCCGGCAACACTCGGTTGGATGGTGTCTGGTGGCCTCTGCGCCCGAACACATTCGCCGCCGATGGCGACAGTCAGCATCCGATCGCAAGACCAGTGTGTTTACGGATTGTGAGTTTACGGGTTGGCCTCCCATGAAGGCAAGCCCATACCATCTGTGCACATCCATCAACGCACTTTGATTGACGAAGAACGCTCAAAATCTTCGATGACAAGCTTAACCGAGAACCTGCAACGGTTACAATCCGCCGGTGAATCAGCGCCGCCGCACCATTACTTTCGACGACGTCATCGAGCTGTGCGGCTCGGTCGCCACGTCGCGTGGCCGCGCCTACAAGTCCGACCGGCGCGTGCAGAGCCTCGAACTCGAAGACAAGACCAACAAGCTCTATGCGCTGGTGACGGGTTCTGCCGCGCAGCCCTATGCCCAGACCATCTCGCTTGCCAGCCACCGCCTGCGTGGCGAATGCAGTTGCCCCGTAGGCGTGAACTGCAAGCACGTGGCAGCGGTACTGCTGACCTGGATCGACCTGCAGGGCCAGTACCGGAGCGAAGCGCACGACTCACCCGCCAACGTCGTCGATCGCTGGATGCAGCAGATCATCGAAGCGAACGACGATCTCGACGCGGGCATCGAGACGCATGAGCCCGGCGAGCCCTTGCTGTTCTACCAGCTCGACTACGGCGCGCTGAGTCATGAACGCAAGGCCTTTACCCTGCAGATCCTGCAGAGCCGACTGCTGAAACGCGGCGGTTACGGCAAGGAGACGCCCTATCGCCATCACAGCCATTTCCATCACCCTGATTGGGTCATGCCGAGCGATCACGCCATCCTCGCCCTGTTGGGCGGACGCACCAGCAACTTCAGTTACCAGCCGCTGACGCTGGAGAACGGCATCGGGCATCTCGTCCTCGACAAGCTCATGGAAACCGAGCGCTGCTTCTACGGCAGCGAACGCGAACAGCCGCTCAGACGCGGCCCGACCCGCCAGCTCGAATTCCACTGGCATCAGGATGCCGACGGCATGCACAGGCTCGAGGTGCTGCTGGCCGGAGGAGATGACGACGGACACACCGACTGGCGGCTCATTCCCACCGACCCGCCTTGGTATCTGCTCGCCGACGAGGCCCTCGCGGGACCGCTCGAACAGACGCCCAACGCACAACTGCTGGCCCACTTCATCGACGCGCCGCCGATTCCCGACGACATGGCCCAGAGCGTGTCCAACGCACTCGCCTCACGGCTCGCCCGTCATGCACCACCGATGCCGAAAAAACCCGACTTCGTGCGCATCGACGAGCCACCGAAGCCGGTCCTGATCCTGCAATCGCGCGACCAGAGCCCGAACCCGCTGGACTACTTCGCCTCGATCCATTTCCGCTACGGCGACTACACCCTGCCCTTCGAAGGTGAAATGACCGAAACCACGCTCGAAGGCCATACCGGAGACGGCCACACGCTGATCCTGAAACGACGTGTCGATGCCGAGCGCGCGCTGGTAGTGGACTTCGGCAGACGCTTCCAGGATTTCCAGCCGGCACTGTCACGCAACCCCGAGTTCTACTCGCTGGCCGATCGCATTCCCCAGGCACGCGGGGTGCAGCAGGTCGTGCAGACCTGGCGCCACCTGTGCGAGCGCCAGGACGAACTCGAAGCCAACGGCTGGCAGGTCATCGTGCGCGAGCCGTTCAGCCTGAGTTTCGAATCGGTCACGCGGCTCGAAGCCGAAATCAGCGACACGGGTTCCAACTGGTTCGACATGGCGCTGAAGCTCCGCCACGGCGATCAGCGCTTCGATCTCCTGCCGCTGGTCATCGACTGGTTGCAGAACGGCGCCAGCGACGATCCCATCCTGCTGCAGAGTGACAGCGGTCAGTGGCTGGAGATTCCGCCCGAGCTGTTTCGCCCTGTGGCCAGCACGTTGCTGGAACTCTACGACGAACCGGGCGACAGCGACACGCTGCGCCTGCCACGGCAGCGTGCCGGCGACCTCGACGTTCTCGGCGACGCCTGGGACGACGATGGCTTCGATGTCGAATGGCAGGGCGCCGAGACGCTGCGCGCCCTCGCCGATGCCTTCGGTGACATCGACAGCGGCAGCATCGAGGCCGCCGAGCAACCGGCGAACGTGTCACTGGCCCTGCGCCCTTATCAGCTCGAAGGCCTCGGCTGGCTCAACTTCCTCGCCAGGCATGGTTTCAACGGCATCCTCGCCGACGACATGGGCCTCGGCAAGACCCTGCAGACACTCGCGCACATTGCCGATCAGCAGGCGCGGGGCGCACTCGACAAGCCAACGCTGATCGTTGCCCCGACAAGTCTTCTCGGCAACTGGGCACGCGAAATCGAACGCTTCGTGCCCACACTCACGGCCGCGATCTGGCACGGCACGCAGCGCAGCCGCGCCGCGCTCGAACGCGCCTCGCCCGACATCGTCATCACGAGCTATTCACTCGTCACCCGTGACTTCGACTTCCTCGATGCCTTCGGCTTCGGCCTGCTCGTGCTCGACGAAGCCCAGGCCATCAAGAATCCTGCGGCGAAGGTGACACAGATGGTCAAGCAGTTCGCCATCGACCGGCGAATCTGCCTGACCGGCACTCCGCTCGAGAACCACCTCGGTGAACTCTGGTCGCAGTTCGATTTCCTGATGCCGGGTCTTCTCTACAGCCGGAAATTCTTCACGCGTCATTTCCGCACGCCCATCGAGGTGCACGGCGACGCCGAGCGTCAGGAACGACTGGCACAACTGATCCGTCCCTTCCTGCTGCGCCGGAGAAAGGAAGCCGTTGCCGCAGATCTGCCGCCGAAAACCGAGATCATCCGCGAAGTCGCACTGAAACCCGAACAGGCGAAACTCTACGAATCGATTCGCGTGTCGATGGAGCAACGCGTGCGCACGCTGCTCAAGGAACGGGGCCTGGCGCGCAGCCACATCGAACTTCTCGATGCACTTCTGAAACTCCGCCAGACCTGCTGCCACCCGAACCTCGTGAAGCTCGCTTCGGCACGCGGTGTCGAGGAATCGGCGAAGACCGATCTGCTCATGTCGATGCTCGAGGAACTGATCGACGAGGGCAAGAAGGTGCTGCTGTTCTCGCAATTCACCGAGATGCTGGCCATCATCGAAACCGAGGTGAAGAAACGCAGGCTCCCCTTCGTGAAGCTCACGGGCCGTACGCGCAAGCGCACCGAAGCCATCGACGCTTTCCAGTACGGTGACATTCCCCTGTTCCTGATCAGCCTCAAGGCTGGCGGCACCGGCCTGAACCTCACCGCCGCCGACACCGTGATCCACTACGATCCCTGGTGGAACCCGGCGGTCGAAGCACAGGCGAGCGATCGCGCACACCGCATCGGACAGGACAAGCCGGTGTTCATCTACAAGCTCGTGGCGAGCGAAACGGTGGAGGAGAAGATACTCGTGATGCAGGAGAAGAAGAAGATCCTTGCCGATCAGACGCTCGACAGCACCGACACCGGTGCGCTCAGGGGTCTCAGTACCGAAGACGTGCTGGAACTCTTTGCCGCCCACGACTTCTCAGGAAAAGAGCCCGACCCGTGAACATGCAGAAGCTCAAACGCTACATCCCCTTTGTCGCTGGCGTCCTGATCGCACTCGGCATCAGCCTCGAGCAGTACGGCATCGATCTGAATTCCCTCACGGGCGGCAACGCTTCAGGCACGGCATCGAGCCATCCGGCCACGGACAATGAAAAGGATGGCACGTCGGCCAGCCTCTCCCATGACAGTGCCAATGCCACCAGTGCTGATGTCACCAGTGCCGATGCTGCCATCGCCGACATGCCGCACTGGTCGGACACCGACCCGAACATCAACCTGTGGCATGTCTTTCATGGCGAAATCAACCGCAGCGGCAAGCCCGTCGGTTTCCATTCACGCCCCGGAGGCCAGGACCCCGAAAACGCGCGTCTCGTATCGATACAGGACCCACCGAACCGCCACGGCGTCTACACCGCCACCGTCGAAGTGCGCGATGGCAACCAGTGGAAGCGGAAGTTCTCGAGCTTCTTCCCCGACAGCATGTCGAGCGACGAGGTCATTGCGGCCATCCTGAACGCCTACCACAACAGCAGCAACCCGAATGCACAGCCCTTCGAAGGCCCCTCCGGCCACGGCTTCCGGATCCAGGCCTACACCTCCAGCCGCGGCGGCATCAACACCGCCTTCCCGATCCATGTACGTGACTGAAACCGTATTCGGCCGTTGCCGGCGTACGGTCGAGCGGGATATCGGCACGGCCCTGCGCGTCCTCGCCATCGGTCTGCTGCTGTCCCTGCTGCCGGCACTGCCCGCGGCGGCACAGGACAAGGGCACCCCGGCAGACAACGCCGCCGCTCCCTCGGACAGCACGGACACGTCACCAGACAGCGCGGCTGCCACGGCAAGCAGCACGGACACGCCATCCGGCGGCGCGGACACCTCGGCCACCGCGCCGCAGACACCACCGGCAGGCGACATTCCCGTCAACGAGGCCATCACTCGCCTCGAATACATCCAGAACACGCTGACCACCAAGCTGCACCAGCGCAAGGAGATCGGCGATCGCATCGAAGAGGCCAACGAACAGGAAAAGGAAGACCTCCGCGCGCGCGCCAGGGACATCAACGCCAGCATCGCGCAGCTTCGCAAGACGATCGAGTCGATCTCGACGGGCGGCGCCGACGCCAGCCTGTTTACCAGCGCCGACGCCGAAACCGTTGCCGAGACCGAAACCAACTGGCAGAAAGACCTCACGCTGATTGCCCAGCCGGTCATCGACAGCCTCAAGGAACTGACCGAAAAGCCGCGGCGCATCAACGCCCTCAAGGACAAGATCGCGCGCTACCAGCGCGAATTCGACGAGGCCGAAAAGGCCATCGCCAACCTCGAGCCGAAACTGAACGCGGCCGGGGAAGGAGAGCTGTCGCTGACGCTCGACCGGCTCCTGAGCACCTGGCAGGATCGCCGCGACGATGCCGAGAGTTCGATCCGCATCGCCGAGATCGAGATCGCCGAGTTGCAGGGCGATCGTTCGTTTTTCGCCAGCATCCTCGATTCAATCCGCAATTTCATCACCGGGCGCGGGTTTACCCTGCTGCTCGCGCTCCTTGCGGGCATGGGCGTCTGGCACGGCCTGAAGTTTCTTCTGAAAGGCTACCGGCAGTCGCTGGTGGACAAGAGCAGACCCGAAAGCCGTACGCGCTATCGTCTCATCGAGTACAGCACACACGCGCTGACGGGCCTGCTGATTCTGCTCGCCGTGTTCATCGTGTTCCACCAGCGCGGCGACGTGCTGCTGCTCGGTCTGTTGATACTGCTGCTGTTCGGCGTGGCGCTCGCGGCGCGCACCCTGCTGCCGCGTTACCTGACCGAAGCGCGGCTCCTGCTGAACATCGGTCCGATGCGCGAAACCGAGCGCGTGTTCTACCGCAACCTGCCCTGGCGGGTGGAATCGATCAACGCCTATACGGTCTTCCACAACCCGGAACTTCACGGCGCGCTGAAGATTCCGATCGCGGAACTCCATGGCTACGTGTCACGCCCTTCCGGCGACGACCCTTGGTTCCCGACCTCGCGTGGCGACAGCATCCTGCTCGAAGACGGTACCTGGCTGGAGGTGCTGTCGCAGAATCCCGACACCGTCACCGTTGCCGAAGACGGCGGACAGACACGCAACTATGCCAGCAGCGATTTCTACACCATGACGATGACGAATCTCTCGCGGGCCGGGCAGTTCGCGGTCAGGAGCGGCTTCGGCGTCGACTACGATCTCCGTTCGATCAGCACCACCGAAGTGCCGAAGGCGCTGCGTGAGGCCATTCGCACGGCGATCACGGAAAGCGACATCGGCGACTTTCTCAAGGCCTTGCAGGTCGAGATCGAAAGCGCCGGTGCTTCTTCCATCGACTACTGGATTCTTGCCACCTTCGACAGTCGCGCAGCTCGTTCACAACCTCGCATCAGGCGCATGATCCAGAAAGCCTGCGTCGACTGCTGCACCGACAGGGGTTGGGACTTTCCCTTCCAGCGCCTCGCGCTTGCCCACAGGCAGGGCCCCGATACCGGGTCTGCGCGAGGTCGAGGCCCCGGCGCGGAATCGGCAACGGAGGCGCCGGACACGTGAACCCGTCATTGCCGGATCCGGAAGGCCACCGGGCAGCGGCGCCGTCATGGTTGCTGGTGGTGTTGCAGCTCGGCGCCATCCTGCTGCTGATACGTCCCCTCGGCGACTTCCTGCCACCGGCTGGTGGTGTCGCCTGGCTTGGTGCCATGATCGTATTCCTGTCGATGCCGCTCGCGCTCTGGGCCTTGCTGTCGATGAATCGCGAAACCCTCTCCGTGTTTCCCGAGCCCCGCATGGCGGGCATCCTCGTGGCAAACGGCCCTTACCGGTACGTGCGCCATCCGATGTACAACGCCGTCTTGCTCGGTGGCACCGGGGCCGTACTCGTGCACCAGAGCCTCTGGCATCTCGTCACCCTTGCAGCGCTTGTGGGCGTCATGATCATCAAGATCCACCGCGAGGAAGCCCTGCTGTTGCAGCACTATCCCCACTATGCGAACTATGCCGCGCGGACATCCAGACTGATACCGGGCGTGTGGTGATCGCCGGCAGTCACGCCATCCCGGCTACCTGCGGTAACGACGCACGAAGTTGGCCAGTACCCGCTCCGGCATGGTCACGTCCGCCGCCCGGCACATGGCCACGAGGTCATCGGCGGCTTCCGGCGGGAAGTAGCCACTGTGACGATAGATGTCGATGCGCATCTCGAAGCCCGCCGCATCGGCTTCGGGATGGAACTGCGTGGCGTAGACGTTCCGGCCGTAACGAATCATCTGGAACGGACAGGTTTCGCTCGACACGAGATGCGTGCAGTCCTGCGGCAGTTCCTGGAGCGATTCCTTGTGCCCCACGAAGGCGGTGAATGCCGCATCGACACCCTCCAGCAGAGGGTCGTTTCGTCCGTCGTCGGTGAGGCGGCAGAAAGACGTGCCCACGGGTTCGGCGTAGCGGCCCTTGGCCACCTCGGCGCCGAGGTGCGTGCCCAGAAGGCCGACGCCGTAACAGCAGCCGAGAAAGGGGATGTCTGCCTCGACCACACGCGGCATGATCGAAAGCGCGGCCGATTCGATCTGCCGATCCAGCGGTGACTGCTTCTCGGGCGGATCGCTGAAGCACGTCGGTCCGCCACCGATGATCACACCGGAGAAGTCCGTCAGATCAAGGTCTGCGGGTATCGGTTCGGCATCAAGCCGAATGCGTCGTGTCTCGTTCGCCGACAGGCCGCCCTTCGCAAGGATTGCAGCGTATTCGTCGTCGGCGACTTCGGTCTCCGGTCGCGCCTGGAGGATCAGAAAGGATTTCATGGGGATGGAATATTGACACATCTCACATTCGGCAGTTGCTTTCTTCAGGGAATACTGTTGCAATAATATGGACATGCAGTAACAGGTGAATGCGCGCTTCAGGATGAATCCACTCCGAGCCATGGCCTGTCGTCCATCAACCACAAGCCCCCCCACCAGCAAGCACCCCAAGTGAGGTTCATGAGCGAAGCGCCAGCACGGACTCCGTCCGGCCAGCCGGGGCACGAGGCCCCGATCCATTCATCTTCATCCCGTTCACGCGGAGCCGCGGTTCGCTTCGAGCACGTGCAGAAGTCCTACGACGGCATTACCCTGGTCGTCAAGGATCTCAACCTGGACATCGCCCCGGGTGAGTTCCTCACCATGCTCGGCCCTTCGGGCTCGGGCAAGACCACCTGCCTGATGATGCTGGCCGGCTTCGAGCCCGCCACGCACGGTGAAATCTTCCTGAACGACAAGCCCATCAACAAGGTGCCGCCCCATCAGCGCGGCATCGGCATGGTGTTCCAGAACTACGCCCTGTTTCCGCACATGAGCGTGGCCGAGAACCTCGCCTTTCCGCTGCAGATCCGCAAGCTCGACAAGGCCACCCAGCAGCAGAAGGTGAAGCAGGCGCTCGACATGGTCGAACTCGGCAGCTTCGGCAATCGCCGCCCCGCACAGCTCTCGGGCGGTCAGCAGCAGCGCGTCGCCGTGGCCCGTGCGCTCGTCTTCGACCCCGCGCTCGTGCTCATGGACGAACCACTCGGCGCCCTCGACAAGCAGCTTCGCGAGCAGATGCAGTACGAGATCAAGCACATCCACGAAAACCTCGGCGTGTCCGTGGTGTACGTCACACACGATCAGTCCGAAGCCCTGACGATGTCCGATCGCGTGGCCGTGTTCGAGGCAGGTGTCATCCAGCAGCTCTCGCCACCCGACGATCTGTATGAAAATCCGCAGAACTCCTTCGTGGCCCAGTTCATCGGCGAAAACAACACCCTGCACGGTACCGTCGAGAGCATCGATGGCGAATACTGCACCGTGCGTCTCGACAATGGCAATGCCGTGGGCGCGGCAGCCGTGAACATCGGCGGTGTCGGCTCGCGCACCACGCTGTCGTTGCGCCCGGAGCGCCTCGAGTTCGACCCACCGGAGTCGCTCGACAATCGCCTCGAAGGCGAGATCCGCGAAATCATCTACCACGGCGATCACCTTCGCGTGGTCATGTCGCTTGCCGGCAACGACGAATTCGTCGTCAAGCTACGCAACCGCGCCGACCGCCGACCGCTCGCCGAAGGCCAGCGACACCTTGTCGGCTGGCTCAGCGGCGACTGTCGCGCCCTGGACCCGACCACGCCACCCCCCGGATAGCCACCCGCAACCGCTGCGCCGTTCTCCCGCCGGGGTATTCGCGGGCGCCCGCCGGCAGCAGTTCACGTCCCCGCCGCGCGACGTCAAGAGCGCGGCAAATCACCACACCAAGGAGAACGCAAGATGCCCTTCCAATCCACCAAACGACTGAAGCCCCTGGCGATGGCAATCGCCTCCGCAGGGCTCGTCGGCACGAGCCTCTCGGCCCTCGCCGCCGATGAGCTTCCGCCCTGCGAGAACTGCTCCGACGATCCGATGACCATCGTCTCCTGGGGCGGTGCCTACTCGAACTCGCAGCTCAAGGCCTATCACGAACCCTACTCGGCGCTCACGGGCATCAAGATCATCAACGACGAATCCTCGAACGAGGCGGTTGCCAAGATGCGCGCGATGAACGAAGCCGGCAACATCAGCTGGGACCTCGTCGACGTCGTAGCAGCCGACGCCATCCGTCTCTGCGACGAAGGCCTCGCGATGGAAATCGACCCCGACACGATGCTGGCCGCAGCCCCCGACGGCACCCCGGCCGTCGAAGATTTCGGCGACCTGCTCGTCTCCGACTGCTTCATCCCGCAGATCGTCTACTCCACCACCTTCGGCTACCGTACCGACGTCAAGGCGTGGGACGGCAAGGTGCCCGAAGACATCTGTGCCGTGTTCGACACCGAGACCTTCCCCGGCAAGCGCGCACTCGAGAAGCGCGTCATCAACAATGTCGAGTGGGCACTTCTCTGCGACGGCGTTGACAAGGAAGACGTCTACGACGTACTGAGCACCGACGAAGGCGTCGAACAGGCACTCGCCAAGCTCGACACCATCAAGGACGACGTCATCTGGTGGTCGGCCGGTGCCGAAACACCGCAGCTTCTCGCCGACGGCGAAGTGGTCATGGGCTCGACCTACAACGGTCGTCTGTTCTCGGTCATCGAGGAGCAGGATCAACCGGTGGCGATGCTCTGGGACGCGCAGGTGTTCGATATCGACGGCTGGGTCATTCCCGAGGGCCTCAGCGAAGAGCGCCTCAACCGTGTACTGCACTTCATCATGTTTGCCACCGACACCCAGCGCCTCGCCGACCAGGCCGGCTACATCTCCTACGGCCCGGCGCGCGCCTCCTCGGCACCGCTTGTCGGCAAGCATGCCGAGCTCGACATCGACATGGCACCGCACATGCCGACCGACCCGAAAAACGCCACCAACACCTTTCTCTACAACTACGAATGGTGGGCGGACAACCGCGATGATCTCGACCAGAAGTTTCAGGCCTGGCTGGCCAGGTAAGTCCGCCTGAACCTCGGACAAGATGGCGGCCGATGGGCACGACGCTTCGCGGCAGCAAGCTGCGATCGCGTCGGGCCATCGGCCGGCTTCCTTCGATCGGACCACTTTCAACCGGCACGGACATGACGCGTGGCTGAACTGACGACTCAAGACGGCAAACCCCTCAAGCACAGCCTCGCACGGGCACTGCGGCGCGAAAAGCTGCGCGCGCTGCTCCTGATCGCGCCACTGCTCGTGTTCATCGTGGTGACCTTCATCCTGCCGATCGCCGACATGCTGCTCCGCTCGGTGGACAACAGCATCGTCGGCGACACCCTGCCCGGCACGGTACGCGTGCTTGGCAGCGACGGCATCGACGCCTACGACGAAGCGCCCGACGAAGGCACCTTTGCGGCACTCGCCGACGACATGATGCTCGCCCAGGAACTGAAGATCCATTCACGTCTCGGCAGTCGCCTGAACTACGACAAACCGGGTGTTTCGAGCCTGTTCCGCAAGAGCGGCCGGCGCGTCAAGCGCTTCGACAACGAAGCCGAACGAGATGCCTTCGTTGCCATGAATCCCGCCTGGGCGTCGAGCGAGGCCTGGCAGACCCTGCGCGCCAGCGCCGCCTGGCCGACGCACTTTCCCGCCACGGCCGTGGCCTGGAGCAACTGGGAACGCTTCGTCAGGAGCGAGGAAGGTGACGAAGCCGACGCGAACACCATGCCACCCCACGGCTTCACCTACGCCGCGCTCTACCATGACCTGGCGTCGATGAGCCCCGAGGTACGCGCGGAACTCGGCAGCGACGCCGAACTCGCGCCACTGCTTGCCGACACCGACACGCTGCTGGCAAACGCACCGAGTTCCGATTTCAAGGCCCAGTTCCTCGAGATCGACGAGGACTGGGGCGACGCCACCTACTGGAACCTCCTCGAACGACTCTCGCCCCCGATCACCGATGGCTACTACCTTGCCGCAATCGACGCCGAGCGTACCGCGGAGGGCATTGCCAGAAAACCCGAGCGGCAGCGCCTTTACCTGATGCTGTTCGGACGTACGCTGTTCATGAGCATCGTCATCACCTTGAGCTGCATCCTGCTTGGCTACCCGATTGCCTACCTGCTCGCGCAGCTTCCGGCGCGCAGTTCGAACCTGCTGATGATTCTCGTACTGCTGCCCTTCTGGACCTCGCTGCTCGTGCGCACCAGCGCCTGGAAGATCCTCCTGCAGCAGGAAGGGGTCATCAACGACCTGCTCGTCTGGACCGGACTCATCGACAATGCGCATCGGCTCGTCATGATCAACAACATGACCGGCACCATCATCGCCATGACGCACATCCTGCTGCCCTTCATGATCCTGCCCCTGTACTCGGTCATGAAGACGATTCCGCCCAACTTCGTGCGCGCGGCCAAGTCGATGGGCGCCACCGACTGGACCACCTTCTGGCGCATCTACTTCCCGAACACCACGCCCGGCATCGGCGCCGGTTCGATTCTCGTGTTCATCCTCGCCATCGGCTACTACATCACGCCCGAACTCGTCGGCGGCACCTCCGGCGTGTTCATCTCGAACCGGATTGCCTACCACATCTCCTCGTCGCTGAACTGGGGTCTCGCCGCGGCGCTCGGCACGATACTCCTCGTGGTGGTGCTCGCGCTCTACTGGGCCTACGATCGCATCGTGGGCATCGACAACGTCAAACTCGGCTGAGGGGAATCAACACCATGTCATCACTGCCTCCCTACGCCACCACCGGCCAGCGTATCTGGCACTACACCTTCCGCTGGGTGATCTGCGGCGCCATCTTCTTCTTCCTGATCGCGCCCATCCTCACGATCATTCCGCTGTCCTTCAACGCCCGGGACTTCTTCACCTTCACGCCGGAGATGCTGGCGCTGAACCCCGAAGGCTATTCACTGAAACACTACCGCGACTTCTTCGGCAATTCCGACTGGCAGCTCGCCCTGAAGAACTCCTTCCTGATCGCGCCGGTGGCAACGCTGCTTGCCACGGCCTTCGGCACGCTCGCGGCCATCGGCCTCTCGCAAAGCCATGTTCCCTTCCGCCGCGCCATCATGGCAATCCTGATTTCACCGATGATCGTGCCGCTGATCATCTCGGCAGCGGGCATGTACTTCTTCTACTCGCGCATCGGCCTGCAGGGCACCTACTGGGGTGTGGTGCTCGCCCACGCCGCGCTCGGCATTCCCTTCGTGATCATCACGGTAACGGCGACGCTCGTCGGCTTCGACCGTTCCCTGACACGCGCCGCGGCAAGCCTCGGTGCGAATCCCGTCACCACCTTCTTCAAGGTGCAGATGCCGCTGATCGTGCCGGGTGTCGTCTCCGGCGCCCTCTTTGCCTTCATCACGTCCTTCGATGAAGTGGTGGTGGTGCTGTTCCTCGGCTCAGCCGGCCAGAAGACCCTGCCCTGGCAGATGTTCACGGGCCTCCGCGAACAGATCTCGCCGACGATTCTCGCCGTGGCCACGATCATGGTGGCCTTGTCGATCGTGTTGCTGACCGTGCTGGAACTGCTCAGAAGGCGTTCGGAACGACTCAGAGGACTGAGCCCGAGTTGAGGCGAAACGAGGCCAATGAGGCCAACGTGTTCGCTACTGCGCCCAGCGGGCCGTGGCCCTGTTCAGGAAGCACTCGATGCCATGCGCCGCTTCCTCGCCCTCCCAGGTATCGGCAAGCCGTCTGATGGTGTCATCGATCACGTCGTCATCGATGCGCGGCCCGAGGCTGCGCGCCAGCGCCTTTGCCGCCGCAACCGCTCCCGGCGCCACCTTGAGATAAGGCGCCACCTCCGCGTCGACAGCGGCATCAAGCTCATCGGCCTGCACCACGCGGCTCACGATGCCGAGACATTCGGCCTCCTGCGCCGAAAACGCGCGCGCCGACATGAAGACACGTCTGGCCTGCCCTTCTCCCATTCTTGCCACCACATAGGGACCGATGGTGGCCGGGATCAGACCGAGCCGTGTTTCGGTCAGGCCGAATGTCGTGTCAGCATCCGCCACGACCACATCGCAGACACAGGCCATGCCGACACCCCCACCGAAAGCGCCGCCGTGAACGCGGCCGATCAGGGGCGAGGGCATTTCGTTGAGCGCCTGCAGCATCTCGGCGAGCTTGCGCGCCTCGGCCATGCGGGTGTCGCGATCGGCCTCGATCTGCGCCTGCATCCAGGCAAGATCACCGCCCGCGCAGAAGACGCCCCCTCGACCGGAGAGCACCACGGCGCGGGTATCCTCGGATGCACCGAGGGTTCGCGCCATCAGCGTCAGCTCCGCGATCATCTCTGCCGACAGTGCATTGCGCTTGTCGGGGCGGTTCAGGGCTACATGGACAACTCCTCTGCTATCCGTATCGATATCCAGCGTTTCAAAGTTCATTGCGTTGACTTCAGCTTTGCGTTGACTTCAGCTCTGCGTTGACCTCAGCCCTCTGGCATACACCGATACCTCGGACAGCCGTTGCGGATCGATCCCGGTGTCGAAACCCTCGTCGTGCAGCAGTTCGACAACGGCTTCCGTCGCCACGTTGCCCCTGGCGCCGGGCGCATAGGGGCAACCGCCGAGACCGCCGACCGAGCTGTCGAAGGTGCGCAGACCATGCTCGAGGCTGACCTGAATGTTCTCGAGCGCGCGGTGCTGCGTGTCGTGATAGTGGCCGGCCAGACGCGTTGCAGGCACCTTCTCCCGGACGGCAGTGAGCATCGCCGCGATGGTTTCCGGCGTGGCAGCACCGATCGTGTCGCCGAGGCTGATCTCGTAGCAACCCAGAGCGAGCAGCGCTTCCGCGACCCGCACCACCTGGGCAGGCGCAACCGGACCATCACAGGGGCAGTCCGTGACGCAGGAGACGTAGCCACGCACGGGAATGCCGGCCTCACGCGCCGCTTCGGCCACAGGCCTGAAGCGTTCGAGGCTCTCGTCGATGGAGCAGTTGATGTTCCTGCGGCTGAACCCCTCGGAGGCCGAAGCAAAGATGGCAACCTCGTCCGCGTGGGCGGCAAGGGCGCCCTCGAAACCACGCATGTTGGGCGTCAGCACGGCGTAGGACACACCGGGAACACGTTGAATCCCGGCCATGACCTCGGCGGCGTCGGCCAGTTGCGGCACCCAGCGGGGCGACACGAAACTGGTGACTTCGATTTTCGCGAATCCACACGTCGACAACCGATCGACCAGTTCGATCTTGTCTGCGGTCGCTATGGGTGCGGCTTCATTCTGCAGACCATCGCGAGGTGCCATCTCGAACAGCGTGACATGCTCAGGCATCCTCGGCCTCCAGCGTCAGCAGCAGCGTGCCATCGGTCACCTGATCGCCCATGGCGACCAGCACTTCGGCCACCACCCCGTCACGGGGCGCAGTCAGGGTGTGCTCCATCTTCATCGCTTCGAGCACGAGCAGCGCATCGTCCTTCGCCACCCGATCACCGGCCCCGGCCAGGACGACCGTGACCGAACCCGGCATGGGAGCGATCACGGCATCCCCACCGGCATGATCGTTCTCGTCATCCGTCAGCACATCCGGCAGTTCGTAGTGATGACCATGACCGTCGACAAAGACCGACACCAGGCGGACCGACCCCGCCTTGCCGACGACGATATCCGCGTCGAAGACACGCCCTGCCATCGTTACGCGATAACGCGTTCCCCGTACCGGCATGACGCCGAGCGTGATGGATTGTCCGTCTCCTGCGGATGTTGCCGCATACTGGCCATCGACAAGCGAGGCGATACAGAGCTCTGCGTGTTCGTCTCCGTCCCGAAGCGTGACGTAGTGGCTGGCATCGGTCCAGTGGCGCCAGCCGGCCAGTTGATCCCAGGGGTCGTCACTCGCGGGCTCCTGCAGGAGGCCCAGGCCCGCGATGCCGGCCAGAGCCAGCACGGGCATGGGCGACACGTCGTGCGCGGTCAGTGCATCGAGATCGCGCGCGATCAGCCCGGTATCGACCTCGCCCCGCGTGAACCCATCGTGACGCGAGAGCGCACCGAGAAACTCGAGGTTCGTGACGGAACCGGTTACCCGGCACTCCGCCAGCGCCGAAGACAGCATCCGCAGGGCCGTCAAACGCGTAGGCCCGTGCACGATGAGCTTGGCGATCATCGGGTCGTACCAGGGACTGATCTCGTCACCCGGCCGCACGCCGCTGTCGATGCGAACCTGCCCTCGCTCGAACTCCCCGCCATCGGGGAAGGCGAGATGATCGAGCCTGCCCGTCGCGGGCAGGAAACCCTGGGATACGTCTTCGGCATAGACCCTCGCTTCGAAGGCCCAGCCGTCGATCGAAAGCGCTTCCTGTGTTACCGGCAAGGCTTCACCCGCCGCCACACGCAGCTGCAGTTCGACGAAATCGAGTCCGGTGATCGCTTCCGACACGGGATGCTCCACCTGCAGACGCGTGTTCATCTCCATGAACCAGAAACCGTCCTCGCGGAGCGGCCCGGAACCGTCGACGATGAACTCCACCGTTCCCGCACCCTGATAACCGATTGCCCTGCCAGCATCCACCGCCGCCTGCCCCATGGCCGCGCGAACCGCCTCGGGCATGCCGGGCGCGGGCGCTTCCTCGATCACCTTCTGGTGGCGGCGCTGCAACGAACAGTCGCGTTCGAAGAGGTGGATCACATTGCCGTGACTGTCACCGAACAACTGGATTTCGATATGGCGTGGCTGGGTGATGTACTTTTCGATGAGGCAGACCGGATCGCCGAAACTGGCCTGCCCTTCGCGCTGGGCACCTTCGAGCGCTTCGCGGAAATCACCCGGTTTCTCGACCAGACGCATGCCCTTGCCGCCACCGCCCGCACGCGCCTTGATCAGCACCGGATAGCCGATCCTGTCGGCCTCGGCCGCCAGCCGTTCTGCATCCTGGCTCTCGCCGTGATAGCCCGGCACGACCGGCACACCCGCTTCGGCCATCAACGCCTTGGCTGCATCCTTGAGCCCCATGGCGCGGATCGCGCTGGCGGGTGGCCCGATGAAGGTGAGGCCCGCGGCCTCGACCGCTTCCACGAAGTCGGGGTTTTCGCTCAGGAAGCCATAGCCCGGATGGATCGCCTCGGCACCGGTGTCCCGACAGGCCTGAAGGATCGCATCGCCCCGCAGGTAGCTCTCGGCCACGGCCGGCGGCCCGACGCGCACGGCCTCATCGGCCATGGCGACATGCCTGGCCCCGGCGTCGGCATCGGAGTAGACGGCAACCGTCTGCACGCCGAGTTTCCTCGCCGTTGCCATGACCCGGCAGGCGATCTCACCGCGGTTGGCGATCAGGATCTTCTTGAACATCGGATCGCTCCTCTACGCCGGCTGAACTGCGCCGTATTCATTGGTTTCGAAAGACATCCATGCAAAGGGCACCTACATGCGAAACACGCCGAAGCGCGTTGCCTCGATCGGCGCATTCAGTGCCGCCGAGAGCGACAGTGCCAGCACGTCGCGGGTCTTGCGCGGGTCGATGATGCCATCGTCCCAGAGTCGCGCCGAGGCATAGAGCGGGTGCGACTGGGCCTCGAACATGTCGATGGTGGGCTGCCTGAAGGCCGCTTCTTCCTCGGCGGACCACTCGCCTCCCTTGCGTTCGATGGCGTCGCGTCGCACGGTGGCAAGCACGCCTGCGGCCTGTTCGCCACCCATCACCGAGATGCGACTGTTCGGCCAGGTCCACAGGAAGCGCGGGCTGTAGGCTCGCCCGCACATGCCGTAGTTGCCCGCACCGAAAGAGCCTCCCACCAGCACGGTGAACTTCGGCACCGAGGTTGTCGCCACTGCCGTGACCAGCTTGGCTCCGTCCTTGGCAATGCCGCCGTTCTCGTAGCTGCGCCCCACCATGAAGCCCGTGATGTTCTGCAGGAACACCAGCGGGATGTTCCGTTGCGAACAGAGTTCGACGAAGTGCGCACCCTTCAGGGCGCTCTCCGAGAAGATGACCCCGTTGTTGCCGATGATGCCCACCGGCATGCCCATGATGTGCGAGAACCCGCAGACGAGCGTCGTGCCGAAGCGCGCCTTGAATTCGTCGAAGCGGGAACCGTCGACGATACGGGCAATCACTTCACGGATGTCGTAGGGCGTCTTGAGGTCTGCCGGCACCACACCGAGGATTTCCGCAGGATCGAGGGCAGGCGGCTCGGGGGGCTGCAGGTCGAGTTGCGTGGGCTTCACCCGATTGAGGTTCGCCACCGCCCGGCGTGCGAGCGCGAGCGCATGTGCATCGTCGTTGGCGAGGTAGTCGGCCACGCCGGAAAGACGCGTATGCACGTCGCCACCGCCGAGATCCTCGGCACTGACCACTTCTCCCGTGGCCGCCTTCACGAGCGGCGGGCCGGCAAGAAAGATCGTGCCCTGCTCGCGGACGATGATCGTGACGTCCGACATCGCGGGCACATAGGCGCCGCCGGCCGTACACGAACCCATGACCACCGCGACCTGCGGAATGCCCCTGGCGGACATGCTGGCCTGATTGAAGAAGATGCGACCGAAATGGTCGCGGTCGGGGAAGACTTCATCCTGATTGGGCAGGTTGGCACCACCCGAATCCACGAGATAGAGGCACGGCAGGTGATTCGCTGCCGCGATTTCCTGCGCCCGCAGGTGCTTCTTGACCGTCATCGGGAAATAGGTGCCACCCTTCACGGTCGCGTCGTTGCACACGATCATGCACTCGCGCCCTTCGACACGACCGACACCGGCAATCAGACCGGCCGAGGGGCTCGCCCCGTCGTAGAGCCCGTAGGCGGCGAACATGCCGATTTCGAGAAAGGGGCTGCCGGGGTCGAGAAGTCGCGAGACGCGCTCGCGCGGCAGGATCTTTCCGCGGCCGACATGGCGCTCGCGAGCGTGCTCGCCACCGCCATCGAGCGACACCTGCACCGCCGCTTCAATGACGGCCATCGCATCGAGATGCGCCGCGGTATTGCGGGCAAAGGCCTCGGACCCGGGAGAGATCGACGACGTGAGTACGGCCATCAGCCCATCGCCGCCATCAGTTCGCGACCGATCAGCATGCGTCGGATTTCGGACGTACCGGCACCGATCTCCATGAGCTTCGCATCGCGGAAGAGCCGGCTGACCGCCGCATCGTTCATGAAGCCCGCACCGCCCATTGCCTGCACGGCCTGATGTGCCACCACCATGGCTTCCTCCGAGGCATAGAGCACGCAGGCCGCCGCATCCTGACGCGTCACCTCGCCGCGGTCACAGGCTCTGGCGACTTCATAGACATAGGCCCGCGCCGAATTGAGCTTCGTGTACATGTCGGCGATCTTTCCCTGCATGAGCTGGAAGTTGCCGATCGACTGCCCGAACTGCCTGCGCTCGACAAGGTAGGGCATGATTTCGTCGAGGCAGGCGGCCATGATGCCGGTGCCGATGCCCGACAGCACCACGCGCTCGTAATCGAGCCCCGACATCAGCACGCGCACGCCCCTTCCTTCCTCGCCAAGCACGTTCTCGAACGGCACGTTCACACCATCGAAGACGAGTTCGACCGTGTTCGAGCCACGCATGCCGAGCTTGTCGAAATGGTTCGACTGCGAAAAGCCCGGCATGGATTTCTCGATCAGAAAGGCCGTCATGCCCCTGGCCCCTGCATCGGGATCCGTCTTCGCGTACACCACCAGGGTGTTGGCCTCGCCGCCGTTGGTAATCCAGTACTTGTTGCCCGTCAGGCGATAACCGTCGCTGACCTTTTCCGCGCGGAGCTTCATGCCGACCACATCGGAACCTGCGCCGGGTTCGGACATCGCCAGCGCACCAACGGCTTTCCCCGAGACGAGATCCGGCAGGTATTTCGCCTTCTGCTCGGCACTGCCGTTGAGATTGATCTGGTTGACGCAGAGGTTCGAGTGCGCGCCGTAGGACAGCGATACCGAGGCACTGGCGCGCGCGATCTCCTCCACCGCCACCACGTGAGCGAGGTAACCCATGTCCGAGCCACCATACTCCTCGGACACGGTGATGCCGAGCAGACCGAGTTCGCCCATTTCCTCCCACAAGGGTGCCGGGAAGTCGTCGTTGGCATCGATCTCTGCCGCCAGCGGCTTCACGCGTTCCTGGGCCCAGCGATGCACTGCCTCCCGGAGCGCATTGACGTCGTCTCCGAGATCGAACTTCATGGATGCCTTGAACATGGGTGGGTCTCCTCAGGGTGGCACAACCACCTGATTCAGTATCGAACCGCCGGATGACGGGGAACCGGCTCGGTGAGTCATGATGCCGATAGTGTATCGGGCAGTGACGGGGGACTGCAATTCCGGGCATTGTCCGACGATACGGAAGCCTGAACGAGCGCTTTTGGAGGCCTTCGACGACTGCCCCCCGTTTACGTTCTTTTCCGAGCACTGAGCCTGACTCCCCTTGTTGCGTTTGCCGACCGTGCCCTTGCCACCGCGTTTGTCGTCAGTTCCATTCGCTGACGACTCAACTCCGTGCGCGAGATAATCCACTTCAGGCCAGTAGTGCCCCTGGTTGAACGATGTGTGAATGATCATGGCATGGCGCTCGGCTTGCAACGCATGGCGCCCGAAGCAGAATCACACAAGGCATTGAATAATTTTCATAACAACACAACAAAGCACAACAAGCCGCCCCGGCAAATACCTGCAGCACACCCTCGAACCATATACCATATTGCAATCACCTCCCTCTGGCGAGAGTCTGATAAAATCAACGACGACATATGCTCATGGGTTGTTCAATACATGAAGCCATCATCCAGCGAAATTTTTTCCGACGCTGTATTTTCCGTGCAAATACTCGACGGGCACAAGACGGCTTATTTGACAAGTGGGATTCTGGTCATTGTTTCCGGTGCATCTCTGGCGATATCCCCATACATCCTGGGCCAGCTCGTAAACCATCTTGCCGACAGCGCATTCGCTGAAGGACAACACACACCCCTTCTTCTCCTGCTGTCCCTGTATGTCGGAAGCCTGATCCTGTCAGTGCTGTTTTCCAGTGTTTCAGACTACATGGTTGCATCGAGAAGTGAGGACATTTCCCACGAACTGCGCAAGAAGATCATGGAGCGTGTGTTTGAAGGGCATGCAGACTCACTACGCGAAAGCAAGGCGGGCAAGGGAAAGATCATATCCCTGATATCCCGGGATGTAGACGTGGTGTGGGACTTTTTCGGATTTGCAATCACGGAAATGCTGACATCTCTTGTCGTGATAATTGCAATGTGTGCAGTGGCAATATACCTGCATACCGCACTTGGAGTCTTTCTCGCGCTCTATTCGACTGTATTCGTGTTCCTTTTCTACGTGAACGGAAAAGGAATCAAAGACATATTTTCAAACGTATCACCCCTGGTTGACGGAATGCTGAACTTTGTCGATTCAAGCCTGTCGGGTTTCGAAACGATAAAGGCATTCAGGGCTCAATCCTGGGCAAGGGGCAAAATAGAGAGACTGAGCAAGGAATCCAGCAGGCTGGCCAGCAAAGCGCATTATCGCCATACAACATTCGCGTTTTGTTCTGGTACAGCAAATGCCCTTCTCGGACTTTTGCTCTGGTTGATCTGCCTTCCCGGAATATTTCGGCCAGAGCCGATTGTCGCCGTCAGCATCGGTGGCCTGGTATCAATGCAGTTTTACCTGTCAATGATCACAAGACCACTCGAGACCATAAGCAGCTCGGCAAAGGTATTCAGCAAAAGCATGGTTTCCGTGCGGAGGCTGAAAGAGTTCCTTGGGGCCACTTCGGAGAAAGACACTCACGAAACGCACCTTGGAGCGCCACCATATCCTGCCGATACCGATAGCCTTGACAACGGCGATGCCATACGCTTGGACAACGTTTCACTGGTCAAGACAAACAGGGAGGGTTGTCGATCAGAAGTATTGAATGGCATCAATATGAAGATAGCAATGGGAAGTATCGTAGGCCTGGCCGGAGAGTCCGGCGGAGGGAAGACCAGCCTGCTGCGCGTGATGGCCCGAATGGAAAGACCCACATCGGGAAACATCAAGCTGATCGGTGTTGATGCCGATGCATATACCGAAGACGAATACAGAAAAACAGTGACATACCTGAACCAGCAAGTCGCCATATTTCCGTCGACTCTGGAAGAAAATGTATTGCTTGGACGACCCTCCATGAAAGACAAGGAAGACACCGGCCTTGTTGTTCGAGAATCATTGAACAGAGCATCTTTCATTGATGCATTCTCGAGGTATGGTTCTTCAGGCAATCTGGCGGACGCCGGCATGTCAGGCGGCGAAGCGCAGCGCGTCTCCATTTCAAGAGTGCATTCTCGCTGGTCTTCCGTATATTTACTTGATGAGCCAACGAGCGCACTGGACTTCAGCAATTCTGCCAATGTCATCGAAAATATGGTGAAGCTCAGAACTTCAACCAGCGCTGTGGTGGTCGCTTCTCACTCGCCTTCTCTCCTGTCTCGGTGCGACAGAGTGATTCTCCTGCAACATGGGAGAATTGTCGCCCAGGGTGAGCATGATCATTTACTGAAAAGCAGCGAGCTGTATCGAAACGTGACACGGGAAACCAATGACGATCACACGTGAACCGAGCATGATGACACGAGCTGTTCAAGGATTGACAAAGTGCCAGCGGCAATCGGCCAAGGCTGGTTCCCATCGCTTCTGCAGTTCGATCAGGCCTGCCGCAACATCGATGAGTTGATGCCTGAATCCAGGAAGTTGCATCGACGGCAACGAAGCTGATCGACGCCCATGTGATCAACAGCGAGAACCATGATTCGTCGCATCGTCGCAGCGCTGGGCCTGGTCAACATGCCCGGAAAACGTGACTACATACGTCACCAGATACACAATCAACAAGGCCATGTTCATTCCACCAAATGCATCCTCGACAGTTTTTTTCGCCGAATAGGCCGGCAAAGGCTCGGCCATCTGGAATTGTTCAACAGCAAGGTTACTGACATTCTCAGCCACCGAGAATATCCAGAGCCCGTTGCACAGAATCAGGATGGACAGAATCAGCAAAACCGCATTCACCGACCTTCTGTTGCCCTTCAGCGCAAGGAATACGCCCACATTTCCGAACAGCAACAGCCAGCACCCCGGCATTGTGACAAAACGCATGATCGGATCGATGAATGATCGTTGCCAGTACGAAAACTCGATTGTCGGATTCTCACCCGCGATGACATTCAATGCAACAAACGAGGCGATACTTCCAAGACAGAAGGAAAAACCGACCATCGTCATTGCCATTGACGCCTGAAGGAACAGTCTTTTCTGCGGAATCGTCATTGCCCCTGCGCTCTCATGGTGTGTTTGTCCTTGTCTGACGCCAATGCCGACGACCATCGACCAAAGCCGACCCACATGTACAGGTCACGTGCAACCTTGCAGACGACGCCTGAACGTCACATTCCGGTGTATTTCAGCCAGCCGCCCGGGGTGCGATCATGGCTTTGCCTCGACGGATGCAGACTTGTCCGAACGCAACGACTTGTGGAAACAGATGACACGGTCCGTTTCATCGAAGCCCAGAGCCTCGTGGAAGGCGTGACCGTCAGGATTCGTCAGATCGGCGTCGGAAGCGAATTCAGTGCAGCCGTGCTTGCGCGCCCAGGTCTCGATGGCGTCCAGCAAACGTCTGCCGATACCGATGCCACGAGCCTCGGGCCGAACGTAGATACCCTCGAGGAATGCAACAGGTGAAGTATTGCAACCGTGGACATGATCGTGCCGCAAGGTCGCTTCCGCGAACGCCCGGATGCCTGTTTTCGTGTCGGAATCCAGGAACACGGCGCAGTGATTCTCGGGTTCGTCCAGCATCTCCATGGCATCCTGACGATGCTGAGCGAGCGTTGTATCCGGCCACAACAGGGCACGCAAGTCCGCCCAGGCCTCGACATCCAGTGCAGTTGCCCGTCTTATCGGCATGTTTCCTTCCCCTTCGTTGACATCGCGACATCAGCCACGCTCACGCACCAGCCTGGCCTTGTCCAGACGCAGCAGCAGCGCTTCCTTCTCGGGATCGCGCGGCCGCCGCCCGATTGCCCTCTCCGGCGACTCGGCCGCGAGAATATCGGCCCAGTACAGGCGCTTGCGCCTTCGAACCTCTGCGTGGAAGTCCTCGTACGACACGGGCTTGCTATCGCGTTTCTTCGAACAACACATCGATGGCTGCAATCTCGTTCTGGATACCACCGGCACGGGACCGCAGATAGTCCCAGTCGATCTGCTCCTTGTACAACTGCGCCAGACGCCTTGCCCAACGTTCGTCTTCCGTGCTGTTGCCAGTGTACCCAGGCTCGCAGGCGATCGAGAATCAGATCATCAACGCCAATGATGTGCACCTGCATGCCATCGACATCGACCACGGTTCTCGGCGCATTTTCGCCCGGCAGCCCTGCGGGTGCCGGCGCTTCGAAGATCAGATCGAGATCATCCCTCAACCAGAACCTCCCTGTTTTCACGAATCCGAGATCAGCGAACGCCGCATCGACCTCGTCGCTGACGGGAAGCGCAAGAACCATGTCGACGGTGGCATAGCCTCCCGCCGTGTAGAACTCCACCGCTCCGCCACCCACGAGGATGGGCATGATGCCGTCTTGCGCAAGCCGTGCAGTCAGTACCGCAAGCGCCTTCATGCGGCGACGCCTGGGATCAGGCTCGCCGGACGACTGTTCCAGCTGGCTCCGCAACTCGTCCAAAGTCATGATTTCGGTCTCATCGGGATAACACCAGAGACGACTGCATCACGTACGCAGCCAAGCTAACACACTTCGGGGGCCAGCAACCGCATGGCCGTCCACCCCGCGACGCCATGGGCCGTTCTCACGTACCGACCATCGAAGAGGCGAAGGACCACGAGGGCGCATCGGAGCAAACCGGGAAAGCGCTCCCGGAATGCGACACCACCTGTCCGGAAACGCCCGGTAATATGATAGCTTGCAGCTTTCACAGGAATGTCGAGCCGGGACGAGCCCGGACGATTACGTACGGTCACAGATTTGTCACCATGACAGAAAACGGCAAGGCAACGGCAAGGACACGTGTCAACGCGTGCTTTCTCTCGCCCGCCTCCAACTTCCGGCTAAGCATGCCGAAACAGCTCTCGACGGACGACGCATGGCATTACCTCTCGAGCAAGGTGTCGCATGACCCACGCGACCTGTTGAGCCTCACGCGGCGCGTGACCCTGTGTCTGGATCGGGGCCTGCAGGAGCGCCTCCCCGACGCGCTGCACGATCTCTTCGACAGCCTCGGCGATTGCGGCCTGGCCCTGCGTCAGCACATGCTCGAACAATCACGCCCCCAGCTGGCACCGGAGCATCGCGAATTCTTCGATCGCTGGCTGACCGAAAGACATCGCCCGGCGACCGAATCGCTTCGTTTCGAACGCAACCTGGTGCAACGCAGCCTGCGCCCTGCCATGCTGCCAACGAGTCCGGGCCGAGCATGAACACCGAGGTTCGAAACCGTTTCGAATACCCCCTTAACATCCGACTTGTCGGCGTCGGGGACCACCTCGCACGCATGCTCGAATACTACTTCACGCATGACGGCGCGAGGTACTACCGACAAACGACGAACTATGTCCCCGAAGACTGCATCCTGGTGGATCCTGCACATCCGGGCGCACGACTGGAACTCGAACGCCACCATCACCGTGACGGATTGCCTTGCCTGGTGGTCGGAGAACACCCGGACTTCGAGTTGCCGGGTCACTATGCGGCAATCACGCTGCGGGAACCTCTCGATTTCGCGGCACTGGAATCTGCCGCGCATGCCGTCGAAGACCTGCTGCTCTCGACTCCGGAGGAGAACGGTGATCGAGCTGCACTCAGGCAAGACGGACGTACCGGTGCCGGAAGCCATCGTCGGTTCAAGCCCGAAAACCACGTCTGCGGATTCCTGAAGAAGCAGCTGTCACTCCTGCCGGATGATCACCAGGGCTTGTCGTTCGAGCTTCCCTCGCTCGATCTGTTCGCCCTGCCCTCCGACAACCTCCTGTTTGCCAATCGTTCGCTCAGCTCCATCACCAGCGACGATCCCGTGTATGCCGAACTCGACCCCGACTCGATCGACGTCGAATTCTGGACAGACACCAGACCTGTCATCATTGCCAGAACGCTCCGCACCAGGGACGTGCTCGGATACCCGCTCGATGCCTTTCTGTGGCGCTGTGCCCTGTCGGTATCGGCGGGACGCGTGCCGTCAACGGTCGATGTCGAGCAGCCGAAACGCCTGACGAAACACCCGGCCTACATCGACACCCATCACTCGGACTACTGGACCGAACTGGCCGAGCGCTGGCGCGAGGGGTTTCATTCGCTGAATTCGGCGATAGCCGACTTCGGCATTCCGGAGGGCTATGTCATCGCCTTCCACAATGCAGCCGACCTGCTCGATCTCTTCGACATCGGAACGGACCATCATGAGTCGTGAAACGGAATCATTCTTCGACAAGGATTCGGCGTCGGACGGCGACGATACAGGACTGTTCATCCACATCACGCCTGCCGGCGCCTTCCACGCCGTGTCCGCACGCGAGTCCACGCCTGATCGCGACGCCCTGCTGAGTGTGCTGCGCGCTCGCCATCCGATCAGAGCCACCACCGAGAATCTCGAACACTACTTTTCGGCGTCGGAGCGGGCACCAACGGCATTCCTCAGGCATCTCGTCGACGGGAGTCTGCTGCGACTGGACGCACAGCCACCGCATCCCCGGCGTGACCCAGGCATGAACTCCTCACCGGATGCCGCAACGCCAGCTCCGGCGAACGAATCCAGTGACGCACCGTCGTTCCAGCATCTGATCGCGGAATTGCTGCCAGCACTCTCCGAACGTGGCCAGGGAGTACTCGGGGATGCGCGAGGTGGCCTCGATATCGGGCACGCCGGCGTCTCCGCCAGCACGGCCGAAGAGTTGACGGCCTTCGCCGCGGAACTGCTCCTGCTGCACGAAAAACACCACGACCTTGTTGCCGGCGCGTTCGATACCGACGTCCTCACACCGGGTCTCATCGACCCTGCCGGTCACGGCAGCGTCGGCTTCTGGCCCCTGTACGTCGGTGACAATCTCCTAGTATTGATCGTTCTGGGCATACCTACTTTCAATTGTGATGCGCTACCAAGTCTGGTAAGAATACTTGTACAACGCTATGACGACATCTGAGCGGCCAGCAGGAGGGATCCTTCCGCTCCCGGAACCCCGCCAACTGGAGAATGCAACGTGCGATCGGACATACTCAACTCAGTCCTGAGCGACCTCAACAGCTCGACAACCGATGTCGAAGCCTCTGCCGTGCTGTCCACGGATGGTCTTGTCATGGCATCCGTGCTACCTGCCGGCATGGATGAAGATCGCGTCGGCGCAATGAGTGCCGCGATGCTGTCGCTCGGCGATCGCATCGTCAGCGAACTGCAACGTGGCGAACTCGAGCAGGTGCTGGTCAAGGGCAATCTCGGTTACGTGCTGATGGCCTACGCCGGCAAGGAAGCAGTGGTTACCGTGCTGGCAAAACCCACGGCGCGGCTCGGTCTCATCTTCCTCGACATACGGCGGGCAGCGGAGAGCATCGCCAGGGTCATCTGACACCGGTTCCCGATCGTCAGCGAAACACATTGCCATGCAGGAGAGGTACTCTGCCATGCACGACATGACCGAAGACGATGTACCCGGGCCCTGCCGGGAAGTGGAACTCACCCTTCACGATGGCACGCGGCGCAAGGTTCGCGTCCTCGAAGAGGAAGTGCCATTCCCGGACGGCTGTCTGATCTTCTCCCGCACCAACCTTGACGGCAGGATCACCGACTGCAACGAATCCTTCGTGCTCATGTCGGGCTACGAGGAAGCGGAACTCATCGGCTCGCCGCATTGCATCCTGCGCCATCCCGACATGCCGGCCGCCGCCTTCCAGGACCTCTGGCAGACGGTGGAGCGCGGCGAACGCTGGCACGGATACGTCAAGAACCTGCGCAAGGATGGCCGTTACTACTGGGTGTATGCCTCGGTCATTCCCAACAAGCGCAAAGGGCTGATCGTCTCCTATACCTCGGTACGCAGGAAACCCTCGCGCAGGCAGATCGCCGCAGTCGAAGAACAGTATGCCGCCTTGCTCGGAGCCTCGACATGAGCGAGAAACTGGTGATGTCGGTCAGTCCGGACTTTCCACCCAGGGGACTGCCCGGCTGGTACATCTTCAACACCTGGCTGCAGGTGCAACTGGGCGTACCCATACGTCTCGAACTCTACGACAGCTTCGAGAAACAGCGCGAGGCCATCACGAGAGACGAAGTCGATATCGTCTATGCCAATCCCTGGGACGCCTCGGCGTTGATGCGCGAAGCAGGATTCAAGGCGGTCTGTGCGCCACTGAACCGGCCCGACGAAACCCTGGTGGCGGTCAGCAAGGAGAGCGACTGGCACAAGGTCGAAGACCTGCCCACCGTCCTTCGCATTGCCTGCACCGACGAACCCGAAGTCAACCTCGTTGGCAACATCCTGCTCGAACCTGCCGACATCGACATGAGTGCCGCCACGGTCACGATGGTCGACACCCATGTTCAGGTGGTCAAGGCCCTGATCCAAGGTCGAGCGGACGTCGGCTACTTTCTCGAGAGCGCCTACGAAGAATTCACGAGCATCATCAAGCGTCAACTCAGGGTGTTGCTGAGCAGCCGGATACACATCATTCGCCATGTCGTGCTGGCGGGGCCACGCGTGAGTGACGAACTCCGGGAAACCCTGCTCGGAAAACTCCTCGACATGCCGAACATCGACAAGGGCGCAGGTGTGCTCGACAGCCTGGCACTGACCGGCTGGGAAGCCCTGACGCAGGAAGATGCGGAATTCATGATCGATCTCATGGATACGCTGCACTGACACGGCAGCCCTGACACGTTGCATTGAAACGCAACCCTGACCCATAGCCTCACCCGATGACGAACCAGACTGCAAACCAGCCGAATTCACCCCACCTGCGGCTGATCGTCACCCGTCATGCCAAATCATCCTGGTCTGACCTGACCCTGTCCGACCACGCGAGGCCGCTGAAGGGACGTGGCAAACGCGCCGCAAGCGAACTCGGTCAGTGGCTGGTAGCTCATGGGCATCTACCCGACGCAGTGTTGTCATCAGATTCGCAGCGCACACGGGAAACCTGGCAACTCGCCGCAGATGCCATGTCCGTCGCACCCGAACCCATCTGGTTGCCTGATCTCTATCTTGCCTCGCCGAATGACTTGCTATCCATCGTGCAGCAGGCGAGCGGTCGCAGCCGCACCCTGATGGTCATCGCACACAACCCGGGTATCGGCGAATTCGCCAACCGCCTGCTGACGAAGGCGCTGGACGAAGAGGATTTCGAGCGTTTTCCGACAGCAGCCGCCCTCGTGGCGGAGTTCCCGATCACGCACTGGAACGAACTCGAATTCGGCACCGGCAGCGCTCTGGCTTTCTTCACCCCGAGCGAACGAGGCGGGAACCAGATTGCCGACTCGCAATCCTCGAGCAATACCGACGGAGCCAGCGAGCAGTAACGTCTTGTTTTCAAACATGCTTTACCTGACAAAGCCGGCTTGTCTCTGCCCGGCAGTCATGGTGTGTCTTCAAAACCTGTGAAACGAGCGTTACGGAGAAGTGTGCGTTGACGAAAACCGAGGCGTGCACTCGAAATCATCGACAACGCATTCGCAGTCATCACCAGGAGACGGACATTGGATCGTTTCAAGACCATTGTCGCCATCACGGCACTGAGCATCGGAATCATCGGCTGCAATGACAGCGGCAACGGCACCAGCGGCGACGGCATCAGCGGCGACGGCACCAACCCGAATGATCCGCTGGATGGCCTTACCAACGGCCCAGATGCAACTCAGCTAAAAAACGACTACTGGGTGTGTGACAACGCCGTCAACGGCTCGGGATTCGATATCGCTTTCTACGATTCGGGTGAAGCCACCTACTGGGAAAACCACAGCAGAAGTGGCATCACGATTCAATGGCAAGCGAATGACAACAACATTTCACTGAGTGATTCCGATTCAGTTCTGGGCGCCATCACCGAGGTCAATGTCTCTGGCACGTTAATGACGGCAAGCGGCACGGATATCAACGGCCAGACCTATGGTCAGGTTATCTGCAAACTGAACACCACCGACACCGACACCGACACCGACACCGATACCGATACCGATACCGACACCGATACCACCATCGACATCGACACCATCTACAACGGAGGCAGTATTGATGGTCTCGTCAACGAACTGATTGACGATGATGCGACGAACTACTGGCGATGCAGCAACGACGCTGATCAAGGTTTCGACATCGCGTTTTTCGAAGACGGATCCGGATTGGTATGGGAAGGCCAGGCCGATTCCTCAATCGATATCTCCTGGACAACCGACGGCAGCAACATCAGCTTACGACAGAATGGTTCGGCCTATGGCCTGCTTGCCGGGGTGCAGGTCAATGGCACGTCGATGACGATCAATCAGGCTATTGACAGCAACGGCAACAAATCCGCTGCCAGTTGCACGCTGCTTCCCTGATGACTTGCAGTTGTTGTTTCGGTCGACAGCGCCCATGAACACTCTAGCCCGCATCGCTCACAGCGCGGGCGCTTGAGCTGATTTCAGACCATTCGATCGGAGCAATTCGGCAAAAGACAGTACCTTGCGGATTGCGACACTCGTTTTCGCTGGCGACTTGTGCCGAAAAGGTTCCAATACGCCTCGATCACATCGATTGTTGCCGCCGATATCCTGCATCACGCAGCTTGCCCCAGGGAGAACAGGGCCTGGTCCGGATAGCCCTCGGAGAGCGACAGCCAGACCTTTCGGGTCGTGACTCTGACACGCGTACCGATGTTCAGTACCTTCAGCCGGATCGTCTGGCATTGGGCACGTTCGAGTTCGGTACCGTTGAGCCCCATCCATCGCAGCCCGTGCATCAGAACGTAGGCAAATGACGAGAAATACAGGCGCAGCTGATTGGCTGGCATCGTCGCGGTGCTGGTGCGATCGGCAAACAGATGAAGCTGCTGCTCCTTGATGCGAT
>PDWI01000521.1_pt1 | contig 62290 bp, 45 predicted proteins | sample 1430891 | NCBI WGS metagenome assembly PDWI01 (sample SAMN01162508, study PRJNA174530) | Oral metagenome, whole genome shotgun sequencing project. | biome: Marine environment; feature: Marine mammal; material: Swab sample of the gingival sulcus; isolation source: swab sample of gingival sulcus... | reverse complement strand
CAGTAGCTGGACAGCCGCGCGGTTCACTGGTGACATTTAATGTCAAAGGTGTTCACCCACACGATGTTGCAACAATATTAGATAGTTGCAATGTCGCTATCAGGGCGGGGCATCACTGTTGCCAGCCGCTGATGGCCTACTTAAAAACGCAGGCAACTTGCCGAGCCAGTGTCGGCGTCTATAATTCAGCTGAAGATATTGTCGCCCTTGGCGCTGCACTCGATAAAGTTCAGGAGGTGTTTGCTTAATGCTCGATCAAATTTATACGCAAATCATTATTGAAAACAGTCGCAATAGTGAACACCGTGGCGAAATGGAACAGCCCAGCAAAGTTGAGCGCGGTCACAATCCCAATTGTGGTGACGACCTCACCTTAATGGTCAAAATTGTAGATGACAGAATTGACGATGCGCGCTTTATTGGAAATGGCTGTGCCATCAGTACAGCCAGTATGTCGATGATGATCGACCTCGTCATCGGTAAAACATTGGCAGAAGCTGACCAAATGGCGCAAGTATTTTTAGCGATGATACAGGGCAAGCAGCTGACCGATTCAGATAAAACGCTATTGAAAGACACAGTGATATTTCAGTCACTTAAAGATATGCCGGCCCGTGTCAAGTGTGGCACATTGGGTTGGCATTGCTTAAAAGTAATTGTTGAAAACTAATATTAAGCGCCGAATACTCACGCCAACACGTGAATAATCTGGAATTGGTGGCGCGCTTTTTGTTTGTAAAGCGCGCCATTGCGGTATATAACATTATATGGCTGGGATATGGAAAGAGGTAATCATGAGCAATCAACAAAAATTTCGCATTGCCGTACGTGGTTTAATTGAAAAAGATGGTCGCTTTTTACTATTAAAGAGAAGCAAACAGGCGCGCGGTGAGATGGGTTATTGGGAACTGCCTGGCGGTGGGCTCGATTTTGGCGAATCTCCTGAGGCGGCATTATTGCGCGAAATTGACGAAGAAACTGGGCTGGTTGTTGCGGTTGCCGAGCCACTTTCACTGTGGCACCATATGCGTGGCGATAGTGTTGAAATAATCGGCATGACTTCGCGTTGCCGGTGGCGCAGTGGCGCAGTTTGCCTGTCTGATGAACACAGTGATTTCGCTTGGCTGACAATTGACCAAATCAAACAGCAAAAGGTGTTTCCTGAATTACTAGAAGAACTGGATAAAATGATTATTTAACCCAGATTATTTACACCAGTGCGTGAATAATCTGGGTTAAATACTAACTTCAAAATCTGATTAAAATTTACTTAAAACGACTTATTTCTTCCTTCTTAAATGATATACTGAGAAACAACATAACACTTTAGGAGGAAAGTATGCAAAAAATTGCGTCTTTATTAAATACAGTACAAGCTGCCCTTAAAACGTCGTGGCAGCGCTACCCCGAAGCGCTTAGCTTTGCCTATCTCTTTGGCATTCTGGCAATTGTGCGCGTTCACAATAGCATCGATTTTATTTTCCAAATACCTTATAAAAATGCGATGATTGCTGCATTTACAGCCGTGCCAATGGCCTTAGTTGGCGTCGCCCTTTGTGAGCGGAAAAATTTTTCTACTAAATGGCGCTATGTCATTTCAGGCATTGTCGGTGCCTTTGCATTATTACTTTGTTTGACTTTGCCAGAACAACTTGAAAACGTTGATATTTTCAGAATTTTTGTGCTCAATGTCAGCCTTTATCTATCGTTTACACTTATTCCATTTTGGTATGATGATCACAATTACGATATGGGCGTTATTCAACTCATTTCTAGAACGACAATTACACTGCTCTATTCAGTGGTTTTAATATTGGGTTCATTTGCCATTTTGGCAGCCGTTGACAGCCTACTAGGCGTGGCGATTGACAGTGAAATATACAGTGATATCGCCATTGTCGTATTTGCCTTTTTTGCGCCGACCTTTTTATTGGGAGACATACCAGATCGTTATTCGGTCAAGCATTTAATGCTCGACCCGCTTATCAAAAAATTGCATGTCTATGTCATCATGCCACTACTTTTAATATATTCAACGGTACTCTATTTATATTTTGCAAAAGTCGTCTTTAGTATGATGTTGCCACGCAATATGATTGTTCACCTAACGCTGTGGTATAGTTTAATTGCCATCGTAACGCTCTTTTTCGTCAATTCTTATCGCGCCGAGTTTGGCCTCAGTATGTGGTTTTCTAAATGGATGCCGCGCATTTTGGTTTTGCCAATTGGCATGATGTTATTTTCGCTTTATCTGCGCGTTTCACAGTACGGTGTGACAGTTAAGCGCTATTTTGTAGTCGCTTTGGCACTGTGGGTAGTCGGTGTTGTCATTTATTTCATTATTAAACAAAAACGCGTTTATCAAAATATTGTCGTCGTTGCCATCGTCTTTATGCTAGTCAGCATGTACGGGCCGCTCAATGCATTTAATGTCAGTTTTAATAGCCAATATGGTCGATTTGTTAATTTTTTAGAAAGTAAAACGATGCTAAAGGGCGATAAGCTGATTATAAATAGTGCACTAAGTAGGGCCGACAAGCGAGAAATTATCGATTTAATCAGCTTTTTCGATAGACAACGTCAACTTGCTAAATTGAAGTTTTTACCAAATAACTTTGATCCACAAGATGATATGGAAGCAGTTTTTGGATTTCCTTATAACAGCGGTAACTACTATGATGATAACCAGTATATTTCTTATTATCGATATGGCGAATTTGCGCCTGAAACCATCACAGATTATAATCAATTTCAACCGATTGAAGTTTCAAGCGATTCAAAAGTACTCGACAATCACAAGTGGCAGATAAATAGTGCCTATAATATTGAAATAGTAACTGAAAATGGCACACGTTTTAATATTCCACTAGCTGATACTCTAGAAACGTTGCAGGGAGAATCAGATCAACACAGTGATAAGCGCATCGCTATAACGGGCAACGATCCGGACTATTTGCTTATTATTACCGAATTAAGTGGAAGTTATAATTCAAATAACGATACCTATGATATTAACTATCTACGCGGCTATCTATTTACAGAATAGTATTTAGCCGTGCGATAAATCGTCTTATCTACTTTAAAAGTGACGAAAAATGCCGATAACTCTACCATATGAGATTTTATAAACGAGGTGGAGGCCTACATGAAAAGGTTAATCGGTATATATGTTGCATTGATGATGTTGTTTGCGACGGTTTTTAGCAGTGGCGCGTTTAATAGTTATGCGCTCGACGTTGGTGCAGACGCAACCATAACGAGTGTAAAATTTATTAAACAGCATGAAGAATACGATGTTGCTGGCGGTAACATTATTTTAATCGGCACCAATTTAGATACAGTTGATGTTCTGTTTGCCGTACAAGGCGGTGTGCCGCAGGCGTTGGGGTCAAAGCATCCCGACTCAACGGCGACGTTTTTAAACTATGTCTTAACGCATCAAGAAATTGACGCCTTCAGTGGCAAATTATATGTTGGCAACCAAGTGATCGATTTAGATATCGCCAATTTCCCGATTATTACTGGCGCGGATAATGCCGTTGTCAATCAAGATTTAGGCGAACGGCTCAAGTTGAACGGTTCTAATTTAAATGCAATTGGCAATCCTAACATTACTGCCACTTACGGTCGCGGTATTCAAAAAAGAGATATTGTGACCTCGACGCCAATTGATATTCAACCTGATAAAGTAGATTTTACACCGACGGCTCCTGGCGTGTTTGGTCGCCAAGATATAACACTTAATCAAGTTAGCAGCAGCGACCCCATCGTTGAAGTAACCTATTATTATCATAATGCCTTTCGCATATTAAGAAATCTCGATCTGGCACCAGTAGATTTGTACCCTAATGCGGCGGCTAAAGGGGAACAAGTGACCTTAACATCTGATGCCTTTTCTGACGCCAAAAATTACGACGTTTATTTTTTAAGTGTATCTGATAACGACTTTGCACTCGACGACTATAAAAAGTCGCCCGAAGTGCTACTTTCATCTGACAAAAAACGCATGACCGTAAAAGTACCTGACAATAGCACCTTCAAACTGGGCACAAAGCGCATTGTCGTGGTTGAAACAGTCAATGACGAAATCGTGGCCCGTTTTAATGTACCTGAAACTTTTGACTTAATCGATGCTGTTAATCAGCCATCGCTCAAATTAGTCAATCCGCCCAGTGGTACTGATGAAGGTTCTAAAGTACAGTTAATCGGCAACAATATTCTGATTCCGGTTATTCCCGAATTAATTAAGACAGTCGGTGAAATAACGGTTCAAATGGCGACGCCAGACGATGCAGGGCGCACCATGGTGGTTGACTACGATGAACAAAATCTAACATTTAAGGGCGTGCCGGTTACAATGTTAAGGCGTAGCATCAGAACGACGGTTGGCAAGCGCGCACTTTACGAGATATTACCTGATGGCACGGTGAAATACGATAAGATAGGTGCTGATGATTATCTTTATATTTCGACTGATCGCATTGATAATGCCGCTGAAGACCCACAGCGCGATGTACTCATTGAAATCGATACAACCATTGTCGATGCCAACGGCAAAACTTATAATTTCTATCAATCGGCTTTAAAAGTTGACGGGTTTACATTTGAGGTTAGCGCGATTAAGCCCAATATTGGCAATGTGATACCAACTAAGGTACAGTTAGATGACAATTACCGCGTGTTAGGTGATACGTTGCTTACTATCGAGGGCGACCACTTTTTGGTTGATAAATATGCTGACAATAACGGCAACAGCCGTGTACATTACCCAGTTGTTCAAATACAAGTCGGCGGTACTTTAGGCGATGGCAATTACATTGTAAAAATCGATAAAAACGACACCACTGGTTCGGCGCAAGGAACAGTTTACGATAGTAATGGTGTCGTTGCTGATACACAAGTCGATCTCGTCGTTTTAAATGACGACGGTGACATTGTCGACGGCTCTAGTGGCAATATTTTCGGCACAAAAATATGCGTTTATTTGCCGCGCAATACTTTAATTGGTTCAGATGGCAAAAAAAACATTCAGGTGATTAACCCAAAGCGCAGCTCAGAAGACCTTGGTGCCGGCAGCGTAGCGGTTGACAGCATCGAGTTTTCGATGTCGACTTTTGTGCCGATCATCGAAAATGTCAATCCCAATGTTGTGGTTAGCGACGCACAAGAAGAAATTGTCGTAACGGGATCAAATTTTCAAGATGGTGTTAAAGTATATATTGGCGGCATTGATGTCGGCGATGTGGTGCGGCAAGTGAGCCCACAGGGTGATAGTGTAACTTTGACATTTAAAGCGCCAAAAGGTCGCGTTGGGCAAACCCAATTACAGGTTGTTAATCCAGTTGGTGGTGCGGCTCTGTATGATTTTTATTATGTTCGCTCACTCGACCAAGACCCGACGGTAGAGGCGATTTCACCTAACAGCGGTACCAGTGATACATTGGCGATTATTTCAGGTGATAACTTTGTTAAATCTGATGTTTCAGTTGATACGGCAACCGGCTTAGACGCCTATCGTCTAATTGGTTCGCGCGTTTTATTCGACGGTGTAGATGTCAATCAATATCATTCTGACAGCTTTGGTAAAATTAGATTTGAACCCTATACAGCGCCAACAAATAACTTTAAATTATATACCATAAAAAATGATAAATTTATATTGTCACCTTTTGCTGACAATATAACATTGACCGATCAAAATCAAAACAACTATCGCTTTTCATTAAATTCTGCAGGCGAACTACAGTTTTATGACGATGAATCAATCAAATTTACTTTTGTTCATACGGCTGGTCAGCCAGATCGCGCGTTTGATATCAATGGCAACTCATTGGGAACCTATAGTTTAACTGAGACAGCTTTAGTTGTACAAGGCGGGCCAAGTTTTGATATTAAATTAAACAATGCACTACTGCGTGCAACCTATGCACACGATGGGCAGTTGAAGGCTGATTTGGCTGATTACTGGCCTAGTGTCATTTTGCAAGACGCTAATACAAACGCTTATTATAGTTTGCAGAAGGCAGCCGATGGCACACTGAAATTATCCGATGGCAAGCAAAATAGCTTTATTGTTAAACTGACCGGTGACACCTTAAACAATCCGCAATTTAAAGCTTACGATAGCCTCGCCAATGCCTATGCTGTTACAGCAAACACTGAAGGCATTGGCGTTGCGACGACGCCAATGCTTAATTTAAAAATGCTGACACCTTATGCTGTCAATGGCCCTGATAATCGCATCATTGGCAATCGCGTACAAGTTGTCAATAAAGAACAAATTCGCATTTATGTGCCAAATTTGTCAAGTGGTGGTCCTAAGACGGTAACTGTACTTAATCCCGACACCAAAAAAGCTGAATTAGTTGAAGGTTTTAACTATTATAAATTGCCGGCGACAAAACCGATGATATCTTCGCTGATTCCCAATATTGGGGCGTTGCGTGGCGGTTATATCGTCACTTTAAGAGGTGGTGATTTTAATGAAAGCAGTCAGGTTTACTTTGATGGTGTCGTCGTGCCACCAGAAGATAAATCGGTTAATTTAGATGGTACGGCCTTAACTTTGAAAGTGCCAGCTTATCCAGTTGACATCAACAAAGTGTACGGCGTTTCACAATTGACTGTACCAATCGTCGTTGTCAACAGCGATGGCGGAACAGCTACTTTAGACGACGGTTTTACCTATGTGAAAGCATCTTCGTCACCGCAAATTGAAAAACTGATCTTAGATAAAGGTTCGGCAGTCGGAGGTGAAATCGTTGAAATTATCGGTCAAGATTTTCGTTTCTTTGAGCCCTATGAAAACTTAGGTGGCAACATCGATTATGAAGCTGGTATCGACAGTTATAGTAATTTAAATAGACGTTTAAGCGTAACGCCAAAGTGGGACGACTTGCTGGCAAAGCGCTATGACGGCACAGTCGATTTATGGGAAAAAGCGCCAATCGATGGTAATAAAAGCTATGCGGGATACGACTATTATTATGCGTCGCCAATTTTACCGCGCGTTTACTTTGGTGACAAACAGGCCAAAGTGCTCGACTTTGCCAATGGCTATATCAAAGTGTTGACGCCGCCGCATAGTGCTGGCGATGTCGCCGTTGTCGTCATGAATAACGACGCTGGCGTATCTAATGGCATTACTTATACTTATCAGAAATCAAATTTGATAATAACCAATATAACACCGCCAAGCGGGGCACGTAGCGGTGGTGAAAGACGCGACATTCGCGGTGAAAACTTTATGAATTCAGTTGTTAAAGCTTATCAGGCAGACGATGCCACTCAAGTTGTCGATGCAACTGACAAAGTTGCTGTTTTAGTTCAATTTGGCAACATTGGCAATCGTGACGTAAAAATTGGCGAACCAAATGATGGTAGAATTAATGCCAACCGTGCATCGTTATCGTTACCTGGTGGGCTCAAAGTTGCCTATAATGGTGACGCTAAAACGCTAGCAGTGAGCATACAAGAACGCGGCAAAACTTATCGACGTGATTTTAGCAATTTGACAGTTGACGAGGTCTTTGTACCAGTTGGCATGCTTAAAAATGGCGCCGATTATTATCAACCAGAAGATTATGGTTATAAGCCAACTGATCAATACAACGTTGAAAACGAATACGAATGGATTAAGATTTCGATCGATCGCGATCAAAAACGTCTAATTGTACAGCGTGGTTTTGCGCCGAGTGTCGTATTGGCAGAGACTGACCACTTAGTTGTTAAAACGCCTTCTTATTATACAATTGAACAAGTTGACGTATCGGTTTATAATCCAGATGGCAGTTTTGACAGCACGACATTCACCTATAAGAATCCGGCGTCAGCGCCGCTAATTGAATCGATAGAACCGTTTAGAGTAAGCCCTAAAAATTCAACTGAAAACGACACAGATGAAGACCAGCGCTTAGTCGAGTCTTCAATATCAGGTGGTGCCTTAATTGAAATTATCGGTCGTGATTTGCGCGACGGTGCGCGTGTCTTTTTAGCCGATAAAGAGGCCAAAATTGAAGGCTTTCGAGAAGACACAGAAAAAGACAGACAGGTTATTACAATTAGAATACCAGCGGGACAGTTAGAACTCAGCGGCAAAAAACTGCCAATTATCGTTGAAAACAGTGATGGTGCAATTGCCAATTCAGCTGATCCGCTACAGCTTGGCACAGATAAACGACGTATTTATTTCGTTTATCGAAAACCGTTATCTGACCCCACCATTACAGCGGTTGAACCACAACAAACTTCACAGTTTGGCGGCAACACAGTTACAATACGCGGCAGCGATTTTAGAAGTGGTGCGACTGTGTTAATTGGCGGTGCCGGCGGCATATCGATTCAGCCGGCAGAAATTGACCCGCAAGGCAGGTTTTTAAGTTTTAAAGTGCCACAAGGGCTAACCCATGGCGCCAAAGATATTCAAATAGACAATGCCGATTTCGGCATGGCAGTACAGCAAAAAGCCTTGACGATCGTCAGCTACCCGACGCTTGAAAAAGGCATTTACGACAAAGATGGCAATCGCATGAAGCGCATCCTCATTGGTGGTGGTGAAACGATTACCATAAAAGGCCAAAATTTCACGGCTGGAGCAACGGTTATCTTTGGTGGCCAACGCCAGCTAGCCAAACCAGAAGACAGTGGTCAAATCGGCTTTTTCAAAGACGATAAACGCTACGTGGTCAGCGATGGCATCACCGCAACAAAAACCGTGGTCGTCGATGATAAAACACTTCAAGTTGTCACGCCGAAAGTGACAGCAGAGGGCGATTATGCCATTACTGTCATCAATGGTGATGGTGGTATCAATGCCAGTGGTTCAGTTGTCGAGTATGGCCTGCCGATACCAGCGGCACCGACCTCGTTAAAAGTCGCCGTCGTTGATAATCGCTATATAAAATTATACGACTATGCAACCGCTGACAGCAAGTATTATGAAATATACAGCTATATCGGTAAGAAGACGATTAGTAGTTTAAAAAAGGATCATTATCGCGACTTTGCCTCACTTGGCACAACGGTTAATGTACCGCATAAAATTACGCGACTGGCAAGTGGTGTTAAATTAAAAAAAGGCGACAAGGCGCACTTTATGGTTAAGGCAGTTAACAAATATGGCCTTTCGGAATACTCTAATATTGCAACGTTGAAGTATCAAGCGATTAATAAATTTGTGACAACTGGTAAAAAAATTCAGAAGACAAACCTGCTTACACAGACCAATAGTATTGATGTCCAACAGCGGGCTGATAGTGCACTTGTTACATTAAACCAGTCTTCGCCCTTGTTGGGTCAGAATTATAATCTAAACGAGGGCAATAATGCGTCGTTACAGCAGCTGACAGTTGTTGCTCCTGACCATTTAGTTGCAGGTGGTAGTGGCGCCATTAAATTAAAGGGTGAATTGGTCGATGTCGATTATCGTTTAAAAGCGCTCAACAACCGTCAATTTGTCTTAAACGATACAGCTAGTCGTGAATACGTTACTTTTAAGGTCGACTGGCAACAAAATTCAGCGACGGCGCGTGCCCTAGCAAAATTGCCGCGTGCAATAAAAGCGGTGTCACCAGTTGTTGTGCTATCGGCTGAAATTGGCAATAATACCGGCAGTCTTCAGCTAGGCAAATTAAATGACGGCATCACACTTAATTTCAATTTGAATTCAGTGCGCATTAACGACCGTCAAGGGCCTTATATTACCTATTACTTTGATAACGATGTCGACAATTGGGTGCCGATTGCCAACCGTCAATTAGGTGATCAGCGCGCTATTGACATAACCGACATGGGGTACTACTTATTGGCAAAACCGTATTAAACTGCGTTTAGATGGAAAGTGAAATGAGGTTCAAATGAAACGATTATTGGCGTTGACAATCTTACTAAGTCTGATTTGGCAAATTGGCTATGCAGACCCATACAGGGCACCCTATAACGACAAGCAGATCGTGCAGACTTTTACACCGCTGCCGCTCAATCAAGAGAGCGCAACAGTGTTAGAAGGTGTTTTACAATATGGCGATATTGCAACGCGTTATAATTTTAAAGACGTTTCAGGTGACGCCTACAACAGTGCTGTACGCATGGCAATTTTAGGTGTTTCAAAAGGTGTGGGCAATCGTCAATTTGCCCCCGATAGCAAACTTGATAACATTGCGGTTTTAACTATGCTGGTGCGCTTATATGATGATGAAGCAGCACTTGAACAAGGTGTTTATAATCAAATGAACGGGGCATCGACAAGCACTGTGCAAGCCGCGCTGCAAGATGCTTATTATAGCCGTGCGCAGGGCTTAGGTATTTTATCTGCTGGCGAATCGGTTAGTTACACCGAACTAGCAAAACGCCAAGAAATTGCGCGTTGGTTAGTCAGTGCAGCTAAGTTGACAGCGCCAACTGAACAGCTTGATGCGACGACAGATTGGTCGACAATTCAGGCTGAAAATCGCACTGCTGTTGCAACGCTGTTGGCAAAGCGTTTAATTGCCAAAGATGACACAGGCGCCTTCAGACCGAATAATACAATGACACGTGCTCAATTTACGTCATTACTTGACCGCGTTGTGACGCAGTCGAATGAGCAATTGGGCTTAACCAAGCACGAAGCCATTGTTATAGCCAAACAAAGCGAAACGACAAGCGATGGCACAACGACGACATTTAAATTGCGAAAAACTGATAATACGCTGATTACGATTGAATTAAAGCAACCCAAAATTGGCGAAGTAACCGGTTTAACGGTGTTGCGCAATAATAATTTGGGTGATCAAAAGCAATTGCGCATTGGCGATAGCGTTAAACTGATCGAACAGCAGCAACGTGTTAAATTGGTTGAGGTGTCTGCTGATGACAGTATTGTGCAGCACTTAATTGACACGCTAAGCCAGTTTGATGATGTCGTTGTTAGACAAGGCGAAGTATTGACTAATTTAACTGAAAATGCCGTTTTATCAGGTAAAAATCTAACGGCTCAACGCGTTCGTTTAGAACTAGACGACGACGCTATGATTGAACTATTTAGCAGCATCGACCAAGATGGTACACTTGATCAATATCCAATTTTAAATGGCAAGCGAACAATAAAAGCCAAGGCTTTATATAGTGGTCAGCCGTTAACAGTTTATACTAAAGGCAATAATGTGCTTTATGCAACAGTTGGCAAAAAGCCAATTGACTTTGTCAAGGGCACGTTACGCGAAGTAAAGCATTTAAAAGAAGAAACACAGCTGACGATACTGGGATTTGACAATAATGTTTACAGCTGGAACGTCGCTAAAAATGTCAATGTTTATGTCAACCACCAGCGAACGACATTAGATACGCTTAAAACCGGCGCCGCGCTTGGTGTGCGCGCCATTGGCGATCGCGTTTTACGCATTGTAGCTGATAGTTATCAACCGCCTTCTGGTTATACGGGTAAAGAAGGGCGTGTCAAATATGCAACTATTAAAAAAATAAATGACGATGCCATTCAACTGATTGAAGAAGATGAATTGGTTGCGTTTGGCGACAACACTAAAATTTTACGCGGCGCAGACACCATTAACCGCAATGCCTTGCATGCAGGCGATAAAGTGGCGCTTTATTATGATGATGCCGTCAGCTCTATACCGTCTAAAATAATTGCCGAAGGGCCCGAAAGTTTAGTGGGTGATTTGGTAAAGGCTAAATTAATTAATTACAATCAATACACTGACCAAATAAAATTGTCTGGTTGTCATACGTTAAAGAATTCCAAGTGGCAGCAAGCTGCCGATTATAGCGCAACTTATAAATTGGCCAAAAAGGTCGCTATTTACGATGGCAATCAACCAGTTGGTGACGCGCTGAATAAAGATTTTATCAATCGCGAGGTCTACATGGTTGTCGTCGACAATTATGGTCGACCCGAAGTAACCAAGATGGTCTTTAAGGAAGGCAGTGAAAGACATTACGATGACGCGATTGCCGATTATAGTACAATTATTGATAAAATGCGTCTAAAAAACAATGTCGATGTGACACTTGATGACGGCACGATATATATTAAAGATGATCGCGTCGTCGATCGCATTAACTTACGCGATAATACCGGTGTTTATGTGTTGGCCAATCAATTGGCAGGTGCCGATGTAGCGCGTATCGTCAGTTTAGTCGATAGTTATGACAATATATTTAACCGCTTTTACATCGGCGCTGTCGAAATGGTCAATCCTTACGATATGACAATTAATCATTACGTTGTACCAACTGCTAATCGTTTTGGTAAGGTCAATCAGGCTGATAAAAAACTATATACGAGCGATCAGACGGTCATTCGCAATTTAACGACCAATGCGCCAGTTTCCGTCGAACAATTCTTTAACGATACCTATAGTCGCACTGAAAATAAAACGAAGGATAAAAACATAAAATACAATCGTTATTATGGCGTATTTGTAACAGATGGACAAGATAATGTAATTTCGATGGCAATACGCTTCCAAGAGCTGCTAAAAAATGATAAAATGGAAGCGACCGCAAAATCAGAGGCTGCAATTATCGAAAAAATGCAAACTGTATTTGACCAGGCAATTTTCAGTAAAGGCAAAATTGTCAGCAAAGACGACGCTTGGCAGCGCTTAGAACTACAAGATGCCTATAATTATGTGAAATATTATGGTGAATGGCAAGCGAATAACGCCAATCAATTTGTCGGTTTGGCCAGTGCAGTTATCGTTAAAGGCAATCGCAGTATTGATTTTAACCAATTAAAAACGGGCGATGTCATCTATGTCGTACGCAGCGAACAAAATGGTTTTGTGGCATTTGTCGAAGAATAGAAAGAAGTGAGCAAATCATGAAAAAAATCATTTGTCTTGCGCTTGTCTGTCTGCTATTTAGTACGGCGGTATGGGCCGAAGATTACGCTATTTACGGTGGCATTAAAGGCGACTTAACGTTAAAAGCTGGCGTTTATAATTACCAAGAAATCTGTTTTATTTCGGGGCAACCGGTTAAGCTTTACGGTACGGTTACTCTGCCGAAAACGCCCCAAAAAGACAGTTATAAAGTGTCTTACAAATATCAATTAGCCAGTCAAGATGGCAACATCAAACTAGACCGAACTGTTGCTTATAATGTGACAAAGTCGTCTGATAATGGCATGCGGCAGACGATTGTCAAGTCGATTATTCCGGTAGGCGGGCTAAAAGAATCGTATAGCGTCGGCCAAGATAAATATGAACTGGCCAGTTTTCAGTACAATAAAAGTGATGTAAACGATATTCACCCGGGCATAACCTTTGCTTCGGGTAATGTCTTTTACAAGAAAGTTTTTTATAAAAATGGCGATGCAACAAGTGCTGAAGGCACGTTGACAATTACTGGCGAATCGAAAACCGATTTAGGCTATAAAAATCATTGGTCAGAACTGACGACGCGCGTTGTCGACCTAACGCTCGATTATGAGGCGCGCGAACAGGTTGCAACCACAGAAGTGCAACCAGCGACGACAGTGACTGAAACAGAGCCGTCAAACAATGCCGATGATGCACAGGTGACAACTGATGTAAATAATGCCGCTAAGCCAGACGAAGCATCTAAAGAAACAGCATCGTGGTCGGGCAGTGCAACGCTCAAATTTTCAACTGATAAGAGCACGGCCTTTAACTATGTTAGAAATGATGTGCAAAACATCAGTTTTAGAGGTGGCCTGTTAAAAACTGAAAACAGTAATATCGTCTTACAATATAGCTACGATATGCCCAACTCGCAAACCGGTGGTAGAAATGAGGGCGAAGGTAATCTCAACACCTATTCCTTTGAAGATGCAACCCGCTTACCAGTGCCTAAGTATAAGGATATTGCTGCACATTGGGGGGAAGAAGCCTGTTTTAAATTGGGCAGCTTAGAGGGTTTTGCAGCTGATGATTTCTTTTTCCCTGATCTCAATATTACCCGTGAACAATTTGCCATGGCGTTGGTTAATAGCATTGCTCACGTCGCACCGGAAACAGCTGAACAACGTCGTTCTGAGGCGATAAAATTATTGAGGCCTAAAGCCGAACCACTCGTTTTTGCCGATATTAGTCGCGACAGTTTATATTATATCTATATTAAACGCGCCTACGACGAAGGCCTGATGATTGGCGAAGGCAATGAACAATTTTTGCCGACACGTCCGCTTACGCGTCAAGAGGCGATTACCATTATGGTGCGTGCGCTGGGTATTCAGGACATTGCGCCGGCACTTCCTTATAGCACTGGTTATAGTGACGATGCCGCCATTAGTGATTGGGCAAAAGACGCCATTTACATGGCGCGTGAAACCGGCATTGTCAAGGGTTATCCCGACAATACAGCGCGCCCTTTGGCGTTGATTACGCGCGCTGAGGCGGCGACATTATTAAGTCGTTTTATCGACCATTTAAGAGAAGATATTACCACCGATTATCGTGAGAAATTACTCAATAAATATTAATGGAAAAATACAAGGAGATGATAATGAAGAAATTAATAAGTCTTTTATTGGTATTCGTGTTCGTTGTGCCATTGGCTTTCGCCGATGTCGAACTAAAGTCAGACGAACTTGATAAGCTGCGTGAAATTATCGATACGGTTGAACAAAATTATCATGACACGGTGAGCCAAGAAGAATTAATGGAAGGCGCCTATCGCGGTATACTTGATGCACTCGATACACATAGCACATATTTAACACCAGATGATTTAAAATCGTTTAACGATAGCATTTCGGGCAGTTTTGTCGGTGTTGGTATATCGATTTCTGAAAAGGGCGACTACATTGAAGTCGTTGCACCAATTGGCGATTCACCAGCCGAAAAAATTGGCATTAAGGCTGGTGATTTAATTATTGCCGTCGATGGCAAGAGCATTAAGGGAAAATCGCTTGATGCGGTCGTTCAAATGATCAAAGGGCCGATTAACACCGATGTTACGCTGCAAATTGAACGTCGGGGTGTTAAAAAGAAGCTCGATTTTACGATTACGCGCGCCCGTGTTGTCATTAAGTCGGTGTCGCATAAAAAGGTCGATGGTGTCGATGTTATAAAAATATCATCTTTTGATAAAAACACGACAAAAGAATTAAAAGCTGTACTTAAAAATAATAATATTGGAGAAAAGATCATCATTGATCTACGCAATAATCCAGGTGGCTTACTCGGCCAAGTGGTTGAAATTGCCGATTTATTTTTAGCGAAAGGCAAGACGATATGTTCAATTGATTACCGCAACTTCGAAGATAATGTCTTTAAATCGCGCAAAGATGGTTTAACGGCAGATTTAGTTGTTTTGGTCGACGGTGGCAGTGCCAGCGCGTCTGAACTATTTGCTGCTGCCATACAAGATAATCAGCGTGGCAAAATTGTCGGTCAAACCACTTATGGCAAAGGCACTGTACAAACTGTATACGATTTAAGTGATGGGGCGGCATTAAAATTGACAATCGCTAAATACGCAACACCTAACGGTACATTTATCCATGGCACTGGTGTAACGCCGGATATAGTAGTTGAAGATACGCCAGTAATTAGCGAATTAGTCGACAATTTTTACCCGATGCAGTCGCTTAACACTTCGACATTGGGCAGTCGTGATATCGATACTTATGGCTTAGAACAACGGCTAGACTATATGGGTTATGATATCATTGTCGATGGGTTGTTTGACAAAGCGACAGAAGATGCTTTAAAACAGTATCAAACAGAACATCATTTAGCAGTTGACGGTCGATTGACTGTTGATATGAAAATTACTATTCAAAGCGATATTATTGAGAGAGAAGAGAAAAAGAACGATGCGGTATTAATTGAAGCACTGAAAATAATTAAAAATAATTAGTCGAAATCTCGCTATTTAAAGGAATAGAGGTAATAAATGAAAAAGGGTGATATTATTTGGGTAGCGTTGCTGATAGCTGTATTGTTTTTTATGCTGTCACCGCTGACCAATCAAACCTTTGAGCAAGTGACGTTACAATTTCCTTATGTGATGGGCTTTATTAAATTCGCCATTTTGGCGACAATGGGCGAACTATTGGCATTGCGCATTGCCAAAGGCGATTATACTAAACCAGCAGGGTTTGTTTGGCGCGTTGTTATTTGGGGGCTTATTGGCGTATTGATTACCTTGATGTTTAAGGTGTTTGCGGGTGGCGTTTTATATGCACTTGATAAGGGTTTTTTGCCGTTTAAGGGCAGTAGCCTAGCCTTTGCCTTTTTTACCAGCTTGTTAATGAATTCATTTTTTGCCCCTACTTTTATGGCGCTGCACAAGCATACCGATACTTATTTAGAATTGCGCCATACTAATCAGCATATTAGCTTGGCAGATGTTGTCGCTGCAATTGATTGGCAGAATTTTATTTCATTTGTCGTCTTAAAGACAATTCCTTTTTTCTGGATACCAGCTCATACTATTACATTTTTATTGCCGGCACAATATCGCGTTATGGTGGCCGCGCTGCTGTCGATCGCGCTGGGCTTAATATTATCGCTTAGCAAGAAAAAGGCCGTTTCGTAGTTTTTATCAACAGGAGACAGTGATGCGCCAAACTAAAAAGCAAATCAATACGCGCTCAAATAATAAACGACGAGCTAGAGGTGGCGCTGGACGGCATAAAAAAAATCGTCAGGCAGCGCCCCAGCCGAAGCAGGTTAGGCCTGATGGTGCCATTCGATTAAACAAAGCAATTGCCCAATCTGGTGTTGCATCACGCCGCGAGGCTGATGCTTTAGTTGCTGCTGGCCGCGTAAAAGTAAATGGTGCTTTAGCTGAAATGGGCACTTTTGTATTTCCGACAGACGAAATAACTATTGACGCTCAACCAATCAGAAAAAAACTAAAGCGGGTTTACATAGCGCTCAATAAACCGGTTGGTATTGAATGCACAACTGACCGCCGTGTTAAAGAAAATATTATCGATTTTATTGCTTATCCTGAACGCATCTTTCCAATTGGCCGCTTAGATAAAGATTCTGAGGGGCTAATTTTACTGACCAATGACGGCGATATCGTCAATCCTATTTTACGGTCTGATAATGCTCACGAGAAAGAGTACATTGTAACGGTCAACAAGCCGATAACCGACCAATTTATTGAACAAATGTCAGCTGGTGTCGCCATTTTAGACACTGTCACATTACCTTGTAAAGTTAAAAAAATTAGCAATAATCGTTTTAATATTGTACTGGTACAGGGGTTAAACCGCCAAATTCGACGCATGAGCGAGGCGCTTGGCTATAAAGTGACGGCACTACAGCGGGTGCGCATCATGAATATACACTTGGGTAAACTAAAAATTGGCACACATCGCTTGCTGTCAAAAGTTGAATTGGCGGAATTAAGACGCATAATTGGCAGTTAGATGGTTGCTTATAGCAAGTAACGCTTTACAATGTGCTAACAATTAAATATAATTGTTAGTAGGACTATTATTGGTTATGATCGAGTAAAATTTATTATCAATATAAGGAGGATTATATGAAATCGTATTCGGTTGAGAAAATTAGGAATATTGCCTTGCTTGGGCATGGCGGGTGTGGCAAGACGACGGTTATCGAATCGTTACTTTACACACTCGGCGAAACAAAGCGCATGGGTAATGTTGATGACGGCACGACGACGTCAGATTTTGACAAAGAAGAAATAAACAGAAAATTTTCAATTGGTACAGCTGTGATCCCAGTAGAACACGATGGCCACAAATACAATTTTCTAGATACGCCAGGTTATTTCGATTTTCAAGGTGAAGTGACATCGGCATTGCGCGTCGCTGGTGGTGCCATTATAGTTGTAGACGCTTCAAGTGGCGTTGAAGTGGGCACTGAAAAAGCTTGGAAAGAAACCGAAAAACGCAAAATGCCAAAATTTATCTTCCTTAATAAGATGGATAAAGAAAACATTAAATTTGAAGAACTTATTGCTGAGTTAAAAGAAAAACTGGGCAAAAAGATTGCGCCGTTTGAAATTCCAACTTACGAGGGCGAAAAGCTGACGGGCTACATTAACGTTGTCAATAATAAAGGCCGTCGCTTTGATGGTACCAAAGTTATTAGTTGCGATGCACCAGCTGGCTACGAAGAAAAATTTGAACAGTTTCACGAGTTGTTAGTAGAAGCAGTTGCTGAAAGTGATGAAGCATTATTGGAAAAATACTTTGAGGGAGAACCCTTTACTAAAGAAGAATTGCGTGAAGGCCTTAGAAAAGGCGTTCTCGCTGGCGATATCGTACCAGTATTAATTGGTTCAGCTGAAAATTCGCTTGGTATGCAGAGTTTGTTGAATATGTCGTTTAACTACTTACCAACGCCAAAAGATATGCACGACGGTCAGTATGAAGGGGAACATCCCGAAACAAATGAACCAGAAATTAGAACTGTTGATGATGGCCAGCCTTTCTCGGCACTTGTCTTCAAGACGATTGTCGACCCCTTTGTTGGTAAAATATCGCTATTTAAGGTTTATTCTGGTTCAGTTAAAAAAGATATGGAAGTGCTCAATAGTAATAAAGATGAAAGTGAGCGCATTACTAACATTAGCTTAATTCGTGGTAAAAAGCAGATTGATGTCGACCATGTTGGCGCTGGTGATATTGGCGTCATCACTAAGTTGCAATATACTGAAACGGGTGATACGCTATGTGATAAGGCCAATCCTATTGTTTACCCTGGTATTCAATATGCCAAGCCTTGTCTGTTTAGAGCGGTTGAACCAAAAGATAAAAAAGACGAAGATAAAATTGGTTCATCATTAGCTAAATTAATGGAAGAAGACCCAACTATTATCGTTGAGCGCAATCGTGAGACGCATCAAATGCTAGTCGGTGGTCAAGGTGTGATGCACTTACAAGTACTCGTCAATAAACTACAAAATGTGTTTGGTGTTGCCGTTGATTTGGTCGATCAAAAAATTGCTTATCGTGAAACAATTAAAGGTACGGCAGACGTACAAGGCAAGCACAAAAAACAATCGGGCGGTTCAGGACAATACGGTGATGTACACATTCGCTTTAGTCCCTCAACTGAAGAGTTTGAATTCGATGAAGAAATTTTTGGTGGTTCAGTGCCAAAGCAGTATATTCCAGCTGTTGAAAAGGGTTTAAGAGAAGCCGTCGTCAAAGGCGTTTTAGCGGGTTTCCCAGTTGTCAATATTAAAGCTGTATTATATGATGGTTCTTATCACTCAGTTGACTCTAATGAGAATGCTTTTAAAATGGCAGCTTCAATTGCATTTAAAAAGGGTATGGAAGCAGCTAAGCCAGTATTATTAGAACCGATTATGCATGTTGAAGTTGAAGTGCCAGATGATTACATGGGTGACATTATGGGCGACATGAACAAAAGACGTGGTAGAATATTAGGTATGGAACAAGTCGGCGGCGGCTATCAGCGCGTATTGGCAGAAGCGCCACAATCTGAACTGTTCACCTATGCGTCTGATTTGCGTTCAATGACGCAGGCGCGTGCTAGCTTTACGCTTGAATTTGAGCGCTATGATGAAGTGCCCGGTCAATTGGCTGAAAAAATAATTGCTGCGGCAAACGAAGAATAATAATAGTTTGAGCGGCGCTTTGCTTTGCGCCGCTCATTTTAGTTAAATCTCGATTTTAGTTACTTGGCTTTAAAGGCTCGGTGGTTTTCCAGACCAGTAGCCCAACGTTTAACAGTTTTTCATCTATCATTAATGAAAGGAGAATATCATGGCTAAACATTTACATATCATGGCTAACAAGGGTGATATCGCCGAAACGGTACTATTACCAGGGGATCCCTTACGTGCAAAATTTATTGCTGAAACTTTTTTAGAAGATGCCGTTTGCTATAACCAAGTGCGGGGTATGTTGGGCTTTACAGGCACTTATAAAGGCAAGCGCGTTTCAGTGCAAGGTACTGGCATGGGTGTGCCGTCAATCTCTATTTACGTCAACGAATTAATTACTGAATACGGCGCTAAACAGTTAATTCGCATTGGTAGCTGCGGATCGATACAAGAAGATGTTAACTTACGCGATATCGTATTGGCAATGAGTGCGTGTACGACGTCAAGGGTTAACAATCGACGCTTCCCGCATATGGACTATGCGCCAACTGCAAATTTTGATTTATTACACCGTGCTTATAAATTTGCAGTTGAAAAGAACTTTCCAGTTAAAGTCGGCAGCGTGTTGACAAGCGATATATTCTACGAAGACGATATGACGAATTTAGATAAGTTGTCACAACACGGCGTGTTAGCCGTTGAAATGGAATCGGCTGAACTCTTTACGACAGCAGCCCGATTTGGTGTTAAAGCGTTGGCTATAGTTACTGTTTCTGACCATATTTTGCGTGGTGAACAGACGTCACCAGAAGAACGCCAAGAAACATTTACCGACATGATGGAAGTGGCCCTCTCCTTGGCCTAATTAAACAATAGTGATTTTGGTTGCGCGATGTTGTCATTTCAGTCAGAGGTTTGTTTTTCTCGACCAATAGTTAGCAGTTTATTGACGACCTACGGGTTCAAAAAACAACTTAGTAATAAGGTGTGAAAGAAAAATGAGTAAGCAAGACAAAAAGTATTGTATAAAAAAGATAATAATGACATTGCTAATGATGATAATCGCCGTATCTTTTGTAGCTTGTAGCGGTACAAAGGCAACAGATTCAGATGACGAAACTAAAACATCGACAGTAATTGCAGAAACAGATCAAACTAAATCGGCGACAACTAAACCGTCGTCGACAGGGCGCGATATTTTGGCTGATGAACTGCTGCAAAATGTCAATGCAAGAAGAGCAATTGCACTTGCTTTTGATAAGGCTTTCATTACCGACAATATTATGAGCAATGGTTCAAAACCGATTGATTACTTTGTGCCGAACGGTCTCGCTGTTTCTGCAGATGGCGTAGATTTTCGCGCTGCTTACCCTGATGGTTGGAACCATTTTGATGTGGAAAGCGCTAAACAATATTGGCAAAGCGCTAAACAAGAGCTCAATTTTGAAACTGTTAAAATCAGGTTGTTAACATTTGATTCAGAAATGGCAAAAACGATTTCTGAACATATTAAAAAGCAATTGCAAGATAATTTAGAGGGGCTTGAAGTAGTTTTAATTCAACAGCCTTTCACCAATAAAATAGCACTTGCTGATAAGGGTAAATTCGACATTGAATATACAGGGTGGGGTCCTGATTACCCAGATGCGATGACATTTTTAGATATGTGGATTACGGGTGGTGCTTATAATGTTGCGGGGTATTCTAATGAAACTTATGACGAATACATTAAACGTGCCAAAAGCGGTGAACTGGCCAATGACTTAGCGACAAGAACCAAAGTGTTGCAGTCGGCTGAAAAATTGTTAGTAGCAGATGATTGTGTCGTTGTACCACTTTATCAACGGGCACGTGCTTCGCTTGTGTCGCCGAGAATACAGGGTATTGTCTTTCATCAATTTGGCGGCGATTACACTTATGACAAGGCGACAACGGAAAACATCACCGATGGCAAAAAAATTATTCGTTTATTTGGCGCATCGGATATTCCGACAATGGATATCAGTAAGGCGACCGACACTGTTTCGCTAGAAGTGATGGCCAATGTACTAGAAGGTTTGGTTAAACTAGATGAAAATGATATGCCGATAGCAGCTGGTGCGAGCAGTTGGGATATATCAGAAGACGGTACAGAATACATCTTTCACCTTGTAGAAAATGCGCGCTGGTCGAATGGTGAACCAGTTACGGCAGATGACTATGTGTATTCGTGGCGGCGCTTAGCTGATCCGACGACGCGTGCGCCTTATCAGTTATTAATTGAAACGGCCCAAATTGCCAATTTCGAAGCGATTATCAATGGCGAAGCGCCACTTGATGACTTGGCTGTTACAGCAGTTGATCCCTATACTTTAAAAGTAAAACTAGAAATGCCAGTGCCTTACTTTTTAAAGCTGATGAGTTTTCCCAGTTTTTATCCGGCAAATCAGCAGTTTGTAGAATCAAAAGGTGAAGCTTTTGGTTCATCGCTTGAAAACACATTGTACAACGGTGCCTATACGATTAGCCATTGGCAAATCGGTTATAGCTATGCGCTTACTAAAAATGAAGATTACTGGGACAAAGATAATGTTTTAAATGACGGCGTTAGTTTTAGAATTGTCAAAGATGCCATTGCGGGCATCAATCTCTATGAGATAGGTGAAGTTGATCGCGCTGAGGTTACTGGTGAATTTGTCGATCAGTATATTGATCACCCACACTTTAGAGTAGAAGATGGTACGGCGACATTTTATTTAGTATTTAACATTGGCAATCGCAATTTAGAAAGTGGAAATTAAAAGGTGGATTCTGTCAACTTTTATAACTATGAATTCATTAGCAAATATCGAAAAGAGCATTATAAAAAAATATCGCAAAACAATCTGGCGCCCCTTTACACGGGCGCTAAATGATTTTTCTTTAATTAGTGATGGTGACCACGTTGCCGTGGGTATATCAGGTGGCAAAGATTCGCTAATATTGGCAAAGTTATTGCAGGAAGTAAAACGTCATGGCAAAGTACAATTTCAGTTGTCTTTTTTAGCGATGGACCCCGGCTACAGTCGCGCTGACTTGGCGCGGCTGAAAAATAATTGCGCCGCACTTGGTTTGCCACTTCACATTTATAAAACTGAATTATTTAATTCAGTCGATGCCATGCAAGTAAAATATCCTTGCTACTTATGCGCAAAAATGAGACGTGGCTTTTTATATGAAAAAGCACAGGCTTTAGGCGCCAATAAATTAGCCCTTGGCCATCATTTAGACGATGTTGTCGAAACGGTATTGCTGAACGTGCTCTACGCTGGCAACTTTATGACGATGATGCCCTATATTAAAAGCACTAACTTTGCCAATATGGCATTAATTCGGCCGATGTACTATATAGAGGAAAAAGCAATTTTACAGTGGCTCAATTATAATGAAATAGTTGCATTAGACTGCGCTTGTGCAGTTACAGCTAAAAAAACAGCGAGTACGCGCGCTGCCGTTAAGGCGTTAATAGCCGACTTAGTGCAAGAAAATCCCAATATCAAAAAATCTATTTTGAAATCAACTGAAAACGTGCATTTAGACGCTGTTTTAGGCTTTAAAAGGCGCGGTAAAAACTACCGCTACGATGACTATAACCAAAAAGAAGGTTATCTAATTTAAGGCTTGTTATTTCGCAACTATTCAGTCGCAACACACGACATCATGTCATTTCTACCGAGCGGCCCAATAATGTCATCTCAACCGAAGCACGTAGCACGTGATGGAGAGCTCTTAACTTTGGTTTTAAGGGTTCAATAACCTCGGTTTTCCCGACCAACAGACCAATTATTATTACAATGTTTTGCGCTATTATTACACTTATATTACATCTGGCAACTGATACTTGCTTGGCGTTATTGTTGATGGTATACTTGACGCAGCATAAGAGTGTGGGCGAGTGCCCAGCTCTGCTAAGACCAGGCTCCTGATTGGGGGGGAGAATGGTAACTAATGACACCCCACGGTAAAATTCCAAAAAGGAGGAAGTATTACTATGAGAAAGATTCTTTCCCTAGTACTCGTCTTAGCATTAGTGCTTGGCGCATTCCCAGCATTTGCTGACAATGGCATGAGCGAGTTAGAAGTTGCTAACAAACTCAAAGAGTTTAAGGTTTTAGTCGGCAACGAAACTGGCGACTTAATGTTAGACGAATACTTAACAAGAGAACAAGCACTCGTTATCTTAGCGAGATTAATGGGTGTTGAAGAAGAAGCAAAGAACACAGCCTTGCAATCTTCTTTCACTGATGTTGACCATCCTTACTATGAGCCTTTTATCGCTTATGCAGAGTTAAAGGGTTGGACAAACGGCATCGGTAATGGTTTATTTGGCTATGGTCAAAACTTAACTGTTCAACAAGCTGCTGCTTACATGTTAAGAGCACTCGGCTATGACGTTGCTTACGAAAACGTTATGGAAACAGCTAAGACACTTGGCGTTTTAGAAGGTGTTATGTCTGACGATCCAGCTGCGAAGATCTTACGTGGTCAAACAGCCGTTATGATGTACAACACATTGATGACAAAGCCAAACAACAGCGACATGACATTAATGCAACAATTGGGTATTGAAATGCCTGCTTCAGGTGTTGCTGCTATCCAAAAAGTTGAAGCTAACAACCTCAAGCAATTAAAAGTTTACTTTACAGCACCGGTTGAAAAAGCTGGTGACGAAAACAACTGGAGCGTTAACAAAAAAGCATCATTTGAAATTACTAAAGATGCAGACTTTGCACTTTCAGAAGACAAGATGATGGTTACCATCACTTTAGCTGATGGCGAAGTTGCTGAGCAGCAAGAAGTTGTTTCATTAACTTGTAAAGATCTTCTTGAAGAAGAAGTAACCATTGAAGACATTCAGTTCTTAGACGTTACAATTCCAACAGTTGAAAAAGTAGAAGTTGTTGGTATTAACACAATTAAAGTTACTTACTCTGAACCAATGAGCTATGGTGGTACAGAGAAAGGTTCTGATGTAGGTCACTCAATGCTTAATAAAGAGAACTACATTGTAAAAGAAGCTGATGGTACTGAACTTTATATTAACATGATTAAAAGTGCTAAGCACAACACAGTTGCTTTTGTAGAACTCTATTCTGACTTAGAAGAAGGCGACATTGTCTTTGAAATTAAAGATGTTGAAGACTTCCAAGACTACAACGTACAAGAACCAGCTAAATTTAACTTAACAGTTGTTAAAGACACTGAAAAACCTTACTTGGTTGGTTACAAAGATGCTGATGGTTATGAAATTACACTTATTTGGAACGAAGACATCAAGTTCGCTAGCAATCCTGATGCTAAAGAATTAACATTGCCAGAAGATGAAGAAGAACTTGAGAAGTTCTATCACACTAACTCAAAAGACACACCGAAGAAAGTTACAATTGACGGTAATGAAATGACTTTAGAGTTTGGTTATAACGAAGATAATGATTATGACCACTTATTACCAGCTGGTACAGCATATCTTTATGTACAAGACAAAGCTGTTCAAGACTATTGGGAAAATGAAAACGACGACCAAATGCTCGTTGCTGAAATCGATCTCGATAAAGAACCACCTGCAATCGTCAGCTATAAGCAAAAAACACAAAGAAAACTCGAAGTTAAGTTCTCTGAAAACATCTACAAAAAAGATGACTATGAGATCACATTACTTGATGACAAAGGCAAAAAATCTAAGACTGGCTTCACTTTCGAATACAAAGATGATGCTGATGATTACGATGATACATTAGTGTTTATGTTTAATAAAGATATGATGGATGAGTATTCATTAGTCTTTGAAAATGTTGAGGACCGCGCTGGTAATGTTATGCCAAAGACAACATTAGACGTTGTCTTTGAAGACAAAACACGTCCAGTTGGTCAAGACTTTGAAGTAACTGCTTACAAAGTTGGCGACAAAAAGCAAAAGATCTTAATCAACTTCAAAGAAAAAATGGACATCGATAGCATCACAGACCGTGATAACTATTACTTGAATACAGTAAGCTCGAATCCAGATGGAAGCTCATCTTATTCATTGGTAGCTAACTTCGATGAAGACAATATCGATTTCGATGTATTAGAGAATGGTAAAAAGTTATTGATTACATTGCCTAATGAAGATCACGAAGGAACAGATTTACACGTAAGTGCTGCTAATCCATTAATCTTAGAAGAATACCTCAAGATTGGTCAGGTAAAAGATGCTGCTGGCAACAAGATGACAACTTATTCTATCAGTAAAGAAATCGTCAATGGCGATGCTGTTGATATCGGTTCAACAGCTAAGTTAACTGACAGAAAGACAGTTGTTGTAACAATTAAAGACGATGTTCGCGCTAAGTTAGACCTCGACAAAATTGAAGTCGGTACAACGACAACAAGTGGTAGCGCATTCACTGCATTAGATATTTCTAAGACAAATGTTAAGTTAAATGACGATGGCGAAACAGTTATCACATTTACACTTAAAGACAAGCGTGAAATGTCGATTAGTACAGATTTGGCGTACAGAATTCTCGCTAACAATGGCATTGAAAACAAGTATGGCCAATTAGTAGCACCTGTTACAGCTGGTGAAGTTACTGACAAAGCTGCACCTGAAGTAGTTGATAAGGAAGTTAAATACTATGTAGCGAATGATACAACGACACATAGTGCACTTTATGTTCAGTTTACTGAAGTGATTGATTACAACTCAATTGCAGTAAGAGGTAACAACGGCTTTATGGATAATGAAGAACTTATCGCTAAGAAGGATGACAACACCGTTCAAAGATCTGGCGTATATCTAGTTATCCACGAGTTTGATGAAGATGCTAACTTCGATCAGTTTACAGACTTATCATATGATGGTAAAAACGACCTTCAAGATCAGTTTGGTAACAAAGTGAAGGCATTTGATTACACGAAGAAGCTTACTAAAACAACTACCGTAATGCCAGTTGATCCAAGATAGTTTGTATCTTACTAAAGTAGTATTTATAGGTGGAGAAATCGCAAGATTTCTCCGCTTTTTTCTTTTTGGTGACAACTTGATGACAACTTGTGTTAATATGTTTCATTTATTACAACATATGGTATAATGTAAGCAGTAATATTTATGAAGGAGGATTAAATGAAAAGAAATCTTGCACTATTACTTATTTTAACACTATTGCTTTCAGTGTTTTCCTTTGCTGAATCACAGCCAAAGAGTGTTGGTGAACAACTAAAAGAATTAGGCGTTATCAAGGGCGATGAAAAGGGCAATTTAAATGAAAAAGACAATTTAACACGTGAAGAGGCGATCACCACAGTTATCCGTCTAATGGGTAAGGAGAAAGAAGCACTTGCTACTAAGGTGGCGCCATCATTTAAAGATGTGCCAAAAGACAGCTGGGCCAAGTCGTACATTGCCTATGCTGAAATGAAAGACTGGACAAATGGCATGGGTGATGGCAAGTTTGGCATGGGTAAAAATGTGACAACCAAACAGTATGCTACTTATATGCTGCGCGTATTGGGCTATGGTGACACACCATATGAGCAATCAATGATACAAGCGGCCAAGCTCGGTTTGCTAGATGATGTTAAGGCAACAAAAGGTGATGCAATTATTACACGCGGCGATGTCTTCGTGGTGATGAACAATACGCTTAACACCAAATTAAAGGGTAAAGACCAGCAACTAATTGCTGCGCTTGGTTTACTAAAAGCCGAACCTAAACCAGAACCTAAGCCAGAAACCAAACCAGAAGCTAAGCCCGAACCGAAAACAGCAGCGGTTAAAGAAGTGGTTGCCAATTCATTAAAGCAATTTAAAATTGTTTTAACGGCGCCAATTGATAAAGCTGGCGATGAAAAGAACTATAATTTAGACGGTGATGGTAAAGCGCTCATCGACAAAGATTCTGTATTTGAGTTATCAGATGACAAAAAAGAAATTACTGTGACAATGACAAAACCAGCTGAACAACAAGAAAAAGTTGACCTTGAAATTGAAGATATCTTTGATGAAGATGTTACAATAAAAGACGTTCAATTTTTAGATAGAACAATTCCAGAAGTTGTCGATATCAAAGTTGTTGGTGAAGACAAAATTAAGGTAGTATTTTCTGAACCGATGTTAGTTGATGGCACGGCTGATAAGAGTATGCTCAATAAAGATAACTATGAAATATTCGATAAAGACGATGACAGTTTGTATATTGATCAAGTAACCACAGCCAATAAAAAAGGTACTGCGGCAATTGTTAAACTGTATAGTGAAATTGAACAAGATGTCACCGTATCAGTTAAAAATATCGATGATTATGCTGGTTTCGGCGTTATTTCTAAAAAAGAGACAGTGTCTTTTGTCAAAGACAAAACAGCACCTAAATTAGTTGGCTACAAGACATCATCGCTGCGCAAAGTCGTTTTGGTGTTCGATGAAGATATTGCACTGGCCAAGGACAAGTCGGCTTTTTATCACACCAATACAGGTAATACAGCTGAAAAAGTTGAAGTAAATGGTAAAGAACTGACAATTACCTTTGACAAAGGTGACGAAATGCCAGCAGGCACAACTTACATTTACGTAAAAGATGAAGCAATTAAAGATTTATGGGGCAATTTGCTAGATGGCAAGCAAGTGTTTGAAATAACAGTTACGACTGACAAAAAGGCACCACAAGTTGTCGGCAAAGTCAAAGTTAAAACGCAACGCAAACTTGAAATTAAATTTGACGAAGCCATTGAAAAGAATTCTGACTTCGATATTACCTTAATGAAGGATGGCGATATCGTTAAAAATGGCTATAATGATTCAATTGATAAAGATGTGTTATATTTGACATTTGACAAAGATTTATACGGCAAGTACAAGTTAATTGTCGAGGGCTTAGAAGATGAAATGTCAAACGCCATTGATAAGACAGCGCTGTCATTTGAAGCTGATGATGCAACGGCACCTGTAGCTACTGATTTTAAGGCAACGGCTTATCGCGTAGCTGATAAAAATCAATGGCTAGTTGTTCAGTTCGGCGATAAAATGAAAAAATCTGATATTTTAAGCTTAGAAAATTACCAATTAGATGGCGACTTTTTAAGTGAATTTGAGGATATTACAATTAAAGTGATGGATGACAGTAAGGCAGTTAAGATTACGATTCCAGAAGATCAGTTTGATTTTACTGAAGAAAAACTCAGTAACAACAACAAGTTGCTCGTTATTGGCAAACTGTCAGATGCCGCCGGCAACAAAATGACTGATTTTTCAACGACAGTAAGTATTAAAAATGGTGATGACACTAGCATTGAACTTGAAGAAGTACGCCTGGTAACAGATAAGAAAATCGAGTTTGAAATTGCCGATAAGCTTACTGATGTTACAGTTGAACAATTTATTGTTTTCCATGATGGCGACAAAGTGAAATTTGCGAGTCATAGCGTTGATGATATGAAGAACGGCAATACGGTCGTTTCATTCAAATTAGCTGATAGCATTGGCACAGATCCAAAGGTTGAAGATGTTAAGTACTTAATTCGCAGCAAGTCAGATCTTGCGGATGACGATTTGAAGCCAAGTAAGAATCGCTATGGACAAATCTTAAAGGGTTCAGAAGGCGATGTTAAAGATGTTTGTGCGCCAAAAGTAGAAAAAGCTGTCTTAGTTGATGATGAAACAATTTATGTTTACTTTACTGAAAAATTAGACCCTGGTTATATTTCAAGTAAAGGCAAAAATGGTTTTTCAGTGAGTGATGGCAAATTGAATTCTGCAACATTACACGATTCAAAAGGGAATGTCATTGTAATAGACGGTGAAGATTTTGACAAGAACAGTGATATCATTTACGAAGATACTAATATTTACGATTTAGCTGGTAACGAAATGAAGTCATTCCGCTATAAAGAAAAACTAAAGACGGCGGAATAAACATTTTAATTATAATTATATTAAAAATATGTGATGATTAAATATTAATCATCACATATTTTCTTTTTTTTGATATACTATCAGTAGAGGTGATTTTATGAAGAGACAACTGCTGTTAATAATAATAGTTTTAACAATAGTAGCGCAAATATCATTTGGTGATGCAGCAAAGTTTTACTTGGCAGTAGAAGGCTTAAATGTCAACGACGTCAATAAACTAAAACGCGAACTTGACCAAATGGAGCTACAGTCGATCATCATGCAAAGGGGCGATTTGAAAGCGACTAAAAAACTAATTAAAAAGTACAAGCTTGGCCAGGGCATTGAAGAAGAATTACAATTTAATATCGCAATTGCCAATATGGTAGAAAAAACAAAACTAGCTAATCGCATTAAAGAGCTCGGCTATCAAGTTGAGGAAAATGCTACCTTTTTAGCAGCGCGTAAACTTTACTTAGGCACACTAAAAGCAAAGCTAGATTTGGAACTTGCTCAGCTAATTTTAGATAATCAACTAGAAATATTTGACGCCGAAAAAGTTAAATTGCAAAATGGCACAATTTCAGAAACCGATTATTTAAAATCGACCAAGCAGTTTGAACAAGCAACAAATGATTTAGAGCTGGCTAAGATTGAATATGGCAAAATGTATGATAAACTACGCAATTTACTAAACAACGATGTTGAAATTGTCAGCGAACCACCACGTCTTAGCACGCTTGCACCGCTTGTTTATTACGAACAGTTAATCGACTATCGCTTTGAAATTCAGCGACCAAAACTGCAAAATGAAATTATCGATTTAGATTTGCCCTTTTATACCAAGCGTTTTTTTGCAGTACCTGCGCTAAAAAGACAGTATGAAGAAATGCTTGTCGATCAGAAAAGTTATCAACTTGATATTGAACAAAAGCGTTATGAAATAAAAAAAGAAATTCAGCTAGCGCGGCTGGAAATTCAGCAGGCAACAGTTGAAGTTAAAGCGTTGGCAACTAAGTTAGCAGATTTAAAAGCGCGCTTCGTACAGTTGCAAGCGCTTTATGATAAAGGTGTCATTAGCAAACAAAAGTTAAATGACCTTAAGGTTAACATTAAGCAATTAGAAAATGGCTATTATTTAAAAGCTTGTCTACTCAACAACAAAAGAATTGCTTTGGGTATGGCTGTTTCGGTTGGGCCAGCCTACGAGGAGGAATAAATGAAACGTTTAATTATAACACTTTTAATACTTGTGCTGTCATTTTCGTTTTGCTTTGCAGAAGAGCAACCTAAAACAGTTGAAGAGCTGTTTAATTTGGCAAAGACTAATGATTTACAAGAAAAAATTGACAGAGTAACGATTGAAAAGTTGGAAATAGGGCAATTTGAAGCCTACCGCAAGGCTGGCAATATTTCTTACGATGGCGATGACGATGCGCAAATTGTTAGGGTGTACACGATTCAAACCGTTGACACCAAGCGTGCCGATAACAGTTTAAAGTATCAAAAAATTGCGCAGCTAAAACACGATGATGAACTGATTGTCAAAGTTGAAAATGGTCTTGCCAATTACACATTAGCAAAACGCGAACTGTCTGTTAAAAAAGCAGAAGTAAAATTGTTAGAGCGCAAGGCTGAAGCGGTAAAGTTAAAACTAAAATTAGGTGCGGCGATTGCGTTAGATTTAATCGAGGCAGAAAATGCTGTTACAGAAGCCAAGCTAAACTTAATCGACCTCGAAAATAATGTTACTGATGCATTGCTTGAACTAAAGAAAATTGTCGGCGTCGACTTCACACTCGATATTCCCTATGAAATTGTGATAACAAAACCCTATAGTGAACCAATTGAAGAAAATGCCGATGCTTATGTTATGCGTAACCTCGACGTCATTAAAGCAGTCGATAATTACGATGTGCAAAAAGGTTTAAGTGATCTAATTACCAGCACGTACCGCGATACGCTACGCGAATATAAACAAGGTGTCATTGATTTAACCATTGCTGAAAACGAGCGCAACGATGCTGTAAACAACGCTAAAATAGATATTGTGGCTGATTATAATCAGTTGCAAGTATATTATAAGAACTATCAAGTGGCGTTAGCCTTACAACAAATTGCAGAGAAAGAACATACCAATAACCAAACAAAGTTAAAGCTGGGTGTTATTTCTCAGCTGGATTTAGCGGCTTCTGAACAGGTGTTATTAGAACGACAATTTGATGTTACGAAGGCGATAAACACTTATAATAAGGCAAAGCGCAGCTACTTATTAAACCTAAAAGTGTACGATGTTGACATCACACCAAAAGATATCGATTTGAACGATATTTACTACCGCAATTAAACCAAATTATAGGCGATGCCTACGTGAAAAAGCTTCGCGCGACTTGCCATTTCGATCAACGCTACCCGTCTTTTCTGTTTAAATAGCGAATAGCGCCACTGATTAAGCACTTAATACCGCTTTTCATAACGTCTTCATCGACATTTAAATGCGGACTGTGTAATACTGTGGCACCGCGATTTTTATCAGATTCCATGCCTGCCCAAAAATAAACTGAAGGCACGTGTTTGGTAAAGGCAGAAAAGTCTTCGCCACCAGCAGCGGGGTTATCGGCGATAATAACATTTTCATCGCCAATTGCCGTTTTAAAGGCATCTGTCATTAACGCGGTCAATTCGGCGTCGTTGACAGTGGTTTGATAACCTTTGACATAATCGACTTCGATATCACAGCCGAAAGCCATTGCAATACCAGCACATATTTCCTTTATGCGACGCGGTACATATTCGTCCAAGCTATCGTCAAAAATGCGCACGGTCCCTTCCATATCGACTTTTTCAGCCAATACATTATAGCGAATACCACCGTTGATTTTAGAAATGGTGACGACAGCGCTATCGAGTGCGCCGACATTTCGGCTGACAATTGTCTGTAAGCTACTAATAAGTTCACCGGCACAGGCGATGGCGTCGATGCCTTCTTCGGGCGCAGAGCCATGCGAGGCCTTTCCACGAATTTTAATATACAATCGATTAGATTGGGCCATCATCACGCCAGGTTTAAGCGATACCGTGCCAACTGGCAACTTGTTCCAAACGTGTAAGGCCATGGCGGCATTTACTTTAGGATTTTCAAGTACACCATCGTCAATCATATATTGTGCACCACCAGTTGGATTACCTTCTTCGGCCGGTTGAAAACAAAGTTTGACAGTGCCGGCAAAATAATCTCTTAATTTTACCAAAATCATAGCGACGGCCAAAAGAGTAGCAGTATGTACATCGTGCCCACAGGCGTGCATAACCCCGCTATTTTGTGATTTGAAAGGCAAATCAGTTTGTTCAAAAATCGGCAAGGCATCCATATCAGCACGAAGCAGTATCACATCGCCCTCTTTGTAGCCATCAATCGTAGCCGTAACGCCGTAACCACCAACATTTTCTTGCGGCGTTAGGCCCAACTGGCGTAACTTGTCGGCAACTAAAGCCGATGTCCGTTCTTCGTGGTAGCTTAGTTCGGGGTGGGCGTGAATGTCACGCCTAATGGCAACAATCTCCTGCCAATACTGTTCAATTAAAGCATCAATGTGTTTAATCATAATAGGCTCCTATTTTACTTAATTGGCTTTATCTATATTCAATATACCCAGAAAAATGATAATATTGCGCAAAAAATTAATCATAGTTATCTCAAACAAAGTGTGAAGTGCGAAGTGAAGTAATTCTAGGGGACTAGGCTTTTTGTATTTAACTTTGACTTTTCGGCTTTTGTGACTAACTGAGCAATGGACCCATCATCAGCAGTTTTTCACAGTTCATTTTTAACAGTGTGCAACTTGCATTTTACTGGGGTTCAGACTATTGACAAAATTAAGAAAATGATTGACAATATAAGTGTATACATAAAGCGCGCAGTTATGATAACTTGCTAACCACAACGTTTTTGTTTTTGTGGTATAATTAAGAGAGGAATCACCATGTCAAAAAATAAACTTGTGCGCAAAACATATGGGCAATTTGATGAATTTTTCAAGTACATGTTAACAATAAACAGTAGTACTTTACTGCCGATATTAAACTATTTGTATGAAACACAGTTTGAGATTAATGATGTTGTTATCCTGATAGAAAACAACGAACAAATAAATATCAACAGCGCCAAAGGACGCTTTGAAAAAGGGTTTACCGATCTAATGATAGCTGTTACAGCACGATACGATCGGCGCCAAGGTAAACATGTCTTTCACATTGAGTTGCAAAGTCGCCATGATAAGACAATGCCTTATCGCATGCTACAATATGGCCTACAATATGCGCAAAAGACAGCTAAGTATACGGATACGACCATGACAATGCAGTTGCCACGCCAAAATGTACTGTATCCGCTAAAGCGACCAAGCGGCAAAAATATTGATTGCGTAGAGATAAAACAGCATGGCAAGCCTACAATTAAATTTAACTTTGAAAGTGTCTATGTCGATGATATCAGTGATGAAGAGATAAAAAGAAAGCACTTGGGCCTGTTTGCGCTATTTAAGCTATTTAACCGCAGTTTAGAAACTGAAGATAAGCTTATGCGCAAGGCGATATTAGAAATTGCTTATGAAACAATTGATGAAAACTACACAAAGATAATCAAATTAACAGAAGTGGAGGTGGAAAGCATGAAACAAGTGATGCATGTGATGATTGATAGTAGTGCAGATATCAGTAAATTTAAGCATATTCGCAAAGAAGCAGAGCGTATTGTTGCAGAACGTCATCGCGCTGCAGCAGAAGGCAGAGCAGAAGGCAGGGCACAAGGTAGGGCAGAAGGTATAGTAGAAGGTGAGACTAAAGGAAAAACTCAGATTGTTAAAAACATGTTGTTAGATGGCACGCTGACAGACGAGAAAATTATGCGTTTTGCCGATATTGATCAAGTAGAACTAGATAAAATTAAAAAAATGGTTAAAAACGGCGATTGAAACTGAAGTGCAAGCGATGTTGTTATCCTGACCACCAGTTAGCGGATTCCTGAAGAATGATAGCAGTTAGAGCAGATGCTTAATACAATAATACAAGGAGAACTAATAATGAATTCACTTAAACAAGTATTAACGATTATTTTAATAATAGTATTGGCAGTAACGGCAGTAGCCTGTTCGACATCAAATGATGTATCTGAAACAACTACAAAAGTGTCTGCGACAACAACCGTTGCTGAAACGACAGTTGATTCATCAACTGCTACGCCAAAGGGTTACCCAATTGTAACCATTGCTACTAAAATTGGCGATCAACAATTGGAAGATATGACATTAGTACTCAACCCCGATTTAGCGCCCAACACGGTTGCCAATTTTGTTACATTAGCACAAGATGGTTTTTATAACGGATTAGTATTTCACAGAATTATTAAAGACTTTATGATACAAGGTGGCGATCCAGATGGCACTGGTCTGGGTGGGCCAGACTACAGTATTTATGGTGAATTTATATCAAATGGCTTTGATAATACAATTAAGCACGAACGCGGTGTTATTTCAATGGCACGTTCGCAACACCCCAATAGTGCCGGATCACAATTTTTTATTTGCCACCAAGATGCGCCTTTTTTAGATGGTGAATACGCTGCTTTTGGCAAATTAATTAATGGTGAAACAGCACTTGACACTTTAGCGGCAACTAAAACTTTAGAAGGAGATCGCCCAGAAAGTGATTGTGTGATTACGGCAATAACAGTTGATTTAAATGGTTACGAATTGCCAGAAGTCGAAAAATTGCAATAAAAACTATATGATGAGGACTTGCTATGCGTAGAAAAGATCGTGAAATGGACCGCTCATTTGGCTTAGCGGTAATCGACCGTGCAACTTATGGCATTATGTCAATGGTTGATGATGAAAATACGCCATATGGCGTACCGCTGTCAATTGTGCGCATCGATAATAATTTGTATTTTCACGCTGCCAAAGCGGGCAGAAAGGCCGATATACTAGCTAAAAATAATGCTGTAAGTATTGTTTTTGTCGGTCGTGTTGAAGTGCCACAAAAATATGATAACACTGAACTTGATGAAATCGTTAAGCAATCAAAAAAAGTGAGCCAGATTCTAAGTGACGTCTTTACCACCGAATTTGAATCTGCTATTGTATTTGGCAAAGCCGTTTTGGTAGATGATGAAACCGAAAAAGTTAAAGCATTACGGGCAATTTGCCAAAAGTATACGCCGACCAAAATGCAATATGCCGATATTGCAATTAAAGCCGGCGTATCAAGCGTAGCAATTTATAAAGTTGAAATTGAAACGCTTAGTGCAAAGCGCAAAAAACTATAATACTCTATGCGTTTGGTAATCCCTTAAAATTTCTTTTCTACGGGGGCGTTGGGCGCATTTTTTGCAACGCTGGCAATGCCATTTAAACAGCTTTTCTTTGATTTGTAACCTTCAGAACTAAGAATATTCTTGCCGTTTTTAGCTAAAAGCCTAAATCTAAATTCACCGGCCTTATCGGTGTAAATTTGGAATTTAGGGTTTTTTAGTTTGGCAAAGCCTTCAACTGTTTGGTCCTCAGTAGTTGCTAGCGGTGCGTTTTTTTGAACGCTTAAAACGCCATTTTTACAAGCGTTTAAAGAGGCGTATACCTGAGATGCACCAATTTCTTGACTGTTTTTAGCCAACAGTTTAAAGTTAAAACCTGTCTTTGTTTGATTAAGTGTAAATTTTCCCATAATGCCTCCTTTAAATTTAGTGTGTGTTGCTTTTTGTATACCTTATAAAAATAAAAATATTCAGTAATTTTGTTTTTAGCTTGTGTTTTTCTAGGTGCCGGGTTGCGTTAACCAAGCTTTTCACTTATTACCATATCATTACAAATAGCTAAATTAATTGACAAACGCTAGCTTTGCGCATAAAATATAATTGTTCAAACGATGAACAAAAATCTGATTACGAGGATATCATGGAAAATGAACTTGTTCTAAATGACAATGAATATATGATTCTATCCGAAATCGCCGATAGCGATAGCACTAACCAGCGAAAATTGTCGAAAAAGCTTGGCGTTTCGCTGGGGACAGTTAATGCGCTGCTTTCTAAAATGACGCGCGAGGGCATTATCAAAGTAGAACAAGTTTCAGGGCGTCAGGTAGCCTATATGCTAACGCCAAAAGGCATGCTTGAAAAAGCAAAGAAAACCGTTAGCTATTTGAAAAGTCATTATCGTGCGATTTATCAGAGCAAAGAAAAAATTAAAGCGCTTATTGATGAGTTGGCTAAAACATATGGTCGTATTATCGTATTGAGAAATAAAGACGAATTTGGTGCCATAGTTGATATAGCAATTGCTGAATACAATGCAAAACTAGTTGCTATCGAGTTGGAATCTATTTATAGCTTAAATGAATTAAAACAAACAAAATCAAAAGAAAAATGCATGATACTAAATGCAACAGCAGAAAGGGTAAAAGCTGATCAGGTACATACAGACTGTGAAATTTTAAATGTGATAGACAAGTTGTAGTACATGCCATTGACAAGTAGGTGTTCGACCAATGCTAGCGTGCGTAATTATAACACAAATAAACTTGATGGCAAAGGCAAAATAATGTATGATAAAGCAAGCAGTTTAGTGTTGTTTTAACTGAAGCATAAAAATTAGAAAAAGGGTAACTACTTAGTCACACTGTCATTTCGAGTGAAGCAAGTATACCTTCCAATATGGTTGAAGGTAAGGCGCGTGGTTCAGACAGAGATTATAGACGATTTTTGTTAATAGCACGCGGGGCTTTAGAAGAGTTAAAATACCAAGTTGTATTATCTAAAGATTTAGGTTATATTGATATAGAAACATACGAAAAATTAAGAGAACTAATGGATACAGTAGGTGGGTTACTAGGCGGATTGATAAAAAGCATTAAGCTATAGTCGGTAAGTGTTTTCCCCAACAGCAAGCGGATATGCTTTTCATGACCAACGGACCAACAGACCAACGGCAAGCGGTTTTGACCAACTGTCTGCCGATTCCGGAGCAATTATGAGCAAAAAAAATCGCGTAAAAAAACCAAAAAGTAAATATCGTGCATCAACAGGCATTAGCGAAGATTCAGTCAGAACATTTTTTGTTCGGGCCATCGCCGTATGGCTATTTGTACTACCATTAATTGTTCATATCAAAGAAGTTGGCGTGCCGGTGCAAATGCAAGATTTATACTTAACAGAAAGAGCCTACGACTTCTTTGCCTATTATAAAGCCGTTTGGCTTTGGGTGGGTGCAATTATTTTCTTTGTTAGTGCATTGGTCTTTAGATTCGTCTATAAAATAAGCTTTAAACCAACCAAGCAAGTTTGGGCACTCATCGCCTTTGCAGCAGCCGTTATATTGTCATTTATATTTTCAGAATACAAAAACGTGGCATGGTTTGGCTACTTAGACCGCTACGAAGGCACGCTGAGTTGGCTTAGTTACTGCATGGCAGCCTATGCTGTACACAGCTTTGCTAATTGTAAAGAACACAATACAACGATTATCAAAGGCATCGTGTTATCAGCCGGTGTTGTCGGTATAATCGGTGCTTTTCAGTTTTTCAAAATGGACTTTTTTAAAACCGAATTTGCCAAAATGCTGATGCTCGGCAAGCTATATTCGCAATTAGGTAGCAATTTAAACTTTACCTTCCCAGAAGGGCAAACCTATACTACACTTTATAACCCCAACTACGTCGGTAGCTTTGTCGCAGTTACCTTGCCGCTGGTCTTTTATATGCTAAAAGAAGCTAACAACAATATTTGGCGCGTGGTTTATGGTATGATAGGTGTGTCATTATTAATATCGTTAATAGGGTCAAAGTCTACATCAGGTTTGGTTGCAGTAGTTGTAATAATGTTTATATACGCTGTGCTTTTAGCAACAAAAATAAAAGCTCGCAGAGTGCTTAAAATAGGTTTGCCAGTTGCGCTTGTGGTAGTTATACTACTCGGTTTATCACTACCTATTACTCAAAAACAAGTTAGTAAAATTAATGCAGTTTTTAAAGAAGACCCTAACCCTAATCACTTTAAAAGTGTAGAAGTTGATGGCAAAGATGTTATTATAACAACCGATACGGATCAGACTTTTACTGTGTCACCAAAAGGTGATGTGATAGAAGTTAAAGATCGAGTTGGAAATATTCTGCCAGCTGAAGATCGAGAAAAAGATTATGTTGTTTATTTACCACAGCTCTCTAAAAAAAGTTATATCAGATTGATTTATGATGAGTGGCATGTAGATTTTGCTTATTTTTATGATAGTGATAAACATAGCGTTATACGTTTCGATTATTTCCCGCAGCTGGGTGAATTCAGTATATTAAAAAGATCAGTTACTATTAATGATGAAGTCAATTCTTTAAAATTGATAAAAAACGAAAAACTACTATCTAAACGTGGATATATTTGGAATAGGACTGTTCCGAAGATGATAAGAAGGCCACTATTTGGCTACGGCACTGATGTGTTTGCTATCATTTATCCGCAAATAGATTTATTAGATAAGTATATAAACATGTTTGATCATCGCATTATTATAGATAAAGTTCATAATACTTATTTATTGGTTTTGATTAATTCTGGTTTTATTGGTTTAGTTGGATTATTATCAATAATATTTTTAGGTTTTATCAAAAAAGGTGACTTTGTCAAGTTGGCGATTGTCGGTTTTTTGATTACTAGCATAATAAACGATTCAATAATTTCAGTAACAATAATTTTGTTTACGCTATTATTAATATATAGAGAACAAGAAATAATTGAAACATAAGTTGAATTATCTCTAAGAATAAGTTTTGGTTTGCCATATATTTAACCATAATAGAGATATAAATTGAAACGAGGAACTAAAATGGATTATTTAGTTGTTGTTGCTCACCCAGATGATGAAGTGTTAGGTGCGGGTGCTACCATATATAAATTGGCAAAGCAAGGGCATACAGTGAATGTTTGTATCATGTCTGGCGAAGTCAAGGCTCGAAACCATAGACCGAAGATGACAGAATTAAACGAAGATGTCAATAATTCACTGAATCTATTAGGGGTCAGCAAAGTTATTAAAGGACAATTTCCAAATATCGAACTAAACACTGTACCCCATCTTAAGCTGGTACAGTTTATTGAAACAGCAATTGAAGAAACAAAAGCTGAAGTTGTGTTTACACATCACCCTGCAGATTTGAATAACGATCATTTACATACATCGCTTGCGTGTCAAGCTGCAGTAAGGCTTTTTCAAAGAAGACCAGAAGTTAAACAATTAAAAGAGTTGCTTTTTATGGAAGTACCTTCAGCTAGTGAGTGGGGCTTAAATAAAGCGGTTAATCAATTTAACCCAAATACTTTTATAGAAGTTGGCAAAGAGGCGATTGAAAAGAAAATAGAGGCTCTTTCTATGTATCGTGGAGTAATGCGCCCTTATCCACATCCGCGTAGTGCTGAAGCTTTGAGGGGATTAGCAGCATATCGAGGAGGTCAAGCCGGTATGGTGTATGCTGAAAGCTTTGAAAGTGTATTTAGAAGAGGTTTTTAATCATTCAAAGTGAGGCGGATATAACTATGAAAAAAATTGCATTTGCAACTTGTGTACAATTGGGGTTAAGCTGTATTCAAGAAATATACAAAATAGGCGGAAAACTAGACTTATTAATCACATTAAAAGATGAAAAATCCAAGACTAAATCAGGTAGAATATATTTAGATAAAGTAGCAAAAGAACAACAAGCACCCTTGCTTAAAATTAATAATATAAATGATGTTGAAGTTCTTAAAGCCCTACAGAAATACAATATTGATTGGTTATTTATTATTGGCTGGTCGCAGATTGCTAAAAAAGAAGTCCTCATGGCGCCTAATAATGGTTGTATTGGCATGCACCCAACGCTATTACCGGTTGGCAGAGGCAGAGCGGCAATACCTTGGGCAATTCTTAAAGGGCTAGATAAAACAGGCGTGACAATGTTTAAGTTAGACGAAGGCGTAGATACTGGTCCAATTATTGCGCAAACTGAAATTTCACTTAATAATAAAATGACAGCAACAGAATTGTACGATTGTGTCAATCGTGCTCACGTTGAGTTAATTTCAGAATACTGGTATAAGATAATCAATGACCAAGTCGTCATGTTGGTTCAAGATGAAACAAAGGCGACAACATGGCCTGGCAGAAAACCTAAAGATGGTGAGATAGTGCCGGAAATGACAATGTCTCAAGCAGAAACATTGGTAAGAGCTGTGACCAAACCTTATCCCGGCGCTTTTTTTTACAAAGACAACAAGAAAATTACTATATGGTCTGCTGAAATAAGCTCCGAAAAAGGCGATATCAAGCTAAAAGATGGTTATTTAATACCGCTTAACTATGAAATAGAGGAATAAAGTGCAGCAAATCATAAAAAGACTTTTCGATATTGTACTATCATTACTTGTGCTAGTGTTGTTTTTACCAATTTGGCTTTTGGTGGCTATTTTAATTAAATTGACATCAAAAGGCCCTGTTTTCTTTTTACAAAGACGACCTGGTAAAAATAAAGAAATTTTTGAAGTCTATAAGTTTAGAACAATGAAAATAGGTTCTGAAAAAATGGTCAAAGGGCAAGAAGTAATGAAAGATGACAACAGAATAACGTCTATCGGCAAGTTTTTAAGAAGAACAAAAATAGACGAAATACCGCAGGTGCTCAATGTACTAAAAGGCGAAATGAGCCTTGTCGGACCTAGGCCAGAACGCATTGCTTCATTAGAAGACTACGATGAAGAAATATCAAAGCGGTTAAATGTACGCCCAGGTATGACAGGTCTTGCTCAGGTAAGCGGTAACATTTATTTAGATTTACAAGATCGCTACAAGTACGATGTTTATTATGTGGAGCACTTCACCCTATGGCTTGATATAAAAATTATATTTAGAACGATCGGCGTGGTGCTATTTGGAGAGGAAAAGTATTTAAGTAACAAATTGGTAAATTTAACTGGAGCACAATCAAGGAAGAAATAGTGAAGAAGATTTTAATAACTGGCAAAAATAGTTACATAGGCACTTCGTTCGAAAAGTGGTTAGCGAATTCTTCTGAACAGTATCAAGTTGATACTGTTGATATGAAAGATGATCACTGGCGTGAAAAAGATTTTAGTCAGTATGATGTTGTTTATCATGTAGCGGCAATTGTTCACGTAAAAGAAAGAAATGCCAAAAAATATTTCGAAGTAAACAGAGATCTCACAATTGAGGTTGCTAAAAAAGCAAAGAATGCAGGTGTTAACCAGTTCATATTTTTAAGTACGATGGGGGTTTATGGTAAAAGTAAAGGCTTTATAGATGAAAAAACTAAGCCTAATCCGAAGACGTCATATGCAAAATCCAAGCTTGAAGCAGAAGAATTGTTAAAAAAATTATCTGACGAATCATTTATTGTGGCTATACTAAGACCTCCTCTAGTGTACGGCAAAGGGTGTAGAGGAAATTATTCGAGGTTATCAGGATTAGCGGTTAAGACACCTATTTTTCCTAAAGTAGATAACAAGAGAAGTATGATTTATATAGATAATCTATCTGATTTTGTAAAGCGAATTGTCGATAAAAAAAGTGGAGGGTCTTTTTTTCCACAGAATGCGGAATATGTAAATACGAGTGAAATGGTTCAGTTAATAGCTAGGGCTCATAAAAAGAAAATTATTTTAACTAAGTTTTTTAATCCTATACTGAATTTTTTAAATTTAGATACTACTAATAAAGTGTTTGGTGATTTAGTATATGATTTAAAAATGTCTGAATATGACGAAGATTATCAAATTTGTGATTTTGTTCAATCTATTCAAGTGACGGAAGGGGTGGAGTAATGAATAATGATGAAGTATTAGTTAGTGTTGTTATGCCAGCCTATAACTGTGAAAGATATATTGGAGAAGCAATTAATTCAGTTTTAGCTCAAACATATTCTAATTGGGAACTATTAGTTTTAGATGATGGTTCTAAAGATGAGACGCTTAAGATAATTAAAGAATTTAGTCAAAAAGATTCAAGGATTAAATCATTACCAAATAGCAAAAATTTAGGAGTATCAGCAACGAGGAACAGAGGGATCGAACTTGCCTCCGGTGAATGGATAGCTTTTTTAGATAGCGATGACATATGGGCCTCAGAAAAATTGGAAAAACAGATAAATTTTGTAATAGAGGAGGACGCAGAGTTCACTTTTACTGGCGCCTCTTACATTGATGAACAAAGTAACCCTTATAGCGGAACTTTTGAAGTCCCATTAAGGGTATCATATAGAAAACTACTTATGCAAAATGTGATTACGTGCTCATCTGTTCTTGTGAAGAAAAAGTATTTTAAAAACATAAAGATGGAAAAAGACGAAATGCATGAGGATTATGCTGTATGGTTAAGAATTTTGAGGTTAGGTGTTATTGCTTATGGTTTGAATGAGCCTCTTCTCATTTATAGAATTTCTAGAAAATCTAAATCCGGCAATAAAATAAAGACTATTAAGATGACATATAAGGTGTTTAGATTTTTGGGGATTGACTCTATCAAATCTGCTTATTATACGGTTAATCACATAACGAGATCACTAATAAAATATAAAAAGATTAAACACAATAATAAATCAGATGGTAGTGATAGGAGAAATGTATAATGATATTTGTTCATTGGATAATCTGGCTAGTAATATTGTCGTATTTAGTGTTTAAAAAAAGAAATGTTGATTTTTACACTATTGCAGTATTTGGCTACTTATTCTATACATTGCCAGCATTTTGGGGGACAACATGGACAACACAAGAATTATATTATAGTAAAATTCATTTTGGAACATATTTGGTGGTTGATATAGTATCGGTTTTAATTTTTGTGTCGATGGTATATTTTGACTATCGCCATTATAGAAGGGGCGTTTATTTTGAAAAAAAGAGAGAAGAGATATATCCTAGTATGTTGTTCTATATATTGGTAATAATTGCTTATTTGTTCATTCTTGTAGCAGTTCATAAAATTGGATTTGAATTAGTTTTATCGCAAAGAAAGGATGCGCTTGACATAGAATTAATGAACCCTTTCTTTTCGCTAGCTGTTTGGATAAGTCTTATTGTATTATCTTTTAGTAGTTATTCAAAAAATTGGCGATTGTTAGTTTTATCGTCGCCAATTTTGCTTTTTACACTTTTTTTAGGTATAAGGTCTTACTTTGTGATTGGTACTTTGTCATATGCGCTGTTGTATATGGCTCAACTAAGGAATATACAATTATTTAAGCTTTGGAAAGTGGGGGTGTGGTTAATAGTATTTGGAATAATTGCTACTATGTACAGAGCAATCTATACAATTATTAAAAAAGGGGATTTCCAGCATATTATCTTACTATTAACTACGAAAGAGTTTTATTTGGAAAAAGTTTTTACTCTTCCACATGAGATTTATATTGTTTTTTCAACACTAAACATCAGTGTTAGTAGCAACTTGAGATTGGGTATTGAATTCGTTTGGTATCAAATAGTTAACTTTATACCATTGATGAATAATCTTTTTAATGTTCCAGAAGTAAGATATTCGAAAGTGATTATGGAAGAATTTTATTTTGAAAGTAAATTTGGAATGGCAAGCAATATTTGGGCAGAAATGTATTCATCAGGAGGCTTAATATTGGTGGTGATATTTGCGCTTATATGGCTCCAAATGATTAAGTATTTTAACCTGTTTTTAATAAATGAAAATAAAATAGGAATATTTTTTATTCCGTTTGGAATATATTTTGCATTTTATATAAATAGATTAAGTTTTGCCCTGGCGATAGGGGATGTTAAATATATTATTTTCATCTCATTTATTTCGATGACTATTTATCATATTATGTTAAAGCCATTTATGAAAAAAAGACCATCTAGGAGATTTAATCAAAATAGCATAAATAAAGAGGTGTAACTAATGCATATAATATATCATCATAGAACAAGAGCTATGGGAGCGGAAGGGATACACATTAGAGAGATTTATAGGGCTTTTGAAAGAAATGGGCATAGTGTTGAGCTAGTTTCGCTGACTAATAAAGGAGTTGTTGAAGAAGCCAACACAAAAGGGGGAAATAAGAGAGAATACAGTCACTTAAAAGAATTCTTTGTAAAATTATCTAGAAAGCCGTTTGCTTTATTGTACAATATCCCAGGGGTTTTGTATTTATATATGAAAATTAGTCAATCTGTAGATTTTATTTATGAAAGATACTCTCTGTATAATATTTCAGGTGTTTTAGTGGCCAAGCTTAAAAAGATACCTTTAGTTTTAGAAGTGAATGCACCATATGCCTATGAGGTTGAAGAACACGAGTTACCATTATTTCCAAATTTTGCGAAAAAAGTTGAAAAAATGATTTTTAGAGAAGCACATAGAATCATCGTGGTTTCAGAAAGCTTAAAAAATTATCTGTGCAAACTAGATGTACCGGAGCATAAAATTATGATAATGCATAATGGTGTAGATTTTTCTAAGTTTGATTTGACCATAAAAGGTGATCGAGTAAGAAAAATGTACTCCTTAGAAAATAAAACGGTGATTGGTTTTATAGGCGGTCTTGAGCCACATCATGGACTTATTAAATTAATTGATGGAATTGCAAATATAAAAGTTTCAGTTAGCTTATTATTAGTGGGAAGTGGAAGTTTAGAAAGAGAGCTTAAAGAGAAAGTGAGAGTTAACGAAATTGATGCAATATTTACTGGTCGAGTATTGCATGAGGAGATCCCAGAGTATATTGCTGCAATGGATATATGTATTAAGCCTGATGCAAATCCGTATTGCTCACCAATGAAAATATTTGAGTACATGGCAATGAATAAACCAATAATTGCAGGAGATACCCCTTCTATCAGAGAAGTTCTGAGTGATGAACGAGCAATTCTTATTAAACCTACAGCTGTTGAAATAAGGAAATCAATCGAAATATTAGTTAACAATCGTGTTTTGTCAGATACGATTTCGTTGAATGCATATAATTATGTCCGTGATAATTTTAGTTGGGATAAAAATGTAAAAAAAGTAATCAAAGAGTTAAAATGATCCATCAAAAAGTTTTAACGCGAAAGGACTAACTTAATGGATTTGAAGACTATAAGTGAAAAATTATTTGATTTAGAGAAGAAAAACGATTTATTTAATAAAAAAATTGCTGGTGTTTATTTCTGGAAATTAGTAAGATTTGAGCTTGTTAAGAAGATAACTCGAGAAAAAAAAATTTTTGGTCAAGATCATTCTATAAGCAATCAATCATTGATTTCAAAGATAAATTATGCATTTAGAATTTTTGCTAATCAAAGAAATACAAGTGCTATAGCTAGAGATGGTAATAAGAGAATATTAATCTTTGATCACCCTAGGAAAGTAAGGCATAATAATGAATATGTTGATATATATACATATGATTTTATTTCTAAATTGGATGATAGTGAATATGAAGTTATTGAAAGGAGTGATTTAAGAAAACACTTTCTGCCAGTATCTAAGAATAGAAGTTATGAAGAATATTTTTCTATCATTGATTATTTTAAGTATATTTTAGTAGGCAAGAAGCTTGATGAAAGTGAATTAAAATTTGTTTTAGATATTGAGTCTCAGATAAATTCAGTCTTTGATTTAAGATTAGATATTAGGAGTTTCATTGTTTCAAAAATCAATAATTTTTATTGGAAGAAAAAATATTACAGTGAATTATTAGAGCGAAGAGAACCTAAAATAGTATATTTAGTAGTCTCTTATGGTCTCGAAGCGTTGATTTCAGCTTGCAAAGATAAGGGGATAGAAACTGTTGAATTTCAACATGGAACGATGAGTAGATATCATTTCGGCTACAGCTTCCCTAATAATAATGAAGTGCCCTATTTTCCAGATAAAATAAGATTATTTGGTCAATTTTGGAAAGATTCAACACCTTTACCTATTACTGAAAGGCAAATAGAATATCATGGATTTCCACATTTAAAGAGAAATTTAATAACATATAACAATGTTGAAAAAAAAGAGAAAACAGTGCTTTTTGTGTCTCAAGGAACTATAGGTGCCGAATTATCCAAAATTGCTTTAGAATTGGCTAAAAAGAGAAAAGACTTATTTATTATTTTTAAATTACATCCAGGTGAAATTCTTAGATGGAGAGAGGAGTATGCGGATTTAGTAGAAGCATCTATATTAGATAATTTTGAAGTGTTAGAAAAATCAAATGTATGCCTTCATGCGTTACAAGCTAAGTCAGAATTTCAAGTTGGGGTTTATTCTACTGCGATTTACGAGGGGCTTACGTTGAAATGTAAAACTATACTGATTAATCTTAATGGTATTGAGTATATGGAGTTCTTAATTAATAATAGATATGTAAAACTAGCCCATAATAGTGATGAACTTGGGGAACTGATTTCTGAATCCGTTGATGTAAAATGTTTGAATAGAAATTATATTTTTTGCGATATAGATTAGATTATAAATTTGATAAAAGGGTGCTGTTAATGGACTTAAAAAGAATTATTAATAACAAAGTTATTAAAGCCGGAAGCTGGTACACGGTTACAGAATTATTTTTAAAAGGCATAGCATTTCTGACAATACCGATATTTACGCGTTTATTATCTACTACAGATTATGGACTTGCTTCGTTATACACTACCTGGGTGGGTATTTTTACAATAATAATTGGTCTTAATTTGAACGCAAGTATTACAAAAGGAAAATATGATTTTAGAGAAAACTACGATGAATTTGTTTCAAGTATAATTTTTTTATCTTTGTTAATATTTTTAGGTTATTTGTTTGTTTCCTTGATGTTTAGAACTAGAATTCAGTCAATTACTGGTTTTAATGGTATGATTTTTTATTTCATGCTATTTCATGCTTATTTTGATTTCATAAGAAAATCTCTTATAACTAAATTTAGGGTTGAATACAATTATAAAAAAATATCTTTAATCTCCATTATAATTAGTATTCTAGGTGTTTTATTATCAATTTTCTTTATAATTTTTGTTTTCAAAACCAATCCTTATATTGGTAAAATTCTTGGAAATGGCATACTGATTATTATCTTCGGAATTATTTTTTTATTTTACTTTTTAAGAAATAGTAAAGGCAATTTAGTAAACCTAAAATACTGGAAATATGCGCTATCATTCTCAGTGCCATTGATATTTGCCTCGCTTTCAGGCCTGGTAAATGCGCAATTTGATAGAATTATAATAAATCGTTACATAGGTGCGTCTGCCACGGGGCTGTATAGTTTTGCTTACAATATCGGTATGATTATGGCGGTATTAACTTATGCATTTGATCAAGCTTGGGCTCCATGGGTGTACGAAACTATGGAAAATAGAGATTTTATAAAAATTAAGGAAAAAGGAGAGATATATCGAAGTATTTACACTGTTTTTTATGCGATATTACTCTTTATAAGTCCTGAATTAATTAAAATAATGGCTAATCAAAATTACTGGGAATCATTGGTGATTCTTCCGTACATCTTTGCCGGTTACTATTTGAGCTACATGTATACTTTAGAAGTTAAAACGGAATTCTTTTATAGGAAAACTAATCTGATTTCAATCGGCACAATATTTTCAGCTGCAATTAACATCACTCTAAACTTAGTGTTTGTCCCTAAGTTTGGTTATATAGCAGCTGCGGCAACTACAACAATATCATATTTATTTTTATTCGCATTTCATTACATGATAACTAGTAAAGTTATTAAAAAGGCTGTATATGGTTTAAATTTTCATGTTGTTTCATTAATATCAGTAGTGATTATTTCAATGTATTATGTATTTTTTGTTAATGTTTTTTTTGCGAGAGTAATTGGAATCTTTTTAATGTTGAGCTTTGGATATTTGAATCTTAAAAACAAGAAAGTTATATAAATGGAGGAAGAACAGTGAGTAATCAAGAGAACAAATATTTCATAACCCTTACCGGAGCAAAAAAAAATGTGGGAGATTATCTAATAACGGAACGATCTATTGCCTTACTTGCAAAAATAGCACCAGAATATAGGTTCATTAAGCGTAACCATTGGGAGGTTTTTGAGGATATAAACTTTATAAATGGGAGTCAAGGAATAATAATTTTAGGTGGTCCTGGCTATCAAATGAACATGTATCCAGGTGTATATAAATTAATGAACAATTTTTCAGAAATTAAAGTACCGATTTATACATTAGGTTCTGGATGGAAAGGAAAGCCTGGTGATAAAACAACTGAAAAGCTTTATAAATTTACTCCTTCTGCTCACCTTTTATTGAACTATATGGAAAAAACATTTGCTGGAATGAGCTGCAGAGATTATCAAACGGTAAGGGTTCTCAAAAATAATAATTACAATAATGTTACCATGACCGGCTGTCCGGTATGGTACGACCTTTCGTCGTTAGGTAAGAAATTTAATGCTCCAAAAAAAATTAAAGAAATTGTATTCACTCCTGCTCAAGATTATACTTTTTCAGAACAAAGCATTGAAGTCATGAATTATCTAAGCCAAAAATTTAAACAATCAAAGATTATTGTATCATTTCATCGAGGTATTGGTAAGGTTGATGAATTTACTCCTGAAGCTGATGCAATCAATACAAAGAGGTTGGCTGAGTACGCTTTGGGCTTAGGGTTTGAGGTAGTGGATGTAGCATTTAACGCAGACAATCTAAACTTTTATGACAAATGTGATTTCCATATTGGTTATAGAGTTCATGCCCATATATATTTTTTGAGCAAAAGACTTCCGAGCATTTTGATTCACGAAGATGGCAGAGGAAATGGTGTAACAGAAGCTTTAAAGTCACCCGGTATTGATGCTTATAAAGTTTCAAAACTCTTTGCTAAGTTGTTTGGAGTGTTTAACACTAGTACTTTCTTAGCAAAAGTTTATGCTAAAGTGGGACTTGGGTTAAATAGCAATTTGATTAGTGAATTAGATAGTGTCTTTGATAACATTCAAAATAGCAACTATGAAGTTTATGAAAAAACATCACAATTTATTGATGATCATTATAACGTTATGGAAGATTTCATAAAGAAGATGATTTATGGGGAAGAGGTCTTATAGATGAAAATTTTAGTTATTATCCCCGCAAGGGGTGGTTCGAAAGGAATACCACGAAAAAATGTACGATTAATTGTAGGGAAGCCTTTGATTAGTTATAGCATAGCAAATGCGATAAACAGTGCTTTTAATCCTGATGTAGCTGTTTCAACTGATGATGATGAAATTGCGAGGATAGCGTCTTTATATGGGGCAAAAGTTATCATACGCCCGGACAATCTAGCTACGGATGTAATTACATTAGATCCTGTAATCTTCCATGCAATGAATGAGATGGAAAAGGAGCAAAATGTCCAATATGATGTCGTCGTTACGATGCAACCTACATCCCCTCTATTAAGAAAAGAGACTTTAGATGCCGCAATAGAGTATTTCATAAATAATGATTTTGATACAGTTCTTAGTTGCATTAACAAACCACATCTTTCATGGACTGAAAAAGAAGGGAAAATAGTTCCGACTTACGAGAAACGTTTAAATAGGCAGTATTTACCAAAGAATTTGATGGAAACAGGTGCGTTTTTTATTTCAAATCGAAAGTTCGTTCACGAATATAGTAGGTTTGGTCCAAATGTATCGGTTTATGAGATATCTGAGGACGAGGCAATAGATATCGACACGCCGCAAGATTGGTGGTTAGCTGAAAAAGAGCTCTCAAAAAAAAATATTATAATCAGAATAGAAGGCTATTCTGAAATTGGGCTCGGTCACATTTATAGGGGATTGCTACTTGCTTATAATCTAATAGATCATAATATTAAGTTTGTACTTTCTGAGAAGTCGGATTTAGGTATCAAAAAAATTGAGGCGAGTCATTTTCCGTATTCAGTTATTCAAAATGACGATGATATTATGGATTTAATTGAAGCCTTCAAGTGCGATATTCTGGTTAATGATATTTTAGATACCGATGAAGAGTATGTACACAAATGCAAGTCTACAGGGGTTAGAGTTATTAACTTCGAAGATTTAGGACAAGGAGCTAGACTTGCGGATGCTGTTATAAATGATTTGTACGAAAAGAAAAACGAAAATGATAATCATTATTGGGGTAGCGAGTATTATTGTATTAGAGATGAATTCCTGTTAGCTACACCTTCTGAATTTAGAGCGGATGTGAAAGAAGTTCTAGTGATATTTGGGGGGACAGATCCTTGTAATCTGACTAAAAGGTTATTTGACATAATACAAAATATAGATGACAATAAAATTCATTACACTTTTATTCTGGGTATGGGCAATAACTGTGCAGATGAATTAATAGAGGCATCAAAGGTAATAAGCTTAAATGTTGACTTCGTCCAAGATGTAAAACTGATGACAGAGTATATGGGAAGGGCAGATATTGCAATTTCATCACAAGGTAGAACGATGTTAGAACTCGCATCCATGGAAGTTCCAACAATTTTAATGGCTCAAAACAAAAGAGAGCAGCACCATGAATTTGGATATTTACAGAATGGGTTTATTAATCTTGGGCTGGGGTCGGAAGTGGAAGATGACACAATTAAACAGACATTATTGTGGTTAATTAACAGTTCACAAATTAGAAAACAAATGAAGAATCAGATGAAAAAGATAGATCTTAAAAAAGGTATTGATCGGGTTAGAAATATTATCTTGGATTATAACAATTAATGGAGGTTTTGTATGAAAAGCAAAATTATCGAACGTGCATTGGCTGGGGAATTTGTTTTAATTGCTGAAATTGGTGTTAATTATTATGATATCGCAAAGAAAAATAGAACAACGCCAATGGAAGCTGCTAAATTAATGGTCAAAGAAGCTAAAAAGGCAGGCATTCACGCTGTAAAATTCCAAACATATAAAGCAAATACTTTAGCTTCAAAAAATTCACCATCTTATTGGGATACAAAAGAAGAGGCGACAACATCTCAGTTTGAACTATTTAAGAAATTTGATAGTTTTTCTTTTAATGAGTATAAAAAGTTAGCAGAGTACTGTAATGAATTGGATATTGAATTCCTATCAACTGCATTTGACATTGCATCTTCAGATTATTTATATGAATTAATGGATGTTTACAAAATTTCGTCTTCTGATTTGACCAATTTACCTTTTGTTGAACATCAGGCAAAAAAAGGCAAATCGATATTATTGTCGATTGGCGCTTCAGACGAAGATGAAATTAATAGAACGCTTGAAGTAATTAGAGCGAATAATGACAAACCAATTGTGCTGCTTCATTGTGTTTTAGAGTATCCTACACCATTTGAACATGCAAATCTAAATAGAATAGTTACTTTGAAAGAGAAATACCCAGATTTAATCATTGGATACTCTGATCATACAAAACCGGATTATCATGTTGATGTTGTTAAAACGGCGTATAATTTGGGGGCTATAGTCGTTGAAAAGCATTTTACATTAGATAAAACACTTCCTGGAAACGATCATTATCATGCTATGGATCCTGAAGATGCTAAAAAGATTGTTGAAGGCGTAAAGTTCATCCAGTCAATACGAGGCTCTTATGAGATCAAGCATCTTGAATCAGAGGTTGTCTCTAGAAAAAATGCAAGAAGATCTTTAGTTTCTAATTTAGATATAAAAGCTGGGGTGGCAATTACTAAGGAAATGCTTACTTTCAAAAGACCGGGTACTGGCATACCGCCAGCAGAAATTGATAATCTTATTGGCAGAAAATCAAAGATAGATATTAAAGAGGATACCATTCTCCAATTTAATATGTTTGAATAAACTGGTGATTAAAATGTTTAGTAAATTGGGAAAGTTCATATTATTGTTAGTTCCGGCGCCGTTACGATCAAAAATTAAATATAGAAAGCTTCTTAAAATGGGATGTTCTATTGGCGAGAATATTGAGATTGTAAATAGTAAAGTAGGATTAAACTCAAGATATGCCTATCATGCATCGGTTCGAAATTGTGAAGTTGGAGAGTATACCTCAATAGGAAGATATTCAAAAATAAATAATGCAACAATAGGTAAATACTGTTCGGTTTCGTGGGATGTAACCATTGGTGCAACAAATCACCCCATGGATAATATTTCAACTCATGCATTCCCTTATGTAAGACGAATTGGCTTTGTAGAAAAAGATAATCAGCATATAGTAAAAACACGAATTGGAAATGATGTTTGGATCGGTTGTAACGCTGTAATTTTACCAGGAGTGGTTGTCGGCGATGGAGCGGTTATAGCTGCTGGTTCTGTGGTTACAAAAGATGTTCCAGAGTATGCAATTGTTGCTGGAGTTCCTGCTAAAGTAGTGAGATTTCGCTTCGATAATACCACAATAATTGATTTGAAAGATTTAAGGTGGTGGGATCTTCCTTCTGAGCTAATAAAAACTCATATTGAGTTATTTCAAGTATCAGTTAATCAAGCTGCAATCAAGAAATTGCGTGATGCAAAATTAAACAAATAAGTTGGATATTTTAATACTAAACTTACAAGTATCAAGTGAGTACTAAAGAATTCGGGAGGAGGGAATCAGTAAATGAAAATTACTATTGCTGGAATAGGTTACGTTGGACTGTCCAATGCTATTCTATTGGCGCAACACAACGAAGTTGTTGCTTTGGATATTATCAAAGAAAAAGTTGATTTAGTCAATGCAAAAAAATCACCTATTGTAGATGCCGAATTAGAAGATTATTTAGCAAATAAGTCATTAAATCTTAAAGCTACAACTGATAATTTTGAAGCATTTAGTAATGCAGATTATGTTATTATTGCTACACCAACTAACTATGACCCTGAACAAAATTATTTTAATACTAGAACGGTAGAGGCAGTTATTGCGAATGTTCTGGCGATTAATCCCGATGCGATAATGATTATTAAGTCAACAGTGCCGGTTGGTTATACAGAATCAATAAAAGAAAAATTTGATACAGAAGATATTATTTTCTCACCGGAATTTTTAAGAGAGGGTAAAGCGCTTTATGACAATCTTTATCCATCTAGAATAATTGTAGGGGAGCAGTCTGAAAGGGCAAAAGTATTTGCTGATCTTTTGGCAGAAGGTGCTATAAAAGAGGATATTCCTATTTTGTACACGGATTCGACAGAGGCAGAAGCGATCAAGTTGTTTGCAAATACTTATTTAGCAATGCGTGTAGCTTATTTTAACGAACTTGATTCTTATGCAGAAGTTAGGGGGTTAAACACGCAACAAATTATTGAAGGGGTGGGTTTGGACCCGCGAATTGGTGCTCATTACAATAATCCTTCTTTTGGCTATGGTGGTTATTGCTTACCTAAAGACACAAAACAACTTTTGGCAAACTATTCTGATGTTCCACAAAATATCATGTCGGCAATTGTCGATGCCAACCGTACGAGGAAAGATCATATTGCAAGTATGATTTTAAAGCGTGAACCTAGAGTTGTGGGTATTTATCGATTGACGATGAAAACGGGCTCTGACAATTTTAGACAATCGGCGATACAGGGCGTTATGAAGCGCATTAAAGCAAAAGGTATAGAAGTTGTCGTTTATGAGCCAGCGCTAAATGAAGAAGATTTTTTTCATTCAAGAGTAGTCAAAGATTTTGCTGAGTTTAAAGAGCTTTCTGATGTCATCGTTGCAAATCGTTTAACTGATGAGCTTAAAGATGTCGCTGATAAAGTTTATACTAGAGATTTATTTAGGAGAGATTAGATAATTTTTGTTTATAGTTAGTTTGCTACTTAAATAAAATAGGCGGAGATAATTATTAAATTCATTTCAAATAAAAAGAAGCCAATATTTTCTTGGCAACTATATTTTTCTTACTATCAGCTGAGTGTTTTGGCTGCTTTAGATTCTTTATCTTGTTGATTATTTTTGATTAATATGTGCAATATTGCCATGTTCTTCTATAATTATTAGCTTTGCAAAAAATCTGACTTATGTTATGGTTCTTATATTAAAATGTTTATTATTTAGTAGCATTCCACATTTATTTTGAGCATAAAAAGGAGTAAGTTATGAATATTTTAGTAACTGGTGGCTTGGGTTATATTGGTAGTCATACGGTTGTTGAATTAGTGAGGAGTGGGCATTCTGTTGTGATTGTGGACAATTTAATTAATTCAAAAATTGAAGTATTAGCTAAAATAGCTGATATAACAGGTACTGATTTACCCTTTTATCAAATTGATGCGACTGATGAGGTGGAGTTGGAGACTGTTTTTTCAAATCATCAGCTTCATGGTGTCATTAACTTTGCTGGTTTTAAAGCTGTTGGTGAATCAGTTGAAAAACCGTTAGCATATTATCAAAACAATTTGCTTAGCACCATTGTTGTCAGTAAATTGTGTATCAAATACGGCATTTCAAAAATTGTCTTTAGCTCGTCGGCAACGGTTTACGGGGATCAGCCTTCGCCGCTAAAAGAAGATATGCCGCTTAAAAAGACAACGAATCCGTATGGCGAAACTAAGGTGATGAGCGAGCGTATTTTACAAGATGTAGCTGCAGCAAATAATAATTTGGCGGTTATACTGTTGCGCTATTTTAATCCGATTGGCGCACATCAAAGTGGTTTAATTGGTGAAGACCCTAATGATATTCCCAATAATTTAATGCCTTATGTTACAAAGGTTGCAAGTGGTGAACTAAAACAATTAAGCGTCTTTGGTGACGATTATGATACACCAGATGGTACAGGTGTACGTGATTATATTCATGTCGTTGACCTAGCCAAAGGGCATGTTAAGGCGCTTGAGCAGGCATCTGATGGTGTTGCTATTTATAATTTAGGCACGGGTTGTGGCACGTCAGTATTAGAATTGGTCAATACTTTCATTAGAATTAATGCTGTTGATGTACCATATAAGATTATTGGGCGTCGCGCGGGCGATGTTGCAACTTGTTTTGCCGATGTGTGTAAAGCCGAACGCGAACTTGGGTGGAAAGCGGAACTCACAATTGAGGATATGGTGCGCGACGCGTGGCAGTTTGTGGTAAATAATTAAAAAGAAAATCTTATTTGGTGCCATTTCGAGTGAAGGAAAGAAATTTAATGTTTAGATGTGAGATGGGAAATGAATAAACAAAAAGCTTCTCAAAGAAAAGTTAATAATAGAAACAAAAACAAGTAAAATTCATCATATTATGCAATTATAAAAGAAATGGAAACTCAGTGATCAGACTGGAAAATTGAAACGTATAATGAACAATACGCGACGTCGGCTCGCACTATAAAAACTAAGTCGAAAAGAAGTTGCGTTTGATTGTGACAGGTGAAAATATTAAGTCAATTTTAAATAAAAAGAAACTAATCTTTATAGTATTGCTAATTATTGCCGCAGTCGTTTTTTCCTTACTCTCAGCTGGCCGATTTTTAGTTGTTTCAGATTCTTTTTCTAAACAGCAACCAACCTATATTATAATATTAATGGGCAGCTTACCTGATAGAACACTTGGTGCTTATGATTTAGTAAAAGAGATGCCTGATTATCATATTTATGTCGTTAAATCTCAGATGAAAGGTATAGAGTTATTGCAAGAACGTGGTGTGTTTATGTCTAACTTTGCTGATTTATCGGCTAAGGCACTTCGTGATTTAGGCATACCTGATGCAAATATTACAGTTATTGATGGCGAAGCTGCTAGTACGCGTGATGAAGCGTTATTGTTAAGATCATATTTTGGAGAAAACTTAACTGAACGGCAACTCGTTATTGTGACTTCTAAATATCACAGCAAGCGCGCTGGCTGGATTTTTAAGAATATTTTTAATGAAACAGGCCGCAAAATATACGTTTATGCAACACTGTATGATACGTTTGACGCTGAGCATTGGTTTAAAAACCGCGAAGATATTGAAAAAGTTATATTTGAATGGATTAAGCTATTTCATTTTTTATTATGGGAAAAGTGGGTGGATTAACTTAATGATGTGAGGGAAGGCACAAAATAGAAAGATTACAATAAGAATACTTTATTCGATCATCATTGACTATCTCGTTGACTTAACGTAAAATGTAGTCATTAATATTTTGAGGTTTAGCATGAAGAAAAAAGTAAGACAGCTCTTTTTAGTTATATATGATGTTATCGCCATCTTGATTTCATTGTTTTTGGCATTTTTTGTGCGCTTTGAATTTAAAATATTATTTATTGATGCAGAGCTGTCACCCTATGTAGAAACGCTATCAAAGATTATTATTACTGTTGTTTTAATAAAACTTGTCGTATTATATGCTATGCGCATGTATTCGTCGCTGTGGAAGTATGCATCAATTGAAGAGGCACTGCAAATTGTCTTTGCCTCAGCAATTGCAACGACAGGGTTTATGGGCTATGTGCTTATCATGCAAGAGAGCTTGCCGCGCAGCATATTTATTTTGACGTTTATTTTTGATACGGCATTATTTGCCGTTGTCAGGCTAAGCTATCGTACACTGCGCGTGTTTAAAGAACGTCGTCGCTATGGCGTTGTCGAAGTTAAAAATGTGATGATCGTTGGCGCTGGTCAAGCGGGTGCAGCCATTATTAAAGAATTAAAATCACACACCGAGCTAAAAAGCAAACCAGTTGCCATTATTGATGATGATGAATCAAAAATTGGCCAAACGATGAACGGTGTGCCAATTGTCGGTTCGCGTTATAGCATTAGAGAATTTGTTAATCGTTATGATGTTGACCAGATTATTATCGCCATACCGAGTGCCGATAAGCTGACAATTAGAGAAATTGTCGACGAGGCAAGCAAAACAGATTGTGATCTTAAAATTGTGCCTGGTATGTATGAACTGATCGACGGTCAGGTAGATGTTTCAGCGCTCAGAAATGTAGAAATAGCTGATTTATTAGGCCGTAAAGAAGTTGAGCTTGATACTGATGCTATGCGTAGCTATGTTACGGGCAAAGTGATTATGGTAACAGGCGGCGCGGGTTCAATTGGATCTGAACTTTGTCGCCAGATTGCCAAGTATAATCCAAAGCAACTGATTATTCTCGACAATTATGAAAACAATACTTACTTTTTAGAACTAGAGCTTAAACACAAGTACAATGATCTAAATATGCTTTCGGTGATTGCTAACATTCGCGATCGCAAGCGTATCTTTGATATTGTCGAAATGTATAAACCGGCCATTATCTTTCATGCTGCTGCACATAAGCACGTGCCATTAATGGAAACCAGCCCCTGTGAGGCGATAAAGAACAATGTCTTTGGCACAAAAAATGTAATCGATGCAGCTGAAGCCTTTGGCGTTGATCGCTTTGTTATGATCAGTACTGATAAGGCGGTTAATCCGACCAATGTCATGGGTGCCAGTAAACGGATTGCTGAAATGATAATTCAATCTAAGTCTGATAGCAAGGCTACTAAATTTGTTGCAGTACGCTTTGGCAATGTCTTGGGGTCAAATGGGTCAGTTATTCCAATTTTTAAAAGACAAATTGAACAGGGTGGCCCCGTAACAGTCACACACAGAGATATTGAGCGTTATTTTATGACAATACCCGAAGCCTGTAAACTTGTTATACAGGCCAGCAGTTTTGCTGAGCACAGCGAGATATTTGTGCTTGATATGGGTGAACCAGTTAAAATTGTCAACTTGGCAGAAAATTTAATTCGGTTATCTGGCTTTAAGCCGTATGTTGATATTAAGATAGAATTTACTGGCTTAAGACCAGGTGAAAAAATGTTTGAAGAGCTCATTTTAAATCGCGAAAATTCGATTAAAACGGATAATGAAAAAATATTTATTGAGCGGCCTGAACAAATTTCAAGCGACTACATTGATACAATGTTAAACGATTTAGATGCGGCTTGTCGTGAAAATGGCAATATAAAGGCGGTGCTTAAGCAGTATATTCCGTCATTTAAGTATACGGTAAAATAGAGGGTATGCATGTGAAACGATTTGGATTATCTAAAACAGAATTTTATAAAATCATTAATGTATTAAAGCGTTATTCGCATGATATCGAAAAGGCCATTTTGTTTGGCTCTAGGGCACGTGGTGATTATAAAAGCACTTCTGATATTGATATTGCGGTGGTTTTTAGAAATGATGATTTACGGTTAAGTCAGATAAAATCTGATTTAGTGTTAGAAAATATCATATACACAATGGATATTGTCGATTATTATAAAGTTAGTAATAGCACATTAAAAAATGCCATAGACAGCGAAGGCGTTTTGATATTTTTAAGTAATAGTCAAGGGGCGATGCTTGTGACTAAGGAAAAAATTAAGAGTAAAATAGTAGATTTAGAACGTGCTAATCAAAGATTACAAGAAAGTTTATTGCGTGATGCCGAAGCAGATGATATTGTAATAGATGCGATTATTAAGAGGTTTGAATTTACTTATGAATTATCGTGGAAGTTAATGAAAATCTATCTAGAATATAATGGTAATTTAGACGGAACCAGTCCGCGTAGGGCAATACAAGAGGCATTTAAAATTGGCTTAATTAAAGATGGTGATAGCTGGTTAGAAATGCTTGAAGATCGCAATCGCACTACGCATACTTATGACGAAAGTACGGCAGACGATATTTGTCGACATATAAAGAACAATTACGCTAAACACTTTGTTTCGTTTATAGAACAAATTAAATTAGAAATTTCTAAAGGATAAATAGGAGGATAAAATGGAACAACAGTATAATGAGCAGTACGATGAAATTAGTTTAAAAGAATTATTGACGGCACTGTGGACTGAAAAAAAATGGATTATTGCCATTACAATTGCAGTTATCGCCTTAGCGGGAATATATACCTTTTTTATAGCTGATACAGTCTACGAAGCCAGTAGTGAATTGATAATACAGTCACCGAAAAAAGGCGAGGTGTTGTCTTCTGCTACGCGTTATGGTGCTTTTGAATTTCCTTCTAACAACCCGAAAGACTATATTAATTTTATTAAATCTAGCGAAGTGGTCAAAAAAGTTGTTGAAAACCAAAAAATTGACACGACGATTGCCGGCTTTCAAAAGGGCATCACAATTGAACAAGATAAAGACGCCAACCGCTTTGTCGTAATGACAAAAGCCAATACTGCTGAACGCGCTGCTGAAATTAATATGGCACTGGTTAATACGTTTATTGATAAGCAGCGTATTAATTATAAAAAGCTAGCGATCGATCGTTTTATTATGAACTATGAGCGCAGTATTGATAATCTCACTATTAATATTGAAAGTAAAGAGCGCTTATTAAAAGAACGCAAGGCGCTACTTGACGAGATTAAACCAATTTACACATTGCAAAAATCGCTGTTTAATGACCCAGAAACAGCTGCGGCTTATGCCGACAAGTTCGATTTAGATTTAAATGAGTTGTCACAAAGTATGCTAGTACAAGAAAATGCGCGTGGCATTTACTTTACAATGGAAAGTAAGTACTTTGAAACTAAAGATGAATTGATTAATTTGCGTGAATCGCTATTTAATAGCAAAGCGCGCTTAGATGAATTAAAGAGCGAGAAAGAAACGCTTATGCAGAAAAAAAATACGGATGATGAACAGAGTATTTTAAATGGCCGCATTGATGTGTTTGCCGATAAAATATTAATTGCCTCGCCTGCTGTTACCCCACAAAAGCCAATTGCACCGCGCAAGGCGCTGAATTTGGCAATTGGTGCCGTGTTGGGTTTGATGCTCGGCGTATTTGTAGCGTTCTTTGTCAATTATTGGAAAAACAGTTAAATAAATCGTCTTTAAGTTATTGTATTTCGCCGCCCGTTTATTGTCAAATGGGTGGTTTAGTTATTTTGGTACAATAATAATTTATTAGTAAAAAAATTTTATTATGAAGTGATTTAGTAAATAAGAAGAAATAGAATACTAGCAGAAGCTAAAAGTAAAAAAGTTAAAGTTTAAAAAACAAAATTCTCACTTACAATTATTAGTGGGAATTTTTTTGTTCTCTATTGAATTGTAATGCCCTAAAGAGTATAATTATACCCGAAGAGATAATTTAAATAAGTAAAGGAGGAGAGTATGACACTATTAGTAGCATTTACAGTAATTATGATTACGCTATCACTTGGCGACATCATTGCAACAAAGACGAAGGCAGTTATTCCATCAGTATTTGTGGCGGCAGTATTGTTTCTATTGGGTTTCTGGACGTTTTTTCCAAAAGATATTTTGGATATCGCTGGCTTTCCAAAGCCATTTATTTACTTATCGATGTATCTCTTGGTTACACACATGGGAACACTCTTGTCGATTTCAGAATTGATTAGGCAATGGAAAACAATTGTTATTGCCTTAGCTGGCATTGTCGGTATTTGCCTGTTTACAATGACAGTAGGTGTGCAATTATTTGGTTATCAAACGGCAGTTGTCGCAACGCCACCACTTACTGGCGGTATTGTCGCAGCAATTATTATGTCTGAAAAAGCGACCGAACTGGCGCTGCCAGCGATGTCGTTCTTAGCAATACTTACCTATGTTATGCAGGGGTTTGCCGGCTATCCGCTAACAGCTATTATGTTAAAGCGTGAAGGCAAAAGGCTACTGACAGATTACAGAAATGGTAAAGTTGTCATCGTCGAAAATGTTGTAGAAGATCAGCCTGAACGCAAAAAATTAATTCCGCCATTGCCAAAAAAATATCAGACGACCTATATTATATTGCTGAAGTTGGGTTCTGTTGCGATGTTGGCATTTTATGTGGCGAAATGGTTAAAACCATTTGTTGATATTTCAGCGTTTGTCTATTGTCTTATTTTTGGTGTTATCTTTCAAGAACTGGGCTATTTGGAAAAGCGTCCACTAAACAAGGCCGAATCATTTGGCATATTGATTACAGCTTTAATGGCCTTTGTCTTTGCGGGGCTCTCCAATGCGACACCAGAGATGTTAGGGCAAGTTGCATTGCCGCTAATTGGCATTATTATCTTAGGTGTTATCGGCATGGCTATTTTTTCAATGCTAATTGGTAAAATACTTAAAGAATCACTACCGATGGCCTTTTCAATTGCCTTGACGGCCCTATATGGCTTTCCACCCAATTACATATTGACGAAAGAAGCTGTCAATGCGTTATCAGATAACGAAGATGAGAAAAAGTACTTAATGGATGTCATGTTACCTAAAATGCTGGTTGGTGGTTTTACCACAGTAACGATCGTTTCAGTTATTTTGGCAGGTATTTTTGTTTCGCTATTAAAATAGATTTGTTAAACCTAGATTATTTGAGAAAGGAGTGGTTACATGAAAAAATTGCTAGAAGAATTATTTGATTACACAGTTAAACTGCGCCGCGAATTTCACATGCACCCCGAGGGCAGTTTTAAAGAAGTATGGACAACAGATCGTATTGAAAAAGAATTAAAAGAAATTGGCATTGAGACAAAGCGCATTACAGAAACCGGTATCACCGCTTATTTGAAGGGTCCGATAGACGGCCCAACAATTGGGTTGCGTGCCGATATTGACGCACTCGACCTAGAAGAACTGAATGATGTGAGCTACAAGTCGCAGTGCAGCGGATTTATGCACGGTTGTGGTCACGATGGTCATACCGCTAGTCTGCTTTGTGCAGCGAGAATTTTAAAGGCAAAGCAAGATGAGATAAAGGGCACGGTTAAATTTATTTTTCAGCCAGCCGAAGAATTGGGGCGCGGGGCCAAGCACTTAATTGAAAATGGTGTATTAGATGATGTTGACGCTATCTTTGGCATTCATATTTGGAATGATTTACCAGTTGGCAAAATCAATATTGAAGAGGGCCCACGCATGGCTTCAGCGTCTTACTTTAATTGTACGATAACGGGTAAAGGTGGTCATGGTGCGTTGCCCAACCAAGGTGTTGATGCCTTAGTTTGTGCAAGTGCAATGGTAATG